>Ga0114956_1002482_pt1 | contig 14465 bp, 8 predicted proteins | sample MaitaG_FD_87304 | JGI IMG/M metagenome (GOLD analysis project Ga0114956, IMG submission 87304) | Marine algal microbial communities from Maine, USA - Maine_Asex2 metaG | ecosystem: Host-associated > Algae > Red algae > Unclassified | place: Maine, USA | collected 2015-01-05 | reverse complement strand
TTTAGGCTGGTATTGTATGAAAGTTTAACGACAAGCCGGCAGGCGACCGCGTTTGGCGGTGCAAAACGCCGTCGCCTGCCGGCTAATCGTTAAACGGACCAAGAATAGTACCGTTAAAAAAATGGTTTTCGAACTACATAAATCTAAAGGAAGTGCCATTGAGCTATCGCCTTGCCGCTCACAAAAGTGGCGCTGTCCAACTAAGCAATATTTCTAATTGGACAGCGTTACTTCCGTGAGCGGCAAGGCGCTCACATTTTCGTTACCGCGTGAATAACAAGTCTATTGATTTAAACGTAGCGCTGTCCAGCTAAGGTCGTTACTTTTCACTGGTCTGGTCTGGACAATACACACCCGACACGTCAGCGAGTAAATTTCTCCCGGTGCTCGAAAATACACTTGCTGGCGCAGCGGGTTTGTACTGAGGAGCCTTTAGCCCAACCGACGCTAAGGTAAATGCCGTTGGGTCGATAGCCCCCGGCTAACACAACGCAGAACCACAGCGCAGAACCAGGTCTATGGGCCTGTTGATTAAGTGAGCCGTTTAGGCGCTAGCCTCGGTTTGGTCATCGCAAAACCGGGGCTAGCGCCCAAACGGCTCACATTAAAAATCGAAAGCTGACTTAATCAACAAACCCCTATCGCCAAAACGGCTGACATTGAAATCAAATCGGTGCTCAACGTGTTGCCATCCATCGACCGCCGATCGCCTCGGTACATCCTGACGGTCCTTCGATAAGTCGCAAAAACCGACGCCGACGGTACTGACATTTGCGCATGATTGGCTCACAATAGGCGGATTAGCTGCGTAGCAATGGTGGTTTCAGATTCCCTTCTAATACCATGCCATTGGCTACCTTTGAATTTCCTTCGCTTATTGAGAACCAGAAGCAAAATGGCAACCGAACATCGTATTATCTACACATTGACCGACGAAGCGCCCGCACTGGCAACACGGTCATTTCTGCCTATCGTTTCTGCTTTTGCGAACGCTTGCGATGTGTCGATAGAGACCCGCGACATTTCCTTGGCAGGCCGGATCTTGTCCGCCTTCCCGGAGCGTTTGACCGACGGGCAAAAAACGCCCGATGCGCTGGCGGAGCTTGGCGAACTAGCAAAAACGCCCGCAGCCAACATTATTAAACTGCCCAACATTAGCGCTTCGATCCCGCAAGCCAAAGCCGCGATCGCGGAACTGCAATCCAAAGGTTATGAAGTTCCCAACTTCCCTGACGATCCCGAAACTGAGGAAGAAATCAAAACTCGCAGTCGTTACTCAAAGGTACTCGGCAGCGCCGTCAATCCGGTGTTGCGAGAAGGTAATTCTGATCGCCGCGCGCCCAATGCCGTCAAACAATACGCTCGTAAGAACCCGCACTCGATGGGTGTCTGGTCGGCCGATTCAAAAACGCATGTCGCTACCATGTCCGCTGGCGATTTTCGTAACAATGAAAAATCAACGACGATCAAAGAAGATGGCCAGCTCAAGATCACGCTGATCCGAAGCAATGGTTCGGAGACCGTTCTCAAACCGTCGGTTCCGGTTTTGGCCGACGAAGTCGTCGATGCAACGGTGATGAACGTTAGCAAGCTGAAGCAGTTTTTGTCTCAAGAAATTGCTGATGCGAAATCGCAAGGCATTTTATTTTCCCTGCACATGAAAGCCACGATGATGAAGGTCTCTGATCCAATCATCTTCGGCCACGCCGTAAAAGAATTTTTCAGTGCTGCCTTCGCTAAACACGCGGACGCACTTGAAAAAGCCGGCGCTAACCCCAACAACGGGCTGGGAAATGTCCTTGAGGTAATCGCCACCTTACCCGATGACCAGCGATCGGCCATCGAAAATGACATTCAAAAAGCGATTGAGCAGGGGCCAGACATGGCGATGGTCAACTCGGACAAAGGCATCACCAACCTGCACGTGCCTAGTGACGTCATCATCGACGCATCGATGCCGGCAATGATCCGAACTTCCGGTCAAATGTGGAACACCGAAGGCAAGCAGCAAGACACCAAAGCCGTTATTCCTGACAGCAGTTACGCCGCGATTTATCAAGAAACGATCGACTTTTGCAAACAGCACGGCGCATTCGATCCCACGACGATGGGATCCGTTCCCAACGTAGGATTGATGGCGCAAAAGGCCGAGGAGTACGGTTCGCACGATAAGACCTTTGAGATCGCCGAAGCAGGCACCGTGAAGGTGACAGACCAATCGGGCGCGACGATTTTCGAACACGACGTAGACGCCGGCGACATCTGGCGGATGTGCCAGGTCAAAGACGCACCGATTCGTGACTGGGTGAAACTGGCCGTAACCCGCGCTCGCGCGATGGACGCACCGGCAGTTTTCTGGTTGGACAAGGACCGGGCTCATGATGCTCAGCTGATTGAAAAAGTAAAGCTTTATCTCAAGGATCACGACACCAACGGGCTGCAAATCGAAATCCTTTCACCTGGCGAAGCTACCAAATTTACGCTCGACCGGATCAAAGACGGCAAAGATACACTCTCGGTCACCGGGAACGTGCTACGCGACTATCTCACCGACTTATTCCCCATTTTGGAACTGGGTACTAGCGCTAAAATGCTGTCCATTGTGCCTTTGATGAACGGTGGCGGCTTATTTGAAACAGGAGCCGGTGGTTCGGCCCCCAAGCACGTGCAGCAGTTCGTTGAGGAGAATCATCTGCGTTGGGATTCGCTTGGCGAGTTTCTTGCTTTGGCGGTATCGCTGGAACATTTTGCCCTCGTCGCGGGAAACTCGAAAGCGAAAATTCTTGCCGAGGCACTCGACGCGGCGACGGAAAAACTTCTGGACGAAGGTAAATCCCCATCGCGCAAAGCCGGCGAGATCGACAACCGAGGCAGTCATTTTTACCTTGCGTTATATTGGGCTCAAGCACTTGCGTCGCAGGACACCGATAGCGCACTCAAGGCTAAGTTCGCGACCTTGGCAAATTCTTTGTCGGAAAACGAAGCCAAAATTACGAAGAAGTTGACCGACGTTCAGGGAGATCCTGTTGACATCGGTGGTTATTTTTTACCGGCCCAAGAGAAAGTTTCCGCAGCGATGCGTCCTGCGGAATTATTCAATGAGTTGCTGACCACGATTTAGCTGGACGGTGTCATTTTTTGAATCGTTAGGCGGATAAATTTGGCGCAGTGGAAAAAGTGTGCGGCAAAGTACTAGTCCAATGGCACTTACTTTCGCTTCCTTTTTAGGGCGGAAGCCCCAAAATTCAAACCCGCAGCACCAGCAAATGAGTCGCCACGCGCGAAAAACTTATTTGCTCACGCTGCGGATCAGCACTTATTTAACCATAGGCCGGTTGGCAAAATCAAATGTTGAAGCGCACCTTAGAACCCGAATTGATGGACACCCTTGAGGACGCTCGGCAATATAACCGCATGGACCATGCCGATGTCAACCGGCAGTTCGTTGATGACTTGATTGCGTTCGGCGACCGATGCCAGGCCGATGGCTACGATGGATTGCCGACCGACATTGCGGATTTGGGCACCGGCACGGCGCTGATTCCGATCGAACTTTGTCGACGGCTGGATTCAATTCGAGTCATGGCGGTCGATGACGCAGTCCAAATGTTGGACTTGGCGATCTACAATATCGAGGCGGCCTGCTTGCGCGAACGCATCACATTAGCCAAAGGTGACGCGAAGGCGCTGGTGTTCGATGACGAATTGTTCGACACCGCCATCAGCAACTCTTTGATTCATCATTCGCCTGATCCTCAGCTCTGCTTTGCGGAGATGCACCGGGTCACGGCGGCGGGAGGAATACTATTTGTCCGCGATTTAGTGCGACCGGAATCCGACACGAAAGCTCAACAGTTGGTTCAGCAATACGCAAGCGGCGCGACCCAATACTGTCAGCGGCTGTTTTTAGAATCGTTCCACGCCGCGCTGACGATTGACGAAGTCCAAAAGATCGTCGGTGATCTTGGCTACGATCCGCAAACGGTCTCCATGAGTTCCGATCGCCATTGGACTTGGTCCGCCGTGAGACCCTAACGCAAATTCCGATCGAAAATACCATGAAACTGATTCTTGCCATTATCAAACCATTTCTGGCCGAAAAAGTCATCCAAAATTTGTCTTCCCAAGGCATTGAACAAGTCATCATTCGTGAAGTCAAAGGCTACGGGCGTCAAAAGAACTATCTCGAGAGTTACGGCGAAAACGAGTACTCACTGGCTTTTGTCCCCAAAGTAGAAATCTCGATCTGGGTCGAAGATGAATTCGTGGATGCCGTTTTTGACCAAATCGTCGAAGTGTCTCGTACCGGGCGGTTGGGGGATGGGAAGATAATGATTTTGCCGGCAGACGATGCTCCAGTGGGGCAAATTGGGAAGTTCTGAACACCAAAATTGCGAAGATTAAGCGCTTCAAGCAACAATCCGCCGATAGTATCGTTAAACGGTTTTAAGTAAAATGAGCGGAAACTGGGACTGACCTCAGTCTGCGGTTTTAAGTTCGTATTGGATGATTAAGCAAACTTGGATTTTGAAATGAAGACGCCACTGACCACCCTGTTGTCTTATGCACTAATGCTGTTGGCCACAACGGCGACCGCGCTATCCGCAGATAAAATAGATTTCGAATCTCAAGTCAAACCGATCTTCGATAAATACTGCTTGGAGTGCCACGGCGAAGAGAACGAAGAGGCGTTCCGAATCGACGTCCAAGACGACATGTTGCTGTACGTTAATGAGGGCCATCCCGAAACGAGCGACTTGTACAGCTACATGACGCTGGAAGAAGACGATGACAATCTGATGCCGCCGGTCGATCATGAACCTCGTCCCGATACCGCAGAGATCCAACTGGTGAGTGCTTGGATCGCTCAAGGTGCCAACATCAGTGCCGCCGATCAAGGTGACGATGACTCGGCATCGAAATTAGCACAAAACGGCGACGACGATGCGGACGTCGCCGCCGATGCGGACGTTGCCGCCGATGTTGTTTCCCCTGAAACACAGCGCATCTATAACGCACTCGGGTCTCTGCACACCGCTGCGGTTCACTTGCCAATCGGCTTGCTGTTGGCCGCAGGTCTGTTCGCACTGCTGAGCCTTGGCGGAAGCTTTGTGATGAGCGACTGTGCCTATTACTGTTTGTGGCTGGGAACCTTGGGCGCGATCTTCGCAACCGCATCTGGATGGTATTACAGCCCAATGGAGCACCGCGGCACCGTCAACGATATTGCTGACCTATTAAACCAGAAACATCCCGTTTATTGGCACCGCTTGGGTGCGATCATCAGTACCGTCGTCGCCTTCTTGCTCTGCTTGTTTGCCAAAGGTGCTCGTGGCCGCAATCCTGACGATGGTATGATGTGGAAACTCGGCGCGATTGTTTTGGCAGCCGGCATTGGCTGGGTCGGACATACCGGTGGCGAACTGACCTACGGCGATGACCACTACAAAGATCTCAACGAACTGGTTGATTCAATTATCAATCCCACCGACGAACCTGCCGCTCCTCAGGCACAAGACGCAGATCCTACGCCCGAAGGTGTGGACGACAGTGATACAGATGCTGATGCCGGTGAAGAAGGCTCCTTGAGTACACCTACAGAAATATAGACGGGGTGTACACCACCGGTAAGGCTAGCGTGGTGAAATCATTTTCCAAAGGCACAGACCGGTAATACAAACCCGCAGCGCCAGCAAGTGAGTTCTTCAGTGCGCTGGGACTTACTTGCTAAGTCTGCGGGTTTGCATTTTGCGTCATCGTCACCGTTTGTTCCAAGGTTGTGATTTTTTCGAAGTCGTATGTCACTCCGTGAACTACGACTTTACTTCAACCCCCAATCATAAATCCATAGCCTCTCCGCGAAGGACGACTATGTTTTAGCAACGGCTGTCCTAATTTCTCCGTCCATGCGTGAAACCTAACAGGCTAAGATGAGCACATGGAACTGCCTGCACAAAAACAGATTATTGAGGACTTGAAAAGCGATCGCGAAGAAGCGCTCGCGAAATACTTTTCGCAAATCCGCGGTCGCTTAGAAAAGATAGTCAAATTTCGATTGGACTACCGCTTGAACGGCCGGATCAGCCAGTCCGATGTGCTTCAGGAAGCCTACGTTCGCGCCGCACAGCGGCTGGACGGGTACTTAAAGAAACCGGAGATGCCTTTCTTCGTTTGGATTCGCTTAGAGACGCAACAGCACATTTTAGACATTTACCGCAAACACTTCGAAGCCGAAAAACGCGATGTCCGCAAAGAGATATCTTTCAACCGTCCTCGCAATAATAACGCGGGGCAAACTTCGATGGCGCTGGCGGCTCATTTAGTCGCGGAGATGACGTCCGTCAGCCAACTGATCGAAAAATCGCATCAAATCGAAATGCTGCAAGACAGTCTTAACACGATGAGCGAACTTGATCGAGAAGTCATCGCGCTGCGACACTTTGAAGAGCTTTCCAATATCGAAACGGCGGAGGTGCTGGGCATCGAAACCTCGGCGGCCAGCAAACGATACTTGCGAGCACTAAAACGGTTGAAAGAAATACTTGAAGAGAACCCTTCGGACTGAGAAGAAGAGCCGGGCACACCGCTACGGTGACACCACGACACGATTACTTCACTGCTGGAAGCGTCAAACATTTTGAGTCATTACGATGAAACAGACGCCAAACCTAACCGACCAAACAAAAACGCTCGAAGACATCGTCGCGCTGTTCACTGCGGAAATTCGAGCCGGCAAAAATCCCAGCGTTGAGAAATTTATTCAGCAACACCCGGCCCACGCCGATGAACTGCCCGACCTGCTGTCCTCGGTCGCGATGATCGAGGGACTAAAGAACTACTCGCCCAATTCGTCGGTGCCCGATCAACGATTCATCGACATTGAAATCCCTGATTTCCTGGGCGAATATCGCATCGTCCGCGAGATTGGTCGCGGCGGGATGGGCATCGTCTTCGAAGCCGTCCACGAAACGCTTGGCCGGCCAGTAGCGATCAAAGTCATGACCGTCGGCTCGATCAGTAACACAAAACACCTCCAACGGTTTCATCGCGAAGCCGTTTCTGCTGCCAGCCTACACCATACGAATATCGCCAGCGTGTTTGGTGCTGGCGAAGACAATGGGCTGCACTTTTACGTCATGGAATTCATCGACGGGCAATCGCTGAGCCAGATTCTCAAAGGCGGCGCGATCGGTTTGGACGATACGATCAATTTTCAAAGCGGCGACTCCTCCAATCCTCTTGAAGGCCAACCTTTACAAGGCAAACCTGCCAAATCACATCGTAGCAGCGACGAACTCAGTGTCGGTCCCCACAAAATTGATCGGAAGAATCGCTATAAATGGGTCGCCGACACCGGTCAGCAAATCGCGGACGCGTTGGCTTACGCCCACGAAAAAAACATTCTCCACCGCGATATCAAACCCGCCAATCTCGTGCTGGACTTTCATGGGACGGTCTGGCTGACTGATTTCGGATTGGCTAAAAACATCACCAACGATGCGCTCACAAAAACAGGCGACATCATTGGCACACCGCAATATATGGCCCCTGAATCCTTTTCGGGCAAATACGACTCCCGCAGTGAAACGTATTGCTTGGGGCTGACGCTGTACGAAATGGCGACGCTCAATCCGGCGTTCCAAAATTCGTCGCCGGGTCAGATCATCAAAGCGGTCACCACGTCTTCGCCATCACCGCCACAGAAACTTGATTCCAAACTGCCGCGTGACCTGGCCACGATCATTGAGAAGGCGATCTCGCGCGAGCCAGAGGGACGCTATCAAACGGCGGCCGACATGCGAGACGATCTTCGCGCCTTCATTGAGGACCGCCCGATCGCAGCTCGAAAAATGTCGACTTGGGATCAGTTGGTTCGTTTCAGCCGACGCAACCCGCTGGCAGCCGCGTTGGCCGCCTTTTCAATGCTGGTTTTGGGAATGTTGGTGGTGACGATGTCGATTGGATTTATCGTAACCAATCACGCGCTGAGCCGAGCCAATTCGAACGTTGACATCGCGCTGGAGGCGTTTGACGAAACCTTTCGCCAATACATCACCCAAGGGGAAAGCGAATCCTACGCCAGTGACGTTTACGGTTTCGAACAGATCGGAGGCATCGAAAAAGCCATCACCAAGGAAGACGCGCAGTTCGTTGAAAAGATGTTGGGATACTACCAACAGCTGGCGATCGACAACAAATACAGCAGAGACGTTCAAACCCAAGCCGCGACGGCCAGTCGGTTGGTGGCGAACGTCCAACGTTTAATCGGCCATCCGGACAAAGCGCTGAAGTCCTATCAGGAAGCGCTGAGCGAATTTGAGAGCCTGGCCAAGAGGCGGTCGCGCTCAAACGATACGCTGTTGATGGCCGTCGCGACACGTAACGAAATGGCCAGCTTGCAATCATCCACCGGCCAGTGGCAACGAGGACTGCAGTTATTATTTATTTCCAAGGAAGCACTGGAAAATCACCCTCGATTCGAAGACCCAGCGATAAAGTTGAAGTGGGTACAAACGATCAATCAAATAACTTCAGGCCACGTAAAAATGATTTTCGGATTTGATTATTCAACAGCAGCAACCGAAGCACCGGAGGATACTAACGGTTTTAACCTGAGTCAGCCTTTAAAAGATGGCCAACTTACACCTGGATCGTTAACCAACATGTTTGCTCAAATCACCGAACTTGGACGCGCAGCGGTACGGGAAGTTGATCGACTTAAGACGGCAGACCCTGAAAACCAACGTGTTCGAGTCGCTCGCGCCGAAAGCTATTGCCATCTCGCACTTCACCAAAGCCGCGAAGGTGACAAAGAGTCAAACGAAACCCTGCAGGTTGCAATCAACGAACTTAAAGCGCTGAAAAAGATCTCACCGACAAACCCTCAGTATCAATACCTGCTGGCGTTGACGCAGGCCATCGTATCCAAAGGAGAAAGTAAGACCATCGCTTTCGCAGCGCTGAAGAAAGCGCAATCTCTGATTGCGGACCTGTCGCAAAGGTTTCCAAAGATGCTTGCCTATCGACAACTTTTTGGATCGGTCTGTGTCGAACTGGGTGGGTTGCAGATTCAGCTGGAAGACCTGGACAACGCTGAAGCAAACCTGCAACTGGGCAGTGAAATTTTGCTGCAATTGGAGTCCGAAATGCCCCACGACTGGAGCGCGAAGATCAACGGACTCAAATTAGTCAAACACTTGGAGTCCCTGGCCGGTCAACGCGTTGCCAACGGTGACGTCAATGATACGATCGAAATTGGCATTCGGATTAACCAACTGGAAGAAGCCTTAGACTTGCGGAAATGGGATTGAGAGGCCGGCGGCATCAATGACGCCATCGGCTCGGCAGTTTTGCTCCTATCAAGCACTCCCCTGCCCTGCTAATCTGTGGCGATGAATGCTACACGACGAAAACCAGAACTCATGGCTCCTGCCGGACATTGGGCTCAGCTGCAAACCGCCATCGAAGCCGGTGCCGATGCCGTTTATTTCGGGCTCAACCACTTCTCTGCCCGCGCCAAGGTTGGTTTCGATTTAGAAGAGCTGCCCGAAGTCATCCAAACGCTGCACCAACGTGACGTCAAAGGATTTGTCACCTTTAATACGCTGGTGTTCGATCATGAAATCCGTCAGGCCGAAAAAGCGATCCTCGCCATCGCAGCCGCCGGTAGTGACGCGATCATCGTTCAAGACGTGGGCATCGCAAAACTGGCCAAAAAAATCGCGCCGGATCTCGATATCCACGGCAGTACCCAAATGTCGATCACCAGTGCCCAGGGCGCTGATTTGGCGGCTTCGCTGGGATGTAGTCGAGTCGTGCTCGGACGCGAACTCAGCGTGACCGACATTCGCAAGATCGCCAGTCAAACGGATGTCGAATTGGAAGTTTTCGTTCATGGTGCCTTATGCGTTTCCTACTCGGGGCAATGCTTCAGCAGCGAAGCCTGGGGCGGACGCAGCGCCAATCGCGGCAAATGTGCTCAAGCCTGCCGTTTGTCTTACGACCTGATCGTCGACGGAGAAAAAAAGGACTTGGGCGATCTGAGATACTTACTCTCCCCTGGCGACCTCTACGCGATTGAGCAAATTCCCGAACTGATCGACATCGGCGTACACTGCCTGAAGATCGAAGGCCGCTACAAAGACGAAAACTACGTCGCCGTCACGACCGCCGCTTATCGTCAAGCGATCGACTTGGCGATGATGGACGTTGAAAATGAGGTCACCGCCCAAGAACTCAACGATATCACGCAGGTTTATTCGCGCGGGCTTGGTCCCCACTTCATTCACGGCATCAACCATCAAAAAGTCGTCGACGGACGATCGCCGCGCAATCGTGGCGTTCGTGTGGGCACCGTGGCAGCGGTCACTAAAAATTCGGTACACATTGAAGTTATGCAACCGACCAAACGTGGCGATGGCGTCGTGTTTGATGCCGCTCTCTGGCGCAGTCCCGACGATCCCGAGGAAGGCGGCCATATCTACGAAGTCACCCGCATCGACGACACGCACGTGAAGCTGGAGTTTGGCAAGGGCGCGATCAATTTCAGTCGCATCCGCGCCGGCGATCTGGTCTGGCGGACACGCGACGCTCAACTGGTCAAACAGCTCAAACCCCTAACCCAGCCAAGCACACCCCTTTACACCAAACCGATCAGTTTTCACGTTGTGGCAAACGTCGGTCAACCGATCACCGTAACGGCCACTTTAGAAAACGGGCTCACGGCGTCTTTCACCGGCGAGGATCCATTGGACGCGGCTCAGAAACGCGCACTGGACGACGAAGCCCTCACAGAGAAACTTGGGCGACTGGGGGGAACGCCCTTCCACTTAAATGAGATCCGTTTTGAAAACGACAGCCCCGTTTTCCTCCCGACCAGCCAACTGAATCAAATACGCCGGGAACTGGTCGACAGCCTGTTCGAACAAAGCGGTCAAATCAAACCGATCGAGGCCACACCTACCGTTGACGCACTGTTGGCGCAGCGCGATCCAATGCCAATCCCACCCGAGGCGGCAACCGGTGCAGTTAATTTACACATTTTGGTTCGTTCGGCCGATCAATTGGATGCCGCGATCGCAGCGGAACCGGCGTCCATCACGCTGGATTATCTGGAGTTGTACGGGCTTCGTGATTCGGTCGAAAAAGTGACTGCTGCGGGCATCCACTGTCGCGCTGCCAGCCCGCGCGTGCTGAAACCGAGTGAACAGAACGTGATAAAATTCCTACTGTCGCTGGAATGCGATATTTTGGTTCGTTCGGCGGGATTGTTGAAGGACTTGGTCCAAGACCCGCGGTCAATTGGGAAACTGATTGGCGATTTCAGTTTGAACGCGGCTAATTTTCTCTCGGTGGAAGCCTATCTGGCGATGGGGCTCAAACGTATCTCGCCGACGTATGACCTCAACGGCCAACAGATTGCCGAACTAACATTGCAGATTCCCGCTGGAAAACTGGAGGTGATTGCCTACAGTCACTTGCCGGTCTTCCACATGGAGCACTGTGTCTTCTGTCGATTTTTATCCGAGGGCACCGATAGTTCTAACTGCGGACATCCTTGTGAAAAACATCAGATCTCGATCGAAGACAACCAAGGCCGCAAGCATCCTGTCATGGCTGATGTCGGTTGCCGCAACACGGTCTTCGGGGCCGAAGCGCAGTTCGATGCACAGTGGGTCGAACAGTGGTGGCAAACGGGCATCAAGGATTTCCGTATCGAGTTCGTCCATCAAACGGGCGACCAAATCAGCGCCGTGTTGACCGCATTTCAATCCTATTTCGCGGGCACCATTACCACCGGCGATCTCCAAACGATGCTCACCACCGACCAAATCCAAACCACACAGGGCAGTTTCTTCGTGCCGCATGATTTCAAGGATCTGGTGGAATTGAAGTAACGTGGGGCAGGTTTTTAAACTGCCTTTTCGGGCGCTCTGGCAGGTTAAAAACCTGCCCCACTTCGACTTCACTTAAAACTACGCCGGGACGCCCAACATGTCCTTGATCAGGCCTTCGAGTTTCACGATGTCGGCTGAGAACTTGCGGATGCCTTCGGCCGTTTTCTCGGTTGCCATCGCGTCTTCGTTCATCATCCAGCGGAAACATTTCTCATCGCATTTTATTTTGGCGATGTCCATGTCTTTGGCGGCTGCGGCGTCCAGTTTCTGCTCGATCGACTCCTCAGTGCTCTGCAATTCTTCAAGCAACTTTGGGCTGATCGTCAGCAGATCGCAACCGGCCAGCTCCGTGATCTGTCCCACGTTGCGGAAGCTCGCCCCCATCACCTCGGTTTGGTAACCAAACTTCTTATAGTAATTGTAAATCTCGGTGACCGACTGCACGCCCGGATCCTCGGCACCCGCGTAGTCGCGTCCTTCGGATTTCTTGAACCAATCGTAGATCCGGCCCACGAAAGGCGACACTAACTTAATATCCGATTCGGCACACGCGATCGCTTGAGCCAAAGAGAACATCAGCGTCAGGTTGCAGTTGATGCCTTCCTTCTGCAAGACCTCGGCGGCTTTGATGCCTTCCCACGTCGATGCGATTTTGATCAGGATGCGGCTACGATCAGTGCCAGACTTCTCGTAAAGGTCGATCAGCGTCCGCGCTTTCGCGATGGTGCCTTCGGTGTCAAACGAAAGACGAGCATCCGTTTCGGTCGACACGCGGCCTGGAACGACTTTCAGAATCTCGTTGCCGAATAAAATCAAAACACGGTCAATGACTGATTCGACCAATGCACTTTCATCGCCGCCACTGCCTTTGAGTTCATCAACGGCTTGCTGGACTAAATAGAGATACTTCTCATCCTGCGATGCTTGCAGAATCAAGGACGGATTGGTCGTCGCATCTTGCGGCTTGTAATCGGCCATTGACTGAAAATCGCCAGTATCGGCTACGACGGTCGTCCACTGCTTAAGTTGATCTAATTGATTCATGGGAGCTTGCTCGTTCAATTTATCTTTTAGGTTAATTTGCTGGATCATAAGTTTTAACAAAGATTCAAACCGAGGGCAGGATGTCCTGCGGCCAAAGCAACAAAAAACATGCCCAGAATGTTAACCGGTTTTTAATTCCCGCAAACCATGTTCCAATCAACCCATGCTGACCCCTCATGACATCCTTGGCGCTGGCCAGAAAATCGCTCAACGACTCGACGCGTACGAACATCGCGGTGAGCAGATCGAAATGGCGGATGCGGTGGCTAACGCCATTGCGAAAAAACGGCATCTGATCGTCGAAGCCGGCACCGGCGTGGGGAAGAGCTTCGGCTACTTAGTTCCCGCGATTCTCAGTTTGGCCGAAAACCAAGCCGCTAAAGACGAACCGAAAAAACGCATCGTCGTTTCCACGCACACCATCAGTCTTCAGGAACAACTGATCTCTAAGGACATTCCCTTCCTCAATAGCGTCATCCCGCTGGAGTTTTCTGCGGTGCTGGCGAAGGGACGCGGTAATTATGTCAGCCTGCGACGGTTGCAAGACGCCGCGCGACAAGGCAAAACGGTTTTTGCCAGCGAGCAGGAATTCGATCAGGTGCCGATGTTGGCTAAGTGGGCCAAGGAAACAAGCGATGGGTCTCGCAGCGATCTACCGATTCGGGTGCTGCCACAGGTTTGGGACGAAGTGCGTAGCGACAGCAGTAATTGCTTGGGTCGCAAGTGCCCCAAATATGCCGATTGCTATTACTTCAAGGCTCGCAATCGTCTGCAGAATGCGGACGTCTTGATCGTGAATCACGCGCTGTTCTTTTCTGATTTATCCCTGCGGCGGTTGGGCGTGAACATCTTGCCTGACTACCACACCGTGATCTTGGACGAAGCCCACACCGTCGTCGACGTTGCCAGCGACCACTTGGGCATCAGCATCACGATGGGGCAAGTCGAGTACACGCTTAAGCGATTGTATAACGGGGCACGGAATAAGGGCCTGTTAGTAGTACATAGTCTTGGCGAAGCACAGCGGATGGTCGTAAAGACGATGGCAGAATCCGAGACGTTCTTCATGGACCTACTGGGTTGGGTAGAACGAAATTCCTCCGACCGGGGTCGCCGTAGCAACAGCACACGTGTGACAAAACCTGGCATCGTGCAGAACAAACTATCTCCAATGCTGCACGAACTGAGCAACTCCGTCGAACAGTCTGCGGAAAAAATCGAAGACGCGTCAGCAAAGCAAAATCTAATTTCGGCCAGCGAACGATTGACGGCTGTGGCCAATTCGATCGAAAGCTGGCGACTTCAATCGTTGGAGGGTGGCGTTTACTGGTTGGAGCAGTCACTCAGCCGGCAAGGCAAACAGTTAATCAGTTTGATGGCCGCACCGATCGACGTTGGTCCTGAAATTCGCGAGCACTTGCTGAACAAAACGGACAGCGTGATCATGGCCAGCGCCACGATTGCCACTGGGGGCAGTTCATTTGACTTCTTTCGCAATCGCGTTGGGATGACGCAAGGCGATGT
>Ga0114956_1002477_pt1 | contig 14478 bp, 12 predicted proteins | sample MaitaG_FD_87304 | JGI IMG/M metagenome (GOLD analysis project Ga0114956, IMG submission 87304) | Marine algal microbial communities from Maine, USA - Maine_Asex2 metaG | ecosystem: Host-associated > Algae > Red algae > Unclassified | place: Maine, USA | collected 2015-01-05 | reverse complement strand
CGTGATATTTGCATTGATGCAGTTTTTCGGAGCATGAATATCCACAAACGCCAACCGCATGATAATCAATTACTTAGAAATGATTTTATCGGAATTAGATTTTTAGAGCGTTCAAAATTGGAACACGAAATGACAACAGAACCGAAGGTATTCATCAGCCACAAACATAGTGATATCAAAATTGCTAATGTGCTTACCAAGCATCTTAAGGAATGGGGAGTAAAAGAAAACTGCATATTTCAGTCCTCTGACCCTCGGCACGGTTTCACTGTTGGTGGAAACCTGAAAGAGGAGTTGCAGGAAGCCTTACAGGAAATCAACCTGTTGATCCTGCTGTATACATACAAAGAATCTGACTGGTCGTATTGCATGTGGGAATGCGGTATCGCGCAGGGAAAATCAACTGCCCCAAGTCGGACGGTCGTTTTTCAATGCACAGATGACGAGCCCACTGTTTTCAAAGAAGAAATTCGGGTGAACGTCAACCCGAACGGTATACGTAGTTTTACTCAGGATTTCCACAGAAAACCAGGTTTCATCCCGTCGCTGTCAGGTGAAATTGATGTTGAATTCGCAGCAAACACGCCGGAAGAGGTTATAGCGACGAGGAGTGAGCGCCTGTTTAACGAAATTGTAGAAGCAATTCCATCCGGCACATCATCGAGCCAGCATCTTTGGGATTTTATTCGTCTCAGGCTTAATGCAGACTGCATGAATCAAATCGCTTCTCTATGTGAGAATGGTGGCGATTCGAAAGAAATATTGAAACTCATTGAAACGAAGCTAGAGCTACGAGAGCCTCGACATGATGGTATCGGAAATTCAGTGGATACAGCGGTTAGACAATTCGGGTACGCTGGCTTTCAGAAAGATCTAACAATGCAGGACTTGGTCAATCGGTGGACCAGTCAGTCCAAACGTGCAAGTAAAGCCTGGATCAACGACGTGTATCAGTCGATCGAACGTGCTGTGACCAACAGTCCGTCCAATGCAGTGAACAGTCAGTTCAAAAGTGCTCGAGAAGGTGTAGATTGGTGGTTTTTTCCAGTGACCACCAGAATGCGAACTTTTCGGGATAACAGCATAGAATTTGACTTGTACCTAGTTCGAGTGCCTGTCAATGAGCCCGTTAAAGCAAATACGGTTCCTAGCGATAGACCAAAAAAAACAATAGCGAATGCTAATAAACCACCTGTTAGGAAGCGAGGCACTAATACGCGGGTATCCTGATTTTCAGCGCCTTGATAGAATCGGACTTATTCAAGGTTAACCGAGTTGATCAGCTATTTCCCTCAATGCCGCGGCAGCATCGACATCATTTCCAGCCTGCATCTGCCGCGCGATAATTTGAAGTTTATGATGCTGGTCAATCCGTCGCACGATCGTACCCTCCTGCAACTTGAGCTGCCGCAACCGCGATTCTAATTTCGTCACCTTTGTCGCATCAGCCACCTGAGCCTTTCTACAGACCAGATGGCCAAGCTAGCGGTATGGGTGCTGGTCTGGGTCTGGCTATTTGTCATGAAATTGCTGCGCACTTACAGGGAAATATCAAGCTCAATAATGTCAGCCCGGTAGGATTCAGATTTTCCTACCAACAACCGTTGGTCGGCGTTTCATGAATAGTCCAGGCTGGTGGTACGTGAATCGACATCCGTTTGGCCATGAACAGGTTTTGAAATCTGTTAAACAGAAATAGAAACTCTACCGGGCACCACCGAATTGTAGTGCGATCACTATAATCTACCTCATGGGCAGACAGCGCTACAACTCAATTGGGAGATACTACCGTGACGGCACAACAGACCCTGACATTACGACCTGCTGCTGAGCGAGGCCAGGCTGACTTCGGCTGGCTCAAGAGTGCGCACACGTTCAGCTTCGGAAACTATAGGGATCCAAAGCATGTGCAGTTCGGTGCGCTGCGGGTGATAAACGATGACGAAGTGGAAGGTGGTCGCGGCTTCGGCGAACATCCACACCGCGATGCAGAAATTTTCTCCTATGTGCTTGAAGGCGCTTTGGAGCATCGCGACTCGCTGGGTAATGGCAGTACCATCAGCGCAGGCGGCGTGCAATACATGAGCGCCGGTAATGGAGTCACGCACAGTGAGTTCAACCCCTCACCGACCGAACCCATGAAATTTCTGCAGGTGTGGTTACTGCCTGACGAGAAGGGAGCCAAGCCTCGCTACGACACGCTGAACATCGAACCGCAGGACAAGTCCGGAAAGTTGAAACTGTTTCTGTCGCCCGATGGGCGGAACGATTCGATGAGCACCCGGGCCAATGCGTTCGTTTATGCCGCCACGCTCACTGGCGAACAGCGTATTGAGCACGAGCTTGGTGATAGACAGAAAGCCTGGCTTCAGGTGGCGCGTGGGTCCCTGAAGCTCAACGGTGAAAGCTTGAACAAGGGGGACGGCGTGGCCATCGAAGGTGGTGGCACTCTTTCCCTCAGCGACGGTAGCAATGCAGAAGTACTGTTGTTTGAATTGCCTTAGCTACCCTACGCTCTAATTACCCGTACGGCTCTCGGTTTCAGACTAGGACGCGCGACGCATGCCTCCCGAAGCACCTTCAGAAACGACGACGATCGCAGCGGGGCCCGGTGAAAGGACAACAACGAAAGTACAAGTGGTGCAGAGCACGGCTCATAGCCGGATAGATATCCGTCCACCAATGTTTACTCGTCAGCCGCCGTGCATTGTAGGCATCAGCACGTGGTCAATGCTTCGCTGACAGTTGAACAATGGGAATCCGAAGTCTCAGTCCTATGACTAAGTAGAAGGGCGCAGGATTCTACGATACTACTGAACGACCGCAGGCTATCCCTCTTCTAGATAACTCTTTAGCTAGATTGCCTTGCGGTCTGCGCCATTATGGCTTTGTATGCCTCTGAAAGCGCGCCAACCAGAAACACTATCGTGAAAAGCGAGAATACCTCTATCAGTACAGCAGGCACACCGAGTTTTGCCATAACCCACTCCAATGCTGAAAAAAATGATGAAAACAGAAAAACAACAGCAATCATGATGATCTGATTATTTTTCGTTGCCTGCCATGAATCCCGAGCATTCATTGGTTTGCCTACAGCAACGCTCGGAAACATCAACGAGATTCTGCTGAAGATATAAGCGCCAACTACAGTGGTAGCATATTCCCCGATATAGGGGATGAACAAGAACAATAAGCTAGGTGAGCAACAGATAGCGGAAACGATGAACGCTAACAAGTACCCTCGCTCCCTGACTCCAAACGATATTATTCCAAAATATGTCGAATTTTTCTCCTCTATGATTATTGTTCTGTGAATAGCCACAGACACGATGACTATAATCATGGCGGCTAATAGGCTACCGACCATCAGTAAACCGAAAGATTCTTGAGTTGACTTTATCTGCAGTACCAGAACCAGATAAACTGCTAACGGAAAAACCAAGGCTTTTGTCAGCGCACTTTTTCTTTCTATTACACCGCTAATACCGTTTGATATCGGTTGGATTGATTCTGGAATCTTCATTTCGTTCGTTAATGTCTCTATACACATTATGTATGGTTTCTCGAACAAGCCTGAGCAACCACAGGACTCACGCACTACACAGTGTCGTTCAAATCTCCCTTGAGCAAGTCGCTGACCCATCCTGCACTCACGACATGATCAATCCACCATCCACGTTGATGGTCTGGCCGGTAATGTATGAAGCATCTTCACTGGCCAGAAACGCCACAAGGCCCGCTACATCCTTGCCCTCGCCTGCACGCTTCATTGGAATATTCTGAACCCAGTCCGCCATCAGCTCCCCGGGGCCGTAGTCACCCAGCATCTCGCCCCACACGCGATCGTTGTAGTTCCACATGTCCGTGGTGATGATTCCCGGGCAAATGGCATTGACAGTTATACCGTCAGTGGCAACCTCTTTGGCCAGGCTTTGAGACAGACCCATGACACCGAATTTAGAAGCAGCGTAGTGCGGGGTATAAATGAAACCATCGCGTGCCTGCCCGGACGCGGTATTGATAAGCCGCCCTCCTCTACCTGATTGACGCATATTGCGAATAGCTTCCTGACAACACAGAAACACACCCTTGGTGTTCACGTCCATCGTGGCATCCCATTCCTGCTCTGTCAGGTTCTCCACCTTGGCGATCGTAATGATCCCGGCATTCTGCACAGAGATATCCACACCACCAAATGCCTTGTCTACCGAGTTGTAAAGACCCTGAACATCGGCCACTTTCGACACATCGCACACCACTGGCAACACGGTTGAACCTGTGGCTTTTTCCAACGCTGATGCCGCCTCATGAACCTGTTCCTCCACTGAGGCTATAACAACTCTGGCACCTTCCTCGGCAAATCGCAAGGCGATGGCATAGCCAATACCCTTGTTTCCACCGGTGACAACAACGCTCTTTCCCGTAAAACGATTCATTGGCCCACTCCCGCTGAACTGACGAAAACGACGTTCCTCAACCAATGATACTACTCTAGTGCTAACCTTCTACCAACAGCAAAACCCCCCGTCGACCAGAAGGTCCACGCCCGTACAGTATGATGATGCATCACTGGCCAGGAATATTGCTGGTCCTACCATCTCGGTTACCGATGCCATTCGAGCCATGGGCGTCTGGCTCTCGAACTCACGGGTCTGGTGCACCATTTCAGGCCGCGTATTCATGGGTGTTGCCGTGTACCCGGGGCTGATCGAGTTGACACGGACCCCTCTTGCCACCCATTCCATTGCCATGCTTTTCCCCATATGGATGACACCTGCCTTGGACGCGTTGTAATGACACTGCTCAAGACCTCTATTGCTGATAACACCAGACATCGAACCGATGTTGATGATGGATCCCTTGCCATGGCGCAGCATCGCATTGGCCTCTGCCTGACATGAAAAGAACACGCCCTTGAGGTTAATATCCATCAGTGTCTGGAATTGATCTTCGCTCATATCCTCCGCGGCACTGGCGTTCGCAATACCCGCTGCATTCACAGCAATTCCCAGTGGTCCCAATGCCTCTTCTGTCTGACGCACAGCATCATCCAGTGTCTCACGCACGGTCACGTCAGCCTGCAGGGAGAGCGCTTTACGCCCCGCTGCTTCAACCATTTCCACGGTATCTTCCAACCCGCCATCATCTCGACGGTCAAGGCAGGCAACGTCTGCACCGCTCTGTGCCAGGCCCAATGCGATGCATTGACCGATACCGCTGCCAGCACCGGTTACCAGTGCGACACGACCGGACAGGTTAAATAGAGACGGTGCATCAAGACTGAAATCTGCCATGTTGAATCCTTTAATTTACCAGTAGGTTCAGGGCTTATCAGCCCACTGCTGCGTGAGAGTCTGTACTCACGCAATTCACTGACACGCCGTTGAGGGTTACCAATGCCATCTACACTTACTGTGTTGCCAACTCCATGACCGACACATCGTTGGCAGCCTCATTATCCAGAATACCGGCCATACGCCCTTGTGCCATGACCATGATGCGGTTTGATATACCCAGCACCTCCTCCAGATCAGAGCTAACGACGATTACTGCAATACCCTTGTTCGCCAACGCCACAATAATGTCGTAGATTGAGGACCGTGCACCTACATCAATACCACGTGTAGGTTCATCAAGAATAACCACAGCCGGATCCTTCGCCAGCCACTTGGCCAGAATCACTTTCTGCTGATTACCTCCAGACATCTCATCTGCCGCCTGATGACCCTGGCCTTTTACCCCAAAGCGCGCGATTGACTTGTCAGCAAATTCTTTCACACGACTATCGCTGATCAGACCGAACGATGAAATCTCTTCGAAGTTGGCATAGGCGATGTTGTCTGCTATGGAATGATCCAGTACCAGCCCTTGCAGCTTTCTATCTTCGGGTACCATCACAACGCGTCTGCGAATGGCATCTCGCGGTGAGTTCATTGACACCTTGCGTCCATAGAGTGATATATGACCGGCTGACGCAGGATCGGCACCGGTGATCGCACGAACCAACTCGGTTCTACCTGCACCTACCAGGCCTGCAATACCCAGCACCTCGCCTTTTTTCACCGAGAAACTGACATCCACGAACGAGCCACTGGGTGACGACAAACCGAGTACTTCGAGGCAGACCTCGTTCTGCGGTTGAGGTAGCGCAGGAAACATTCGATCAAGACTGCGCCCCACCATACTCTCGACAATGGTGCGCACCGGAACATCGCCACTGTCAAACTCCTGAACCTTCTCACCATCACGCATGACAACAATTCGATCAGAAATTTTCCTGATCTCTTCCAGGCGATGCGAGATGTAAACAAGCCCCACCCCATCCGCCTTTAGCCGTTCTATCTGCTCAAAAAGCAGCTTGGTTTCAGCACCACCAAGTGCCGCCGTGGGCTCATCCAGAATCAATACTCTGGCATTGAGAGCCAGCGCCTTGGCTATTTCTATTAGCTGCTGATTGGCCGTGGACAATCCACGCACTAGCCTAGATGCTGATATATCCAGACCCAGCCGCTCCAGCTGTGCATGTGCCTGCTGTTCCATGAGTTTGCGGTTGACGATACCCGCACGCTTCGGCCATCGGCCAACGAACACATTCTCGGCAACACTCAGGTGCTCAAGTAATCGCAGCTCCTGGTGGATAAGACCCACCCCTGCATCAATCGCCTCGCGTGGGCTGGTTGGGGAGTACTCGGCACCCATCCAGAACATCTCCCCAGAGCTTGGAGGCATACCACCCGCCATGATATTGGAGAGCGTTGATTTTCCCGCGCCGTTCTCACCCAACAGCGCCACCACTTCCCCAGCATGGACATCCAGATCGATACCATGGAGCACCTTTGTAGGGCCGAAACTCTTTCGGACCCCACGCAGGGAAAGCAGCGGCTGACGTTGATCGCTCACGCTATTGATAAAGCATCAAACGTTGTATACGAGTAATGGATAACGCTTATGGATGATCCTCGATAAACTGCTCGACATTTTCCTGAGTTGTCAGTACCGCATCAATGATCTGCTCTGCGGGTACTTCTTCACCGGCTGCGATCTTGATAGCTGAATCAACGGCCAGACGCCCCATAGTGCGAGTGCTTTGCGTGGCAGTCACATCAAACACACCGTCTCTCAGAGCCAGTAACGCACCTGTGTCTCCGTCATAGCCACCAACAAATATCTCTTGTGAAGAGCCGGACGCTGCTGCAGCTTTGGATGCACCCATGGCAAGACCATCCGCCTGTCCGAAGATGATATTTACATTCGGGTTAGCCTGCAGAAGGTTCTGTGTAATGGAAAAACCTTCGTCCTGAGACCAGCGCTCACTCCATTGCTGACCAACCAACGTGACACCTTCATTCTCATCAATGGCCTGCATACAGCCTTTGGTTCGGTTTACTTCCGGTGTGACGCCTTTCTGGCCATGCACCATCAGCATCTCACCCTTACCGTCGGCAAGACCGATCAGATGACTGCAGACCTCATAAGCTGATTTCACGCCTTCACCTGCTATAAATGTATCACCGGGCTCACCTTCCGCGTTTCGATCAACATTGACAACCGGAATTCCCTGCGCCCGTGCAAGTCGCGTAGGCACGGTTGCAGCTGCCGCACCTGCAGGAATGTAGATAAACGCATCAATATTCTGCGTTAGCAGATCCTGCACCTGACTCACCTGAGTGGCGCTGTCATTATTCGCGTTGACCGTGATGACTTCAATCCCCAGCGATTCACCGTACTCCTCGACAGACTCCTGTATCTGAATGAAATAGTTGGCCGACAAGTTGGGTACTGCCAGGCCGATTTTCTTGACTTCTGCAGCGTTGACGCTGAACGGTGCCAGTGCTGCAGCGGTGACTACTGCACCCGACAAGATGGTGTTTTTGATATTCATCGTACTTTTCTCTCCTCTTTGCGTTTGTGTAATGAACTACTTCTTCTTCAACGCTTCCGCGGCTACGGCCAGCGCTATTACCACACCTATAACAACTTGCTGGGAGAACGGTGAAACTCCCAGAAGATTCAAACCATTTCTCAGTACACCGATAATCAGCACACCGATGGCAGTACCTGTCAAACCACCTGTACCACCCGACAGACTGGTGCCACCGATGACAACGGCGGCTATTGCATCGAGCTCATAGGTGAAACCCGCACTGGGTTGAACCGAATCCAGACGCGCCCCCAGCATGATCCCGGCAAGCCCTGCCAACAAACCCGATACGACATAAACACCCACGGTATGCAACTTGACATTGATGCCTGCCAACCGTGCCACTTCTTCATTACCCCCTATGGCATACAGGCTTCGCCCGCCGGAGGTAAATCGCAAATACAACCAGCACACTATGAATACCACGAACATCACGGCCACTGTAATTGTCAGAAAACCTCCATGACGAATCAGTGCCATGAGATTGAACCAGATGGGAAAGCTGATTATCTGATGACCATCGGTGACCATATTCGCCAGACCCCGGGCCGCAGACATCATGGCCAGAGTTGCGATAAAGGCAGGTACTCTGAAAAAGGCTATCAAGGTGCCTGACACACCACCGGCAAGCCCTGCAGCGCTCAAGCCAAGGACAATTCCGAGCCACATGGGAAACCCTGCTTCCTTGACCAGATAGCCCATCACCATGATACACAATGCAAGTATGGACCCCACGGCAAGATCAATTCCGCCTATCAGAATAACGAACGTCATGCCAATTGCCAGAATACCCAGCACGGTTATCTGATCGAGAATATTGAGAAAATTTCTGAGGGTGAAAAATGTATCTGTAGCGAAGCTGAGATAGGCAACAAGCAGAAAGAGCCCAATCAATGGGCCTGTTGTTCCGGAGAACACCCGGGCTATGACACCGAACCGACTTTTGCTGCAATCTGCGACCATTCGCTGTCTTATTCCGCTGTGCGTACCGATACGATCATTTAATCACCTCGACAATCAGGGTGTGTATAAATATTCTATGCTCAATATAAATCTACCGAAGAGCCTATGTCAAAGGTTTCTTTGAGCCAAGTGATAATCAGTCGAGAAATTTAGTAGGTTGACATAGCCTCGTATGCATGAAATTATTTGTCTGGATAATTATTCATAAGAGAAGTTAAACCCATTGGATGAACATGATCTCCGGAAAACAGCTCGCCAGATTCGCCTGTTGGATCTTGAGACGGTCTATCGCGCAGGAGCTGGGCATATCGGTGGTGAGATGTCAGCTATTGATATTCTTACCACGCTGTACTTCCATACGCTGAGCATCGATCCGGCGCAACCGGATCGTGCCGATCGTGACCGTTTCATCCTCAGCAAAGGCCACACGGCTTGCGCACTGTACGTCACGCTTGCCGTGAGAGGCTTCCTGCCTGAAGAGGAATTGAACACGTTTCTACAGCCATATTCAGCGCTTAACGGGCACCCCAATCGTGTCAAAGTCCCCGGGGTTGAAACCAACACCGGCTGTCTGGGCCACGGTTTGCCCATTGCTGTAGGCATGGCGAAAGCGGCGAAAATCTCCGGAGAGAACTGGCGCGTATTTGTGCTGTGCGGTGACGGCGAACTTCAGGAAGGCAGCAACTGGGAAGCGGTCATGGCTGCAGCACACTTCAAACTCGATAATTTGACACTGATTGTTGATAACAACCGCCTGCAACAAGGTGCCCGTGTGTCGGACACCAACAAGCTGGCACCACTGGGCGAGAAGTTGTCAGCCTTTGGCTGGCATAGCGTGGACATCGACGGTCATGACATCTCACAGATCGCCCACGCGCTGGATGCCAATCAACAACAACCTGGATTGCCTACCTGTGTGGTTGCCAATACGTTCAAGGGACAGGGAATCTCGTTCATGAGAGATCGTGTGGAGTGGCACCACAAAGTACCTGACGTTGCTCAGTACCAACAGGCCAGAATAGAACTGGAAGCAGACCTGCCATGAGCCTTTCACCCAAGCTCCACGATTGCCGTGACGCCTTTGTTGCCTCGTTGCAGCGCGAAGCTGCTCAAAACAGTAATATCGTTGCCGTGTGCAATGACTCGGTAGGCTCCAGCAAACTATCAGGATTCGCCACCCAATGGCCTGAGCGTCTGATAAACGTGGGTATTGCAGAACAAAACATGGTGGGCGTAGGCGCTGGTCTTGCCAACGGTGGCAAGGTGCCTTTTGTCTGCGCTGCCTCCTGTTTCTTGACTGGACGTGCGCTTGAACAGATAAAGGCCGACGTAGCCTATTCCCAGGCCAACGTAAAATTGTGCGGTATCAGTTCGGGCATGGCGTACGGTGAGCTGGGGCCCACCCATCATTCCATTGAAGACTTTGCCTGGTTACGCGTGCTGCCGGGTATCGTCATCATAGCCCCGGCAGACCCCACTGAAACGCAAGGTGCTGTGGAGTTTGCCGTTCAGCATGAAGGGCCGGTTTTCCTGCGATTGTCACGTGTCGGTGTACCCGACATATTCGATTCCGAGCATTTATTTGTACCGGGAAAGGCCAACATACTGCATGAAGGTGATGACCTCACCATCATCGCCAACGGCACACTGACTCATCGCGCCCTGGACGCCGCTCGCGTGTTGTCAGGGCAAGGTATCAATGCGCGTGTACTCAACATGGCAACCGTGTCCCCCATCGACACGGACGCGATCGTAGCCGCCGCCCGAGAGACCGGCGCCATATTGACGTGCGAGGAACATTCCGTACACGGCGGTCTGGGCAGCTGTATCGCCGAAGTGGTTGTGCAGAACCACCCGGTACCCATGAAAATTCTGGGCGTACCTGGAATATTCGCGCCCACAGGCTCCGCCAACTTCCTGCTCGATGAATTCGGCATGTCGGCTGAGGGTATACAGGCGGCAAGTCGAGACTTAGTGGCACGCAAGGGGGGCTGACGCTTGGCACAAGATACGATCCTGGCCATCGATCAGGGCACCACCAACAGTAAGGCTGTTTTGCTGGATCGTCTCGGTGGCATTGTCAGCCAGGGTTCAGCTGCCTTGGATATTGCGTATCCGCAGCCGGGCTGGGTAGAACAATCCGCTGACGACATCTGGTCAAGTGTCATCAAGGCTATTGAACGATGCCTTGAACAAGCACCTGCACACCGCATACTCGCCATTGGTATTTCCAATCAACGTGAGTCTGTTGTTGCCTGGGATGCGAACAGCGGGAAACCGATTGCGCCCGCAATTACCTGGCAGTGTCGCCGAACATCAGCAGACACTGAGAAGATCAAGTTGGCCGGGCATGAACCTGAAGTACTGGCCAAGACAGGGTTACCGCTAGACCCTCTATTCCCCGCCTCAAAACTGAATTGGCTCATGCATAAATCTGCTGCACCAGGCACCCGCTTCGGTACCGTAGACAGTTGGCTTATCTGGAAACTCACTGGCGGCAAACGCTTCGCGACCGATCGGTCCAACGCCTCTCGCACACAGCTACTGAACGTGCAGACCGGTGCCTGGGATGAAGATCTGTGTACCTTGTTCAATGTCGATGCAAACAGACTTCCCGAGGTTACCGACAGCAAACATCCTTTTGGGCACACACACAGAGTACTGGGCTTGCCAGACGGCATCCCCATTGCATCTGCTATAGGAGACAGCCACGCAGCCTTGTTCGGCCATGGCGCATTTCAAACCGGGCAAGCGAAGACGACATTTGGTACCGGGGCATCCGTCATGATGGTAGCCGATACCTTTATGGTGCCTGACAACGGCATGACGAGCACCATTGCCTGGTCCATTGATGATCAGATTACCTACGCCCTGGAAGGCAACATACTGGTCAGTGCTTCACTGTTCCCCTGGGCCGCCACGCTTCTGGGATTGGAGGGCAATGTCGATGCACTAATGGAACTGGCAGAAAGTGTAGACAACGCCAACGGTATTTCCCTGGTACCGGCGTTGGTCGGATTAGGTGCGCCACACTGGAATCCGGAAGCACGTGGAATTCTCGCCGGTTTGAGTTTCTCCGCCACACCGGCTCACATCGCTCATGCAGCCGCCTTGTCCATGCCGTTGCAAGTGGTTGATGTATTTGAAGCCATGTGTAAACAAAGCCATTCCACACCAAGTCAGGTGTATGTCGATGGCGGCCCCACCCGTAATTTATTCCTCATGCAATCGCTCGCTGATCTGTTGTCACAGCCGGTAAGCATTAGCAAAGACCCGGAACTCTCGGCACTGGGTGCAGGCATGCTGGCTGGTCTGGAAGTCGGTTTATGGTCAGGCTTGGATGAGATTGCAGCACTGCCACGTGAACGTGTCACAATACGGCCAGCCATGGCTGGGCAAACTCGCGCAAGCATGTTATCGGCATGGAAAGAAGCCGTTTGCAAATGCCAGTTCCCCGGCTCGGACTCGTCCTGAAAGGATTCACCAACACGAATTTGCTAACACGTTGAGATAGTCATGTCGCGACAGGATGAACTGAGGTTTATGACGCGCGTCGCGCAGCGCTACTACGTTGACGGGCAGCGACAGTCTGCCATTGCAAAAGACTTGAGTATCAGTCAGGCCACCGTTTCACGCATGTTGAAACGTGCTCATGATGAGGCCATTGTTCGTATCAGCCTGACCGCTCCTCAGGGCACTTTTCCGCAACTCGAAGCCGCTCTGCGTAGCAAGTACGGCATCACGGAAGCCATCGTTGTGGATTGCTCGGAAGATCGCAACGGGGCTGTGATTTCACGCATCGGTGAAGCGGCTGCGCATTTTCTGGAAACTACCATTCAAAACGGTGAGGTGATAGGCATATCGTCCTGGAGCCAGACTATCGTCAAGATGATTGATAACGTGCACCCGATGAATCAGGGCAAAGCCAAGGCGGTAGTTCAGACACTCGGCGGTATCGGCAACCCTAACGTGCAAAAGCACGCCACACAGGTCACTACCCGGTTGTCTCAACTGACGGGGGCAGAATCCATCATATTGCAGGCACCCGCTGTCGCTGCCTCCAGAGAGGCCAAGATCATACTGCTAGGTGAGAAATTTGTACGTGAAGCTACCGAACAATTCGCCTATATCACGCTCGCCTTTATCGGTATAGGCGCAGTTGAACCATCTGATATGCTGGCGCAAAGTGGCAACATCTTCTCAGAAGCAGAACTCAAGGAATTAAGCAGCGAGGGTGCCGTGGCTGAATTGAGTCAACGGTTTCTCAATGCCGACGGCGAGCAAGTGATACTGCCGCTTAATGAACGCGTGATCGGCATGAGTCTGGATCAACTCCGGGACGTGCCTCGTGTAGTGGCACTGGCTGGCGGGCAATCAAAAACACAGGCCATTGATGCGACGCTGAAATCAGGTGTTATTGATATCCTTGTTACAGATAAGTTCACTGCCGAAAGATTAGCCTAGCGTGAGTACACGTGTGGGTAGATGATCGTGCCGATACTATACGCCAGGTATTATCAGGAATTAATTTCCAGTAACTCGACGACAAATATCAGCGCATCTCCCGGGCTGATAAAAGTCCCTGCCCCGGCTTCGCCATAAGCCAGATCAGACGGCACTACGAAGCGATACGTACTACCCACATTCATCAGCTGTATCCCTTCGGCAAAACCTGGAATAGTACCGCTAAGAGTAAAGGAAGCAGGTGTACCACGCGAGTAGGAACTGTCAAATTCGGTACCGTCAATTTTTGTACCGACGTAATCCAGTGTGACCATACTCTCACTCGTTGGCATCAAACCGTCCGCAGCAATCATCTCTTCATACTGTAAACCTGAAGCGGCTACTGTGACAGCCTCTCGTGCGGCATTGTCTTTAAGAAACTGAATCTGATCAGCAGAGTAGGCAGGAAAAGGTCCAGCGACGCTCTCACTGTTGATACTCTCACCGTCTGAGCTTCCACCACAGGCTGTCAGCACCACCGCAACGATCAGGACGAAAATTCTGTAATTCATGACTGTGCTCCTTAAATGCCAGACAACAGCATTTATTGCGCCTGTTTTACAAGGTACTTTACACCTCGCACCTTTAGCTCCAACAGACTCACTTACCAGGAACGCAAGCGAGAATAGGAGGTATATACCACCTACCACCACCAAGCCGCCACACACTAAAATCACTTAACTAGGCTATTTTCATCAGTGAATCGGCTGCAATGACTTGCCCACAGACTGTTTGAAGCACCGACTGATACACGGCCAATCTACTCCATCACACATCTGGCACCTGATTAATCTCTAACGCCCAGCCATTGCCCTAGCCGGGCGCCCCTACCCGCCTCTTCCTTGTGCAGTATCTATTGACCATCCCTAGCCGGGCGCCCGTGGCTCCTGAGGTGGCTAGCAAACCCCTGGCGGTGGTGCGCGTACTGCAGGAACACGCTTTGCTGACACTCACCTCTATACCTAGGCGGCCCCACCTACGCGGCCCGATTGAACACTCGCTTGAGCCTCTTTGCGGGGCGGCCTTCCGTACAGCACAGCCCCTTACGCTTTCCCGCTCTCGGATTCGGCTCTTCCAGTCCATCAGCTTCT
>Ga0114956_1002471_pt1 | contig 14487 bp, 10 predicted proteins | sample MaitaG_FD_87304 | JGI IMG/M metagenome (GOLD analysis project Ga0114956, IMG submission 87304) | Marine algal microbial communities from Maine, USA - Maine_Asex2 metaG | ecosystem: Host-associated > Algae > Red algae > Unclassified | place: Maine, USA | collected 2015-01-05 | reverse complement strand
TTACCTACATCTACAATTATTAAGGCAAATTAAATTAATAAAGTAGTCGATTTTAGGCTAGTCATTTTTTCTTGTAAGAGATTCTAAAAAATTAAGCATAGTAGGGCTACGGTTCATTTTTTAGAATTTCTTAGAAGGAAAAAGGATAGTCTAAAGTGGCTAATTTATTATTTTAGTTTGCCTAAAATACCTAATTTGTTATAAATGCGTTAATAATACTGATTTTATTTCATTTCTATGCGAAAGGAAAGATATTTGAAGTTAATTAATGTAGAAGCGTACCGCTATTAGAAAATTAAACAAATTAACCAGACATAATGATAAAGAAAATTTGGAGCTTAAGCACTATCTTCCTTTTTACGCTGATAACTGTTTTTGCAGCTGATGGTTACCACATCAAAGTTCAATTAGACAATTACGACAAAGATACGCTGTTACTAGGATACCATTATGGTGATAAACAGTATATTAAAGATACAGTAGTCGTCAATGACCAAGGAACTTTTGTCTTTGAAGGAACAGAGGAATTAGATGCAGGAGTGTATTTAATGGTGATGTTGCCTGATAACCAGTACTTTCAAGTATTAATCGATAAAGGCGATCAACATTTTTCTATGAAGACGGATGCGACTGCGCCTATGGCAAATATGCAAGTAGAGGGCTCCTCCGATAATGCTTTGTTCTATGAATACATGGATTTTTTAGCAAAACAACGTCCTAAAGCAGATGCTATAAAAAAAGAAATAGAGACGGCGGAAGGTGCAAAAAAAGAGACCTTAACGAAAGACTTGAAGGCGGTGAATGAAGGAGTAGTAGCCTATCAGAAAAATTTAGTAACAACACATGCCTCGACACTATCTGCGGCTTTTGTGAAGTCTTTTATGGAAAATCCTATGCCAACGTTTACTGGCACCGAACGGGAGGTTCAATTGCAAAGGTATAAGCATTACAAGGCACATTATTTTGATAATATTGATTTAGCAGATGAGCGTTTGGTGAGAAGTCCGTTCTTATTCCAACGCATTGATTATTACATGAATAAATTAACGCCGCAGGAACCCGATTCTATTAATGCGTCTATAGACTATATTTTAGGAAAAGTAAAACCTGCTGAAGGTACTTTTAAGTATTATTTGGTTCATTTTCTAAATAGTTACGCACAGTCCAAAATTGTAGGTATGGATGCGGTTTATGTGCATATCGTTGACAAATATTACGCTACTGGGCAAGCACCGTGGACGGAAGAAGAGCAATTGAAAAAAATCACAGAGAATGCAACTACCTTGAAACCAATTTTAATTGGTAAAATAGCTCCAGATATTAATATGTATGAATTGGATTTGGAAGGCACTATTCAAGCAAAGGACGATGAAAACGAATATAAGCGATGGAGGGCTAAAAGACAATTGGCTTTGCATGAGGTGGAATCTCCCTATACTGTTTTGTTTGTATGGGATCCGGATTGTGGGCACTGTAAAAAATCTATGCCTCAAATGCTAGAATTTTATGAAGAATACAAAAATAAAGGCGTAGAAGTATTTGCAGTCTGTACAAAAATATATGATGACATGCCTTCTTGTGCAGAGACAATAAAAGAACAGGGAATGATAAAATGGATTAATGTAGTTGATCCATTTATTAAGTCTAAGTATAAGCAGATATATGATATAAAGTCAACTCCCCAAATTTTTATCTTAGATGAAAAGAAAGAAATTATTTCTAAAAGAATTGGTGCAGAACAATTATCGGAAGTGATGGGCAAAATCATTGAATTTAAAGCAAAGGAGAAAGCAGCAGCGGGAGATATGAAATAATTATTGATTAGTTTTTTAGAGGGAGTAAATTGGTTTTGTTTTTTTGTAAAAAACAAAACCAATTTACTCCCTCTAAAGAAAAATAGTAAACCTACTTTTTATCAGATCTCAAGCCAAAATTATCAGAACTAACTGATTAGTAAACTAATGACATTTAGTTTTTGAATTTAATTTTAGCGAAATCGATTAATAAAAAAAAGCGATGGATCTTTAAAAATCCATCGCTTTTTTTAGTCAATTGATTGTCTATTTTGATTTTAGCGTTAAAATCTAATTTCGTCCTTGCTTTCTTTTAAAGATACCAAACAACTCGGTGTCTTTTCTTGGAAGTTTAGATTTACCCATTCCAATTTAACTTTTTCTTTACACAACCCTCTCCTCATTCCTCGTCTAAATTAGTAAATATCCCTCACAAATAAACACTCCTAAAAGTTTGTCTTTAGCCTATGGTCTTTAGTTGCAACACTGCTAAAGACCAAGACTAATAGCTAAAGACCAACTACGTTTATAGCTTAATTAAAACCAATATCAATGACAGTCCAGTTAAATAAAACAGTTGCTTTTTTATTAATAGGTATCGCTATTTGCTTCGCAGCTTGCTCAGCAGACACGAAGATGGCTACTAATGCGGAAATTCCCGTCCTTATTCCTATTTCCAATGATTGTACTGCTGACAGTATCGCTATGATTTGGAGGTGGTGAATTCCGTTGGGGATAGTATTCGATTAAAAGATATTTATCTAGGCTTTAAGAAGACCAAGAAGAAAGTGCCTGTTTATGCTAGTATTTATAGTACGTTCTTCGATAAACTTTTTTCTAAGGAGCAATGGTCAGGGGATGCTTGTGACTTGGAGTAGGTGGTTTTTAGTCCAATCCTATCAATATATCGACCAATGCAATAACCTTTCTATATATAAGACTGTTTAATAGACACAAAACAAGTTCATCCAATGGACTTGTTTTTTTGTTAAGGAATGGGCTGAATTGACCATTCATCATTTACCATTTACCATTTAAAAAAATATGCGTTCCAGATTAAATAGTGTTTTAGTGATAGGGCTTTTTTACTTGTTATTAGATATATATACCTACTTTGGATTAAAATCCTTGTTTCATGGAACAGGATTGAGAATATATCAACTTATCTATTTTTTAACGAGTCTATTCGTTTATTATAGTTTTTACAAAATGTACCAAACTATACAAGCGGGTAATTTCTTTAGAGATGCGTCCTATAATTTTTATTTAGGGATTATCGTAACCGCTATTGTTTCTAAGTTGGTGTTTATCGTCATGTTATTTGTACAAGATGGTGGACGTGCCTTAGTAGGTGCAGGAAAATATGTAGGTAACTTATTAGGGCTAACAGAAATTGCAGAAGGTAGCAGTTATATGCCGACACGTCGTAAATTCATTACTTTGGCGGCAGCAGGAATTGCAAGTATTCCATTGGCGACCATGTTTTATGGTATCACGAAGGGGAAATATAAATACACCGTTAGTAAAGTAAAAGTAGCCTTCAAAGATTTACCCGCCGCTTTTGAAGGGTTTAAAATAGTACAGATCTCGGATATCCATGCAGGCAGTTTGGACAGTATTGGGGAAGTCACAAGAGGCGTAGAAATGGTGAATGCGCAAAATCCTGACCTTATCCTGTTTACGGGTGATTTAGTGAATTCTAACAAAGATGAAGTCAACCCATATATTCCTGTTTTTAAAAAACTGCAAGCTAAGTATGGGCAGTATGCTATTTTAGGCAACCATGATTATTATGGGGTGCCTCGTGGTGGTGACCAAAGGGTGGTCCAAAATTATTGGAATGATTTCTTCTCCAAGTTTAAAGAAATGGGTTTTCAATTATTGAATAATCAAAGTACTCGGATTGAAAAAGACGGGGAGTATTTACAATTATTAGGCGTTGAAAACTGGGGTGGGAGTCCGTGGTTTCCAAAAGAAGGCGATTTAGATAAATGTTTGACAAATTGTGCAGATGATGACTTTTGTGTCTTAATGTCTCATGATCCTTCACATTGGGATGCGAAAGTACTGCCCCATAATAAGCATATACACCTTACCTTAAGTGGTCATACACACGGGATGCAATTCGGCATCAATCTACCTAATTTTAAATGGAGTCCCGTTAAATATCGCTATCCTCGTTGGATGGGTTTGTATAAAGAACAAGAGCAATATTTATATGTAAATCGGGGCTTTGGCTTTTTAGCTTTCCCTGGTCGGGTGGGGATGTGGCCGGAGATAACGGTGTTGGAGTTGACTAAAGAGGTGTGATTTTTGTAAGTTGTTTTTTGTGAATTAATGGAAGTTTTGACAAGTTTATCGGGTCGGTTGATATATGGAACCTTATTACACGGTCGCTTCCCGCGACCCTGTAATTTATCTAACTGGAAATCAGCGATTTAAATTACAGGGTCGCGGGAAGCGACCGTGTAATAAGGTCTCGAACTGTCAACTACTTTCGTACAATGGATAAACTTGTCGAAGTTTTCTAAAATTTTATAGGATGTGGTATTGAAAGATAATGGGAAATTATCTTCCAACAACACAGCATCTATTCTCTAATTAAAACTTACCGAAAGATCAATCCTCTCCCAACCGTTCCAATAACCAAGTTTTCTCCAACAATTGTTCCTCGCCTTCAATCCGTTCCTGTAGCTTTTTTTTGGCGGTCTTATCATAAGGATTTACTTTCATTAGCTGTTGGGTATAATAAATTATTTTCTGGTAATTCTCCTTATGATAGCCAATTACTTTTTTACGTTGCAGATAAATTTTAAAAGCCTCTAAAAAAGAGTCTAAAAGTTTAAATTCCGACAACTCGTAATATATTTTTAATAAGAGGGTTTTAGAAAAGAGATTGATTAATAAATCCTTGTGGTCGGTATCCTTTAGTAACTGCAAAGCCTCCTCGTATTTTTTCTCACTGTATGCAATCCTTCCTAGATTAAAGCGATAAGCACTTTCTCTATAATCTTTATCAACCTTGTTTTTATATTCCTGTAAAAATGCTCTGGTCCAGGCATATTCTTTTGTGCGGAGTCCTACGGATACTATATTTTGATAAGTAAATCTAGATAGCGTTCCATTATCTAATAAGGCGTTAGTAGATAGTCCTTGTTGATATAAAGCCAATACTTCTGGAACGAAGCGAGTATCTCTTTTATTAATCATTTGGATACAACAATTAATGCCTAATAAATATAAATCCCTTAATTCTTCTGGCGGAAATTGTTGGGTATATTTAGATAACATCGTTTTGAATTGTTGAAAATGATAATCGGTCGATTCTCCTATTAAAGCAAAGTAGGTATGATAATAAACACCAACAGCTGGAATATTCATTAACTGATGTTCTTTAATATAGGCTAAAATTTGTGCTAATAAACCAAACTCATATTCCTGTTGAAACACAGCTTGGTGAGAAATAGTCAGACAAGCAGTTTTCAATTTTAAAATAATAAAAAAGCTGTCTAAAGAATCAGAGACTTCTTGCAAATTTTGAGGACTTGTTCTTTCAGCAAAAGAAGCATACTGGTAATTTTCCAATTGTAATTGATAGCGTTCTTCATAATAAGTGGCACTTCTTAGAGTTTGCTTTTCCAATTGCTGCCAAGCACTTTTATAGATCTGTTCAAATTGTTTATTTAATTTTCTTTTTCTATAGTATCTACTTAATATGATTCTTTGTTCTATACTCGATTTTTGTTGCTCCTCTACAATAATAAACTGTTCTAATAGCCGCACCAATTGACTCATTATTAGACGGAGTTGTTCGTCTTTATAAGGGGTTTTAGGGAAGAGATGTTGGAACAGCACTTCTTTTGTAACGAATCCCTGTTTCGTATTGCGCTGTTTTAACCAAAATTTGTATAAATCTACTACCTTTTTTCGGGTATTAAAATAAGGGGAAGTAATGAAGAGGAGTAGCTTTTTATGCTCCTTTTCGGAAAACTGACTTAAAAGTTGATTTAATTTAGTGTTTTTTAGAGGGATATTTTGTTTTTTCAAAATACAGAAAAAATTATAATAATTTGATAATGAATTGTTTAGTAAGTGTAGTGTAGTTGTTTTATACTACAAAAGCCTGATTTTGTTTTTGTAATAGCTAAGGATCTTATACACTTTTGTAGTGTGAAGAAATCTTCCGACTGTTTTAAGAAATAAAAATTTTTTATTGATAAGTTTAAAACGACCAATTTATTCTTACAATTTGCCTAAAAAACATGCCCATGCACTTTTGTACCCATTTCAATCGTTCCGTTTTGGCGTTTATTCGCTGCCTAAGTTTCTTTGTGTTACTTGGTATTTCTAGTAGCCTTTCCGCCCAAGTAGTGTTAAATACACAAACGCAACAAAATACGCAAGAGGATCTATCTGTTAGTATTACCACCGGGAACTTTACCAATATAGCTGCTATGCAGTTTACAATAAATTGGGACCCGAGCGTGTTAGAATTCATTGGATTTTCTACAGATTCTACAGAACTACAAATTGATGAGTCTAATATTAACCCCAATTTAGTAGCGCAAGGAGAACTACCTTTCGCTTGGGTTAATACTGGTTTGAATGGTATAAGTTTACCAGATGGTGCCACTCTTATGGTCTTACATTTTAATGTTTTATCGAGTGTGCCGACTGAAATTTTCTTTGACGATAGTCCTACCCCCATTGAATTTGTAGATGGTAGTGGAGCGCCATTAAGTGTCACTTCTACCACTAATGACATCGAGTTCAATGGACATATTTTGGAGGGACGAGTGTTTGCGGATACGCAAATGGATTGCGAATTTCAAGAAAATGAAACAGGACTCAGTAATTGGTTATTAGAATTTAGCACAGACCAAGGAAGCCGCTTTGTGCGAACAGATGCTTTTGGCAATTATAGAATTTATTTATCGCCTAATACCTACACTATTCGTCCCATACTGCCGAGTAATAATTACTGGTCTTTATGTGAAATCGAACAGACAATTACTATTGCGGAAGAAGATGAAATATTGCCCTTAGTTTCTTTTGGTGCAACTGCAATAGTAGACTGTCCTGCCTTAAAAGTAGATGTGTCAACTGCTTTTTTAAGGCGTTGCTTTGAAAATAGATATCAAGTAAATTATTGTAACCAAGGGACTGCTAAAGCAGAGGATACTTATATTGTGCTAAATTTACCCGCAGAGTTAAGTATTGAATCTAGCCCGCTTTCCTATACCGATTTAGGAGATGGAAACTATCAATTTGACATAGGCACTATTGATTTCAATACTTGCGGTGATTTTGCCTTATCGCTTAAACTAGATTGCGAAACAACAGAATTGGGGCAAACGCATTGTGTGGAAGCAAATATTTTTCCTCAAACAATTTGTGATATAGAAACTCAATTATGGTCAGGTGCGAGTTTAGATATTAAAAGTCGCTGTATAGGGGATTCTGTTCGCTTTGAAATAGAAAATATAGGGGAAGGGGATATGGAAGCACCACAGCAATTTATCGTGATTGAGGATATGATCATGCAGCGGTTAAATGCCGCACCTATTCAGTTGTCAAGTGGAGAAAAAAGAAATTTTAATTTGCCGGCTAACGGTGCTACTTATCGAATGGAAATAGACCAAATACCTTTTCATCCCACTAGCAATAAAGTATCTGCGGCTATCGAAGGTTGTGGGGTGAATGCTCAAGGACGGGTGAGTCAAGGGTTTATTAATATGTTTGAAGCAGACGATGAATCTTTATTTACAGATGTAGACTGCCAAGAAAATATAGGGGCTTTTGACCCGAACGACAAAACAGGCTATCCTCTAGGCTATGGTAAAAGTCATTTTATTGACCAAAATAAGAAACTAACCTATCATATCCGTTTCCAAAATACAGGAACAGATACGGCATTTAACATAGTTGTTTTAGATACTTTGACAGAACATTTAGAGGTGGCTTCTCTACAAATGTTGAGTGCCAGCCACGACTACACCTTGACAATTTTAAAAGAAAATATTCTAAAATTTGCTTTCAATGATATTTTGCTAGTAGATAGTGTTAAAAATGAACCTTTATCGCATGGATATATTCGCTTTGAAATTGATCAAAAATTGGACGTGCCATTGGGAACTGTTATAAAAAATAGTGCGGCTATTTATTTTGATTTTAATGAGCCTGTTATAACGAATGTAACCGAACACACCTTAGGCAAAGAATACATTGAAGTAGCATTTAGTACGTCTATTTTGGATATACCTTTATATAAAATGACGGTGCAACCAAATCCATTTTCTGAGTTTGCTACGGTGACGATAGATAATCAACAGATGAAAGAAAGTACATTTCAGTTGTATGATTTAAATGGTCGTTTAATTGACCAGTATGTTTTTTCTGGAAATCAATTTAAACTAAATCGACGGGATTTATCCGCTGGAATGTATCTTTTTAAGGTATTATCAGCAGGTCGGTTAGTAGGGAATGGAAAGTTATCTGTACAATAAGGGAAGGCACTTCCGTAGCTCGAACATTCCTGTTCGAGTGCGCATCTCGGACAGGAATGTTCGAGCTACGGATAATAACAAAATTTCAATTATAAATAAAAGCCATGACAAAATATATATTTTTCTTTTTAATGCTATGTGTTTCCTCCACTGCCTATAGCCAAACCGCTTCTATCTCTGGCAATATCAGTACGCACACAGGAACATTAATTCCCAATACAACGGTCATCTTAAAAGCTGCTAATTATGAACAAACAGTGCTGACGGACAATAGTGGAGTTTATCTTTTTACAGATGTGCCAACAGGAGTTACTTATACACTCGAAATGGAACGAACAGGTACTTTACTTAATGGTGTGAGTACCTTTGATTTGGTGCAGATGTTGCAGACTATCTTGGCTTTGCCTATATTTAATTTACCAGCTCAAAACTTAGCGGCAGATTTAGATTTATCAGGTACCGTTAGTGTGCGAGATGTATGGGTATTGCGACAACTAATTTTAGGTTTGACTACTACCTTAGATACGCCTAACTGGCGTTTTGTACCGCTGGATTATCAGTATCCAAATCCGATTATTCCTACTAGCATATCTCTTACAGAAGCAATAGAAAACCTAGATTTTATAGGAGTGAAAGCAGGGGATGTAAGCGGAAATGCTAGTTTTTAAAATTCAACCTCAATTTCAATCTCAAACCGTGACGTTGCCCACGAAACGCTGCTAACGTCACGGTTTGAGATTGAAATTGAAGTTGAATTTGAAAAAAAAACAAAATGTCAACCGAATGGATAAACTTATCAAAAATTAAGCTAGTTTAGCTGCCAAATAGCCCCATTCAAAACAGTCGCAAACGACACCCACAAAATATAAGGAATCAATAAATAGCCAGCTATCTTTCTTATCTTAGTAAACTTAAGGATAGTTATTAGCAAAATCACCCATAAGATAATAATGTCTATAAAGGCAAAATCAGGTCTTTTTACACCAAAGAATAGTATACTCCACAAACTATTTAAGAGCAGCTGAATACCAAAAAACAATAAGGCATTCTTTACCGCCGGTTTTTCCCACCCTTCATGCCATACCAATGCCGCAGCAACGCCCATCAGCGCATACAAAATCGTCCATACAGGTGCAAACAACCAACTTGGCGGATTAAACGAAGGTTTATTTAGTGTAACAAACCAATCATTGACGGAACTCGCCGTGGCAATGCCACTTGCGCTGCCTATCGCCAAACAAATACCAGCTCCAATTACCATTTTAAGAGGAAGAGATAAATTATTCATATTTTTCTTATCTTTTTTTTGTTATAAGCGAAAAAGGGTTAAATTGTTTAAGAAAATAGCTACTGATTTTCAAGATATTAAGAAAAAAGGGGATGTAAAAATTATTTTCTTATCTACTCCATGTTTTTAATCCTTAACTTTGTTCGCTTAAGTAGGTCGATTTAATTAAATGATTAATAGATTGTGTTATAGCTATCTGTTTTTGAACAGGTTCTTCAATCCTTCATTCCTTAATTAATAATAGACTTGTTACCTTAAAGAGTAACAAGTCTAATGATGTACTACCTAGAACTATATAAACACTAATTAACAAAGCGTGCCGTATAACTCAGAACAAAAATCTATAAAAATTTGGCAACCATTGGCATTTGCGACAGTCCTGATAGTAGGCATGTTGCTGGGAATGCGACTACAGCAAGAAGTGCCTCTAATGGTAAGTACTGCTCCAACAGATAAGGCTAGTACAGATAAAATTGAAGAAGTTATTCGATATATTGATGCTAAATATGTTGATGAAATAGACAGAGAGGAAATTATTCAAAAAGTAATTAAGAATGTATTTAAGGAATTAGATCCACATTCCAACTATATTCCTGCTGCCCAACTACAACAAATTAATGAACAATTGGATGGCAATTTCGAAGGAATAGGTATAGAATTTTTAGTAGTAAAAGATACGATTGTCGTAATGACTCCAATGAAAAATGGTCCTTCTGAAAAAGCGGGCATTTTATCGGGGGATAAAATTGTAGCAATAGAAGATTCTTTAATTGTTGGCGGAAAACTGGATGAACAAGGCGTCGTCAAACAATTAAGAGGAAAAAAAGGGTCAAAAGTAAAGGTAGGTGTACTTCGAGATGGGGAAATTCTACATTTTGATGTTGTTCGAGATGAAATTCCTATCAATAGTGTGGATGCAGCTTATATGCTGACAGAAACGACCGGCTATATTAAAGTTAACAGATTTAGCTCTACTACCAACACGGAGTTTCTGTCAAATCTAGAAAACTTAGTAGACCAAGAGGACATGAAGAACCTCGTGATTGATCTAAGAGACAATCCTGGTGGCTATTTGCAAGAAGCAACTAGTATTTTAAATCAATTTTTTAGAGATAAAGATAAGCTGCTAGTCTATACAGAGGGGCGTAAAGTAAGTAGAAGTGAATACGAGACAACGGGGAAAAGTTTTTTTACCATTAATAATATTGCGGTGTTGATTGACGAAGGTTCTGCATCTGCAAGTGAAATACTAGCTGGGGCCATCCAAGATTGGGATAGAGGGATAATTATCGGTCGCCGTTCTTTCGGTAAAGGCTTGGTACAGGAGCAATACAACTTAAAAGATGGTTCTGCCATTCGATTAACTGTTGCCCGTTATTATACGCCTTCAGGACGCTCCATTCAAAAAAACTACGACAATAGAGTGGCTTATGATGAAGATATAGCGGCCCGTTTTACAAGTGGAGAATTATATGATTTTTCCTTGGTCCATTTAACAGATACCATCCCTTATTATACCAATGAAGGGCGTACGGTATATGGTGGAGGCGGAATTATTCCAGATATATTCATTCCCTTAGATTCTCTTAAAATGAGTAATTATTTTACGCAGATTCAGCCACACATTCGTACCTATATGTTTCAATATTATTTACGGACTAAAGAGGATTTACCTTATGAAACGATAGCCGAATTTGTTGACAATTTCAATTTAACGGATGAGGTTTTAGAGGATTTTATCGTTTATGCTCAAGCAAATAACAAGGACATTCAATTGAATCAATCTCCTGAAATAAAAACGATTTCTAAGTTATATCTCAAGGCTAGACTAGCCAAACATTTATTTGATGATGAAGGTTTATATGCGGTATTAAATGCAGAAGATAGGTCGGTAAAAAAGGCGATTCAAGTGCTAGATATGCCTAATCCATTATCTGTTATGAGGAATGAAGAATTGAAAAATTAAGGAGGAAGAACTAACTATCATCCAATAATATATCTTCGTATAAAGCAGAGAGCGGAATTTTTAAATCTATACAAGGGATTTCCAGTACACTATCCAATTGATCTAAAGCGGAATAAATCCATTGCCCATTTTCCATTTTTGTATAATATTCTATGGCGTAAGCATATTGAGAAATCAACACATATTGTTCAAGGGAAGGAATTCGTTGGTATTTGAAAAATTTACCCGTTTTATCATAAGATGCAGTCGATTTAGACAATACCTCTACTATTAATTTTGGATGCCTTACGACTAGTGTATCTTTTTGATCTTCTTTATTACAAGTAACAACAATATCAGGATAAACGCCTTTTTTTGTAGTAGCTACTTCCGTAATTACATTCTCATGAAAAAGCTGACAACCCTGTTTTCTTAACTTTGGAATGTTGGCGTTTAATAAAAAATTAGTGATTAGGATATTATGGTTTTTAGTAGTTGCTTCTATTGGAATAAGTAAACCATCTTGAAATTCGTGTCTTATTTTGCTTTCTTGTTCGAATGCTACATACTCTTCAAAAGAATATTTTTGGCTGATTTTTTTAGCAGTATCCATTAGTATATCTTGGTCGTTTTAAAAAATCTTAATAACCTAAATTTTTTCTTTCCTAATTATTCTTAAAGGTTACTTGCTAGGCAAGTTAGAAATATTTATGCAGACGAACAACATTATTCAGCAATTAAAGATAGTATGTAAAGTACCATTAGTGAGTGGGGCAATAGCAAAGATAGTTTAGAATTGAGAATTGAGAATTTGCAAATATGACATGTAGGTGTAGTGCGTCAACGTCTAGTACATTCTCAATTCTCCATTCTCCATTCATCTCCTATCTAATTCATCTAGCCCATATAGCTGAATCAATTCAATAACTTGAGCCGCAAAATTATCAAATTCAGAATAGTCATTTGCTTCCAATTGCTTTGCCCATGTTTGGTAATCCATAGCGTCTATAGGTTGGAGACTGGCAAACTTTCCAGTACTTAAATAGAGACTATTATCTCTAAAACTCATCCAAGCATTTTCATACTTACGGTAACAAGCAGCTGATTGCTTGCTAACTGGTCCTGTCCAATCAGCAGAACAACGAATCGCAAAATGGTTATTCGCAGTAGTGGCAATGGAACGTTCACCTGCTTGACTATGCAGCAAAGCAGTAGCCAATAAGATAGAAGAAGGAATGCCAAATTTTCTCCGTTCTTCAATAACGACTTTCGCAAACCGTTTTAAATAATCATGCTTAATAGACTCCTCAATTTGAGGAAGTCGATTAGAAGTGTCCCCTGTTCTTTTTTTAAAAGGAGAGAAGGATAAACGATCCAAGATGCCTTGTTTGGTGCTAGTTTTTTCTGTAACATACGCTTTTTTTTGAGTAGCTTGTTGGTCATTTCCTTCTTTTAAAGGTTGTTCTTGTTCTGCTGGATCACTAAGATTAATACTAAAACTAAAATCTTTTTTGGTAAACAGATAAAGAACAATTGCCAATAAAAAAAGCTTGAACCAATGCTGCTTAACATACTCAAATACTACAGGGTAGTTGGCATTGATTTTCATGATGTTTTTTTAAAACAATACCTACGTTTTGGCGAATAAAGATGGAAAGGCATTACCTTTATAAGTAAGTATAGATATTGTTAGTTATACTATTATCAGATTTTTATAACACAAAAATAAAACAAATAGTTTTAAAATTCAAAATAATAAAACATATATTGTTTTAATATTGGATAAATTAGATATGTATTTGTTTCTATAATAGAATACTAGTTTGCCAACAAGTTCCCTTAATTCTACATGAAGACGCTAGATTTTTTTGATAGCTTATGGCATCAGGTAAGCAGTAGACTGGATATGTTTTTTAGATGGAGGGAATTTGATTTGTTTTTTATAAAAAAATAAATCAAATTCCCTCCATCTAAAGACTTAATCAACAATAGCTTGATAAGTCAGTTGTCTAAATTTCTGAGAATAAAAATCTGTATAAGGTGCAAATTGCATCATCATCACACCGATAAGTTCTTCCTTTGGATCAATAAAAAAGTAGGTATTATAAGCACCGCCCCAATAGAAGGTACCTTCACTACCTAAATTTCCACTAGCTGCCAAATCTTGATTAATCCCAAAACCTAGCCCAAAGCCTTGTCCTCTTCCAGAAGATTGGCCCTCCTTTAGAAAATTGGTCGTCATTAATTCTAATGTTTTCTTTCCTAGAAATACTTTTCCATTGGCTTTACCTCCATTTAAAAGCATCTCACAAAATTTCATATAGTCTCCTGCTGTAGAAAATAAACCATGTGTTCCGCCATATATATTGTGTCCACTAGCTGGCGTTTGATTGGCATTTTCTGCCATAGTACCATCGTCTTCTGTAATATATAGGTACGCTTTTTTATTTTCTGTTCCCGCTTTCATATTGTAGCCTGTATGCTTCATACCAAGCGGATCAAAGATTTTTTTCTGTAAATAGTCGGCGCAAGTCATGCCACTAAATTTTTCTATTAAGTAAGCTAAAATGTCAGGGGAGGCGCTATAATACCATTGTCCCCCAGGTTGTCCTATTAAAGGCATACTGGCTAAAGCCTTTACTCTTCCTTCTATATTTTTATGTTGGGTGAAATACAATGCGGAAAGGTATTCCTTTTCTAATTCCGTTAGTCCCAATCCATGTGATAGACCAGCCGTATGAGATAGCGCATTGGCAATGGTAATAGGATTTTCAGTATCTATTAATTTTCTACCTTCTTTTTTGTGGGAGCTAGCAACTTTCATATCTGAAAATTCAGGAATATATTTGCTAACTGGATCATTTAACTGAAAATACCCCTCTTCATAAAGCATCATAAATGCGACCGAAACGATGGGTTTAGTCATTGATTGAATGTAGAAAACTTCATCCATAT
>Ga0114956_1002470_pt1 | contig 14489 bp, 10 predicted proteins | sample MaitaG_FD_87304 | JGI IMG/M metagenome (GOLD analysis project Ga0114956, IMG submission 87304) | Marine algal microbial communities from Maine, USA - Maine_Asex2 metaG | ecosystem: Host-associated > Algae > Red algae > Unclassified | place: Maine, USA | collected 2015-01-05 | reverse complement strand
TGGGCCGTACTTATGGTGTCGACGTGATCCATCGAACTCGCGAGATGAGCGGCCAACAGACTCGAAAGTCCGGGCGAGTAGCACGCCCCCACCACCAGAATGGCGTTAGCGGCGGCTGCTGTCTCGTGCAGCGCCAGTAGTCGTTCGACATCGGTGAGGTTGTCGGCGGTGCTCACGACGTGCGTGCCTGCTTTTACCAACCTGGCTGCCATGCTCGGCTGACGCGACGACTCGGTCGCCAGTACAACAATGTCAGCGTCCCGTGCAGCCGGGTGAGGCCACCCCTGCCCCACCAGCACGCCTTCGAGTGGCTCGATGGGTCGACTCTGCGAGATCAGCACCACGTCGCCGAAGCCACTCGAGGCCAACATGCGTGCGGTCCGTTGGCCGACCAAGCCGGCGCCGACAATCGCGATCCTCATAGTCAGATGTCCTGGGGTTCAGTCGCTGGTGGGCCGCTGAACGTCGTCCGGATCGACTTCTCGCCAACCGCCACGCTGCGGAGGAGCGCCGTCGCCACCAAAGATCCGCAGGATTGCCGCAGTGGTGGCAGCAATCGCGGCACCAAAGACTGCTCGACGAAACATGGTGAACATGCTGCCAGACTACTCGGCACAAAACAGGGTGGTCGAACGGATCGATTCCGCTACGCTGACGCCGCACTGTCTGGGGCTATAGCTCAGTTGGTTAGAGCGCACCCCTGATAAGGGTGAGGTCGCAAGTTCGACTCTTGCTAGCCCCACGTACAGCTGCCGCGAGAAGAGGAGCCTCCGTGCTCCTCTTTCGCCGTTTTGCGCGGCGTGCGTGACGCCGCTACCTGCGGGTTCGTCGCTTGGGTGGGGTGAAGCGAGCCGACTCTTCTTCGATGACGGTGATACGTATACCGCCGGTGAGATCGCTGATGAGGTTGTACAGCGCCGCCAGCAGCACGTTGAAAGTCACGCCGGCAATCGCCAACGCCATGGTCATGACCACATAGGCCCGGAAGATGGTGCCTCCGCTCCAGAAGTCTTCGGATTCCTCGAGTGCAAACAGACTTTCGACCAGCTCCTCGATACTTTCCAACGTGCCGGAACTCTCTGCGAAACTCCACAGCAGAACGCCGGCCAGCACGAAGATGAGCCACAGGCAGATATAGAACAGCAGACTGAACTTCAGGACCGACCACAGCTCGATATGGCGGATGACGCGCCGGACCCGGCGGGCTTCGAGTTTGACGCGGCGTCGGCGCTCGCGGGGACTGAGCGCTCGTTGGCGAGTCGGCTCTTGTTCCGGGATCGCCGTGGGAGCGCCCAGGGTCGGGGCGGGTGCAAGTGGCGGTATCGACGCCGGAACGAAATCGACCCCGGCATCGAAGACACTGTTCGACTGGCCGAGTGTTTGTTCGTCGTACGAGAAACTGGGGGCGCGGCCGTCGACGAGATCGTCGGAGGTTTCCACGTCCTCGGAGATTGGATCATCAACGGTCATCGTCGGCTCATTGTCTGCCAGAGCTTGCACGTCTTGTCTGCCACAGCTGGCAAGTCTACGACGACCAAACCACTCCTTTGGGCGCACCCCTGGCATTCAGCACAAGTCGAAGCGAAAAAGACCGCTGTCTGTTGTCGCTGCGGGCTGTTCGCACAGGCTGAGCTCAACGGCCACGAGGCGCAAGTTCGCGGCATCGGTTGCGCTCACGGTCACTGCCGTTGCTTGCCACTGGACCGAGGCGAGCGACGTGCCCAGTAGCTGTTCGGCCCGGGCAACGATGGCCACAAGCGCTGGTGCTGGAGCCGAGCTCGAAGGTCCGCTGGAAGCCCATGCGGCTGCCTGTGCGGGACCACTACGAGCAATCGCCCGTGTCTCGTCGTACTCGACGCTGATGTTCTGTTGGAGATACCAGTTCTGTAGCTGCGCGGCCGCAGCCTGGTCAGCCGCGGCCGCCAGCGCAATGGCATCCGCGGCGTTGCGCGCTCGCGCCCGGTGAACAGCCGCTTGGCCAAGAATCGACACGAGCACGATTGCCACCACTGCGAGGGCGACAATGCCCACCATCAGGATGGTTGCTTGGCCACGGTCCGGGCTGCCTCGACGAACCCGAACCCATTGGGTCGAGAGATGAAACATTTGCTTCTCCAAGACATGAGATGTCGACAGGGAAGCCGTTGCCGGGTTACTCGTCGTCAGACGACGATTCGGACTCGCTTTCATCTTCGACCACGCTGTCGGTGCTGTCAACCGACGCCGTCACCGATTCGGTCTCATCGTCTGCAATCTCATCACCGGCACCCGCGTCGATCGGGTCTTCACCTTCGGCGGAGGCGATCTCGTCGTCGTCGCCCTCGGGTTCGCGGACCAAGCTGACGGCGGCCACCTCGTCGTCGTCGGGAACCGACATGACGCGCACCCCTGAGGCGTGCGGGCCTTGCACCGACACGTCACTGGCACTGATGCGAATGATGATGCCGCTGCGGGCAATCAGCATGACTTCGTCGTCGGGCAGTACCGCGAGTGCTCGCACGACCTCGCCGGTACCGCCTCGCATCTTCATGGCGGTCACACCCTGGCCGCCGCGATGTTTGGCGTTGAAGGCATCGAACGGGGTGCGCTTGCCAAATCCCTGGTTGGAGATCAGCAGGAGTTCGTGGTCGTCACGGGCAACCGAACAGGAGACGACCTTGTCGCCTTCTTTGAGCTTGACGCCGCGTACACCCGATGCCACCCGCCCCATCTCGCGGACCTCGTCGGGGTGGAATCGCATGAGGCGACCGTTCTTGGTGACCAGGTTCACGTCGATCTCGCCGTTGATGGGGACAACTCGGACCAGTTGGTCCTCGTCGCGCATCTTGATGGCTCGCAAGCCGTTCTGGCGAATGTTGCTGTACGCACTGAACGCCGTCTTCTTGACCACACCGTTCTCGGTTACGAAGAACAGGTAGCGCATGGTCTCATAGTCGCGTGTGTCGACCACCGCCATGACCGTTTCTTCGGGGTCGAGTTGCAGCAAGTTCACAATGGCGGTGCCACGTGCCGTTCGGCTCTGCACCGGGATCTCGTGGGCGCGCAGCTGGAACACCCGGCCCAGGTTGGTGAAGAACAACATGTAGGCATGCGCGGTGGTGTGCAGCATGACCTCGACCAGGTCGCCTTCTTTGAGTTGTGCACCTTTGACGCCTCGGCCACCGCGACTCTGGGTGCGGAACTCGTCTGCTGGGGTGGTCTTGACGTAGCCGCCGTCGGTCAACGTGAAGATGAGCTCTTCGTCGTCGATCAGGTCCTCGATGTCGAACTCGCCCGGGTCGATGGTGAGTTCGGTGCGCCGTTCGTTGGCGTAACCGTCGCGCACTTCGGTCAGCTCAGTCGAGATGACTTCGCGCAGTCGAACCGGATTGTTGAGAATCTCTTCGAGATCGGCGATCGTCTGTGCCAAATCGTTGAGTTCGGTCTGCAGGTCGGCGTGTCCGAGCTGCGTCAGCCGGCCGAGAGGCATGTCGAGAATGTGCGTAGCCTGTACCTCGGAGAACTCGAACGGCGCCGCCTGCAATGCGTCGCGCGCTGCCCCACGATTTTCCGAGCTACGGATCAGCGCAATGATGGCGTCGATCATGTCGATCGCTTTGAGCAGGCCTTCAAGGATGTGGGCGCGAGCTTTGGCCTTGTCCAGCCGGAACTGCGAGCGGCGGGTGATGACGTCGACCTGGTGGGCGACATAGGCCTGTAAGACCTGCAGCAGGTTCATGGTACGAGGCACGCCATCGTCGAGTGCCACCATGTTCATGCTGAACGTGGTCTGCAGCGGCGTGTACTTGAACAAATTGTTCATCACCACCTTGGGCACCGCGTCGCGACGCAGTTTGAAGACCAGGCGGGTCTTGCCCTTGGCCGACTCGTTGGTGATGTTGCTGATCCCCTCGAGCTTGCCGCTGTTCACCATGGCAGCGGTTTTCTCTTCGATCACTTCGGGGCTGGTCTGGTACGGGATTTCGGTCACGACGATCTGCGCGCCGCCAGACTTGCTCTCACCGATCTCGGCCACGGCCCGCATACGAATCGACCCGCGGCCGGTGGTGTAGGCATCGTGAATTCCGCGGGCGCCCAAGATCAGACCACCAGTGGGGAAATCGGGAGCCTTGACGAACTCCATCAGGTCTTCGACCGTGGCTTCGGGATTGTCGATCAAGTGCAGGGTGGCATCACACACCTCGCCCAGATTGTGAGGCGGGATGCTGGTGGCCATACCCACGGCAATTCCCTGGCTGCCGTTGACCAGCAGGTTCGGGAACTTGGCCGGCAGCACCGCAGGTTCTTCTTCGGTGCCATCGAAGTTGTCGCTGAAATCGACCGTGTTCTCGTCGATGCCATCGATCAAACGCATGGCCAGGTTCGACAACCGGCACTCGGTGTAACGCATGGCTGCGGGCGGATCGTTCGGGGAACCGAAGTTGCCGTGCGGATCGATCAACGGGTGGCGCAACGAGAACGTCTGGCCCATACGAACCAGCGAGTCGTAGATGGCGCTGTCGCCGTGCGGGTGGTACTTACCCATGACATCGCCGACCACACGAGCACACTTGACGTGGGAACGATCAGGCCGAAAGCCACCGTCGAACATCGACCAGATGATGCGACGGTGCACCGGCTTGAGGCCGTCGCGAACATCGGGCAACGCTCGCGACACGATGACCGACATGGCATAGTCGAGGAACGACTGCTCCATCTCGGTCTGGATCTCGATGGGCTCGACATTGACGCGCACTGCGCCCTCGTCGCTGTCACCCTCGGGCTCTTCTGCCGGGGTCTCGTTGTTGGTGGTATCACTCATGCTGTTCCTTCGCAATCAGAGCGTCGCTGCGCTTTGGCTCTTCTGCGGATCGATGGAGGATGGCGGTGTGGGCAATTGGTGGGAAGCGGTAGCGAAGCGGTCCGGGACCGTGAACTCGGTGGCGTCGACAGGATGGCGAGCACCAGCGAGTGATCCGGATTACCCCTAGATGTCGAGGAAGCGGACGTCTTTGGCGTTGGCTTGGATGAAGTTCTTGCGACTCTGCACGTCTTCGCCCATGAGCTTGCTGAAGATCTCGTCGGCGAGGACAGCCTGGTCGACCGACACCTGTAGCAACGTGCGCTGCTCGGGGTCGATGGTGGTCTCCCACAGCTCTTCGGCATCCATTTCGCCCAGACCTTTCAGCCGGGCGAAGTCGTTGTTGTGCTTGGGGTTGTCGATCAGGAACTGGTCTTTGGCTCGGTCGTCTTGTAGGTAGACCTTGCTCTTGCCGACCTCGGTTGAATACAAGGGTGGCTGGGCGATGTAGACATGACCTCGTTCGACCATCTCGCGCATCTGGCGGAAGAAGAACGTGAGCAGCAGCGTGCGAATGTGTAGGCCGTCGACGTCGGCATCACAGAGCAACACGATCTTGTGATAGCGCAGATTTTCGAGGTCGAATTCGGGACCGAACCCGGCTCCGATCGCCTGAATGAGCGCAGTGACCTCGGTGTTGTTCAACATCTTGTCGATGCGCGCCCGCTCGACGTTCAAAATCTTGCCACGGATGGGCAGGATCGCCATGTTGTGAGGGTCGCGAGCTTCTTTTGCCGAGCCGCCAGCGGAGTTTCCCTCGACGATGTAGAGCTCACACTCGCTTGGTTCGGTCGATGCACAGTCGGTCAGCTTGCCCGGGAGCCCGGCGCCGTCGAGTGCAGACTTGCGGCGGGTGGCGTCGCGGGCTTGGCGAGCTGCGATTCGCGCTCGTTGCGCCGACACGGCCTTGTTGGTGATCAGCTTGGCCTCGGCCGGGTTTTCCTCGAGCCATTCGCGGAACTTTTCGTTAGTCGCTCGTTCCACTAGTGACCGGATCGACACATTGCCCAACTTGCCCTTGGTTTGGCCTTCGAACTGGGGCTCGGCCAGTCGCACGCTGATGATGGCGGTGAGACCTTCGCGGATGTCTTCGCCCTGCAGGCGGTCGTCTCGCCCGTCTTTCAAGATGTTCTTGTCGAAGGCGTACCGATTGAAGACATTGGTCAACGACTTGCGGAAGCCTTCTTCGTGCATGCCACCTTCGCCGGTGCTGATGCCGTTGGCGAACGAATGCAGGCCATCGCTGTTGAAGCCGGTGTTCCATTGGAAGGCGATTTCGACTTCCTGGTCTTCTTCGACGGCTTCGAAGTAGCCCACCTGCTCGAAGAGCGCTTCTTTGGTGGCATTGACATGTTCGACGAAGTCGCTGATGCCACCGTCGTATTTGAACACGATCCATTCGTCGCTGACACCAGAACCATCGTCGGCCACTTCTTCGACCGGAACCGGTGCCTCTTCGGCTGGTTCCGAACCGTCGTCGTCGGGCGCATTTTCGTAGTCGGCCGCAGCTGCGCCCGGCTTGGGTTTGCGTTGGGCAGCCGAGCGCTGGTCACGGAATCGGATCTCGAGACCCCGATTGAGGAACGCCATCATCTGCAGGCGGTCGAGCAATGTCTGAGCCCGGAAGGTCAACTCGTCGAAAATCGTGCCATCGGGCCAGAAGCGCACCGTGGTGCCGGTCTGATCAGATGGCGAGTCGCCCGTGACGGTCAAGCGGTCTTGGGGCTGGCCACCGTTGACAAACGACATGGCGTGTCGCTTGCCGTCGCGGTCGATCTCGACCTCGACCAGGGTCGACAAGGCATTCACCACCGAAACGCCAACACCGTGCAGGCCGCCGGAGACCTTGTAGCCGCCGCCACCGAACTTGCCACCAGCGTGCAACACGGTGAGCACGACCTCGGCGGCGGTGAGATCGTCGAACTTGGGATGTTTACCGGTGGGGATGCCGCGACCATTGTCGATCACCTCGGCGCCACCGTCGGGCAGCAGAGTGACGTCGATTCGAGTGGCGTAGCCGGCCATGGCTTCGTCGACGGCGTTGTCGACGACCTCGTAGACCAAGTGATGGAGGCCGGCAGGGCCGGTCGAGCCGATGTACATACCCGGGCGCTTGCGTACCGCCTCGAGACCCTCGAGGACAGTGATGTCACTTGCGCTGTATGAAGCAGTTGAAGCGTCAGCCACAGTTGCCTTTCCGTTCCAGCGGGAGCAGATATCACGGCAATTTTCATCGCCATGAACACCCACCCCGCAGGGTGAAGCGCATGTTGCCGAACGTGGCAAAATGCGAAGCCGAAATGGCTCAGAAACTGAGTAATTTCGGTCTCGTAATTCTACCACTCGGGTGTGACAGTTCCCGGCTCATCAGCCGAGCAATTGACGGGCAAACTTTGGCTTGAAATAGCGGTTCTCTCCGCCCATTCGCTGGCTGTGACCTAGTGCTTGGGGCGAATGATCCGCACATCGGTCACGGCATCGGAACCAAGCGCATCACCACACCGCTCGATGAGTAGCGACGTCATCCATTTCAGCTCTGTCGCCCACTGGTGATCACTCGCCTCGATCGTCAGCACCTGGTCACGCAGGGACTTGGGCACGCAATGTTGGGCCAGGTGTTCACCCACGATGTCGGGCCACTCCACGAACAGCGCATTGATGCTGTCCACGTCGGTCATACCCATGGTCGACGCCAGATTGTTCAGCGCCGACAGCAGCGGAGTGGGCGCAGTCGAATGATCTGGTAGCGGACGCCAGCCGCGCGACGGCCTGTCTGGTCGGGACCGTCGAGACGGTCGACGCGGCGAGCTCACCTGATGAACACTAGCGCCGTGCCAACAATGGCGGCTCGAGACCGCACCGCACCACCCTGGCCACCGCACCACCCTGGCCACCGCACCGAACGTGTCGGTGCCACACGTCCATCCACTCGTGGCGGCCGTGGAGAGCTAGGTAGAGGCCTGCAGGGTGCCCGGGGTTGCCTCCAGCACCAGCGACGGCTCGGCGCCCTCAGGCAGCGTTACAGCCGTCGTGAGCAATGCCTGGCCGGCAGGAAGCGCTTCGAACAGGGCTGCGGTGCGAAAACGGTCGAGTTCGCTGAATACATCGTCGAGCAACAACAACGGCGACTCGCCATGACGCTCGGTGAGCAACAAATGCACGCCCAGACGAAGCGCGAGTGCCAACGTTCGTTGCTCACCCTGGGATGCATGTGTCCGGCTCGGGGCGCCATTGAGCAACACCACCACATCGTCGCGATGGGGACCAACCAGGCTGGTACCTCGACGCAGATCGTCGTTGCGAGTGTTCTTCAAGGCAGCTTCGAGGCCATCGCCGAACCACACCGGCTCATAGTGCAGGCTGACCGCGTCGTCTCGGCGTGAAAGCTGCTTGTACGCCTGATCGACGTACGGCAACAGGTCGTTGATCAATGACAATCGTGCCGTTCCCATGGCTTCACCGGCCGCCGCCATACGTTCGTCCCAGATGTCGAGCATCATGGCGCCGTCGGCGTCGAGGCGCCCGCCTCGCTGGCGCAACAACGCATTGCGTTGGCGTAACACCTGCACGAGCGTGCGCCGGGTGGCGTCTTGGCGTGGCCACAATGCCACCACCGAATCATCGAGGAAGTCGCGTCGTAGACCGGGCGATCCTTTGATCGTGGCCAGATCATCGGGAGCAAACACCGAAATCCTTGCTGCAGCTCCAAGATCGGCTGCCCGTTGCAGACGCTGGCGGTTCACCTGCACCCGGCCGCGACCCGAACGCGGGATCTCTGCTTCGACGAGCAGTTCGCGGCCCCTGCTCGATCCTTCGCCGCGAACAATCGCCCGGTCAGAACCAATCGCAACCATCGTCGCGTTGTCCGCGCCGCGGAACGACTTGAGGTGAATCAGATAGCCAATCGCCTCCAGCAGGTTGGTCTTCCCGATGCCGTTCTCGCCGATCACGCAGGTGAGTCCTTCGGGGAGCTCGAGCTCCAACTCGGGATAGCTGCGGAAATCCTTCAGCCACAGCTGCCTAAGTCGCATGTAACTCGTCCCAACACCAAAGAACCAGCAGCGGGGCGAACGAAGCCACGGCACGTGTGGCGAATGCCAGGAGCAGCCGAGGGCGGGCGGCGAAACCCCGCAGTGGATCTACCAACCGTTATGGCACCCGAACCGGCATGAGCAGGTACAAGAAGTTGTCGTTGCCCGGGGTGCGAAGCACCGCCGGCTTGAGCGAGTCGATTGTCTGCAATGACACTTCTTCGCCTGGCGCCACGTCGAGGCCATCAACCAGGAACGATGGGTTGAACGCCACGGTGAGTTCGTCGCCGTCGTATGAGGCATCGACGGTTTCATGACCTTCGCCCACGTCTTGGGTGATGGCGACGATCTCGAGACCCTCGCTGTTCATGACCAAACGCAGTGGAGTCGATTCTTGAGCGAGCAAGCGCACCCGACGAACTGCGTCGAGCATGGTTTCTCGGTTGACCTGCAGCGAGTTCGATTCTCCGGTTGGAATCAAACCTTCGTATTTTGGGAAGTCGCCATCGATCAGACGAGTGGTGACCACCAACCCATCGATGGCAAATGCTGCGTCGCTTTCACCCAGGCGCAGCGTGAGTTCAGGTGCGTCACCAACCACGCGGCGCACTTCGGCCAGCGCCCGAGATGGCACCAGGACCGACTGATCTCCTTCGAGAATCGAGGCGCCGGGAATATCCGATACCGCCAATCGATAGGAGTCGGTGGCTACCAGACGCAAACCCGCCTCGACCGGGGTCAACAACACGCCGGTCAGGATCGGACGGGAATCGTCGCTACTTGCTGCGGCGACCACATGGCGCAACGCAGCAACGAACGAGGCCGCTTCGATGGTCACGGCAGGACCTTCGGCGCTCACCAGCTGCGGGAACTCGTCGGTGGGAATCGTGCGGATCGAGAACTCGGATCGCCCACCACGAATGGTGAGGTCGAGTTCGCTCAGGTCGAGTTCGATCGCACCTGGTTCCAGCGAACGAACCACATCGATCAACAACTTGGCTGGCACCACAGCAGAGCCGTCGTTATCACCGTTGACCTCGAGGGTGCGGGCAATCGTCAATTCGAGGTCACTGCCGGTGACGACCAACTGATCGCCACTCAGGACCAAATGGAGGCCGGAGAGGACCGGCAATTGTCCTCCTCGACCAGAGACCGCTCGACCAGCAGTGGTGAGGGCCTCGACCAGGGTGTCTCGCTCACATCGGAGTTTCACAGGGGCGCCTAATCTCTTCTCTCGGATTCTTATGAAAACTTAGTGGTAGTAGTAGTGCTGTGGAAATGTGGAGAAGCCGATAAAGCGTTCTCGTTACGCGAATGTTGGTTGTGGGAAACGCGAGGCAGTGTCCACAGCTTCGCAGAGCGGTCTGACAACGCGTGGGATAACCCACCGACTCGACCGCGAAGTACACAGGTCGTCCACACGCTGTCCACCGGAGGTTGTGGAGTGTTGACGGGCGACACGGTGCGATCTCAGGCGGCGGATCGACCGGTTTTTATGACCTGAATCAATTCGGTCACCTGGTTGTATACCTGGCGGCGTTCGGCTATCAGCTTCTTGACCTTCTCTACCGAATGGATCACGGTCGTGTGGTCGCGACCGCCGAACTCTCGTGCGATCGCCGGATAGCTCATGTCGGTCAGCTCTCGCATGACATACATGGCCACCTGGCGGGCGTTGACCAGTGGGCGGCGACGGCTGGCGCCACACAGCTCCTCGATCGAGAACTCGAAGTACCGAGCAGATTCGTTCAGAATCATCGGTGGGGTGATCGTGCGAGGCTCGGGCTCGTGAACAAGATCGGACAACACCTTCTTGGCGACCTCGAGCGTCAGCGGCTCATTGGTGAGCTGCGCATACGCAGTGGCACGAATGAGTGCGCCCTCGAGTTCACGAATGTTGTCGGTGATATTGCTGGCGATGAAGTCGAGGATGTCGGGCTCGATGGTGATGCCATCGTTTTCGACTCGTGTATGGAGAATGGCCAGACGAGTCTCGACATCGGGCGGCTGGATATCGGTGAGCAAGCCCATCTTGAAGCGGCTGCGCAGCCGATCTTCGAGGGTGGGGATGGCGTCGGGTGGGCGATCCGACGACAGCACGATCTGACGATCGGCTTGATGCAGCGTGTTGAAGGTGTGGAACAGCTCCTCTTGCAGCGCGTCCTTGCCCTCCAGGAACTGGATGTCGTCGATGAGTAGCACGTCGTTCTCGCGATAGCGGCGCTTGAACTCGGTCGTGGTGCTGCTTCGAATGGCATCGACGAACTCGCTGAGCAGTGTTTCGGTCGTGACGTAACACACTCGGTAGGTCGGATAGTTCTCGCCGACGTAGTGCGCAATGGCCTGTAACAGGTGCGTCTTGCCCAGCCCGGCATGGCCATGAATGAACAATGGGTTGTACGAGCGTGAAGGAGTTTCGGCCACGGCCAACGCCGCGGCGTGGGCGAAGCGATTCGATGAACCCGTGACAAAGCGTTCGAAGGTGTAGCGGTTGTTGACCCGGGATCCCGCAGCATCGCCGTTGTTCGCCAACGGTGAACCCAGGCCCGGCGGAGCAATGAAGTCAGGGGTCGGAGGTGGCTCGACGATCGTGTCGTCGGCCTCGCTCACCAGCACCACGACCTCGAACACGGTCCCGGGACCGCACACTTCGTTGAAGGCGTCCTGGACCATGGCGTGGTAGCGCGAATTGATGCGATCTTTGGCGATCACGCTGGGTACTTCGAGTTGAATATGGGTGGCGCCCGTGTCGGAGTGCGTGGCAATGGTGTTCACGCCGGCAAAGGTCGACAGCCACACGGCGTCGTTGAGTTGTGAACGAAGCTGAGCAGCAACGGCAGCCCAAAGGGTCTCTGCTGTAGTCAAGTTTTCTCCCGAACGATGACAATCGTTTTTCTGCATTCGACGACCGTCTGAACTCCGGTTCAGCGCGGTTGTCCATCCCTGCGAAGTGACATCTCGACAAAGTAAATCCGCCGAAGATGTACCCCGTGCTGGATGGGTTCTCCGCCCATGCAGCTTTGGGAACCTATCACCATGAATGGCCGCGCGTGCAAGGCGCTTCGCGACTTCTCCGCCGATGTGTTGTTGCTGTTGCTACAAGGGCCTAGCGTGAAGAACTGAATCGACCAAAGCGGGCCCTTCGTTTGCCGCCACCCCCCTTTGGTGCCACTTGTGGCGTGATTCGGCTAGTGCTTCCTTGATGTGTTCGAAGCGAGCACATCGTGTTGCTACAACACAGACATCATCAACGATCGGGACGAATCGTGAAGAGAACTTTCCAGCCAAATGTGCGCCGCCGCTCGAAGCGTCATGGCTTTCGCCAGCGCATGTCTACCAAGGCCGGTCGACGCGTCGTGCAAAACCGCCGCCGTCGGGGACGCACCAAGCTATCCGCCTGATCGAACCGCTTCGGTCTCGTGACTCGTTCGCTGCGCTCTCCTCTCATGGACGACGGCGTCAGGGACGTTGGTGTTGGGTTCGGTTTGCACCGTTTCCGGACTACGACGGCGATCACGAAGTCGACGAAACGACGCAGAGTTCCGGCACCAGTCAACGTGTACCCGAAATCGGGTATGCGATTGGCAAAAAGGTCGGAAACGCCGTTGTGCGAAACCGCATTCGTCGACGGATACGACCCATCGTCGTGGCCGAGGCCGATCAGCTGCCACTTGGCATCTATCTCATAGGTGTCAAGAATGACGAAGCTGCACGGATATCACATGAAAAACTCCACGACGACTTGCGCACCACCTTGGCTGCGGCATCGCGCGCCCGGCGCTGAGAGCCGGATTTCATGAGAAAGCTCGTGCTCACAACGCTCGCTTGGTACCGTCAGTACCGAGGACTGCGACCCGATGCCTGTCGCTTCGACCCCACGTGTAGCGCCTACGCCGTCGAGGCGGTTGCATCTCATGGTGTGCTTCGGGGCGCCTATCTAGGGCTTCGCCGAGTTCTGCGTTGCCATCCGCTCGGGGGTCGCGGCTATGACCCCGTGCCGGCGCCGAAGACACTGGCGGCATCGGCCCCAGCCGGCATTGCTGCTTATGAACCGCATGTAGAAGGAACGCTCGGTAATGCTTGATCCGATTTTCAATCTGCTGGCCGGCTTGCTCGAGTGGTTCTACTCGTTAGTGCCCAGCTACGGCTTCGCCATCGTTGCGCTGACCACTTTGGTACTGTTGATCCTTTCGCCGCTCACCTACAAGAGCACCAAGTCCATGGTGTCGATGCGCAAGCTTCAGCCCCAGGTCAAGCGGCTGCAAAAGAAGCACAAGGGTGATCGAGAGAAGCTCAACCAGGAGATGATGGCGCTCTATCAAGAGCACAATGTCAGCCCTCTCAGTGGATGTCTGCCCATCTTGATCCAGTCACCCGTGTTCATCGTGATGTTCCGTGTCATCCGCGGAATCACGCGGCGTTCGTCCGATGTGGGCTTCGCCAACGGTGGAAGTTTCGCCCGGTTCGCCGATGCGGTGACCGGTGGTGGCACGACCGAGGCGTTCAGCGAGTCGGTGACTCGTAACTTCAACCCCGAGTATCTGCACCGTGAACCCGGTGCTGAATCGCAGATGTACCTGGACTTGGTGCAAACCAACAGGATGGATTGGATCGGCCTCGATCTGGCCCGAACCCCGCTCGAAGTGCTGCAGGACAACATCGCCGACTCTCTGCCCTACCTTGCCATGGTCGCATTGGTTGCATTCCTGGGCTGGTATCAGCAGCGCCAGATCCAGGGCCGCATGACCGGCGAGGTCAGCGCACAACAACAGATGATCATGCGCATCATCCCGTGGATGCTGCCAATCTTTGCGTTCACCATGCCCGGCGGTCTGGTGTTGTACTTCATCGTGTCTGCTCTTCTTCGCATCATCCAGCAGGCCTACATCACCCGGACTGTCTACGAGAACGAAGAGCTGAACAAGCCCATCGAGTTCGACAACGATGATGATGACGATGACGATGATGATGACGATGAGCCCGAAAATCCGTTGGCGGCGTTGTTCGGCGGCGGCGCGGCCAAGAAAGAGACTGCACCGAGCGCCCGTCATGGTTCGCGACGCCCAACGAGCGATACCGCGAGTGCAAAGAAGCGAGCTCGTCCTGCTCGTAGCGCCAACCAATCATCGAACGGGTCCAGCAGCGGCTCGAAATCGAAGACAAAGTCAAACGGCACCAGCGACAAGAACACCAAGAACTCAAAGAACGCCAAGTCATCGAAGACCGATGCCAAGCCAGCCGAAAAAGTCTCGGGGTGGGGACGCGCCAAGCGTTCTGCTCCACAAACGAAAGAAACACCGGAAAAACCGGTCTCACGTCGGGTAACACCAAAGGGCGATTCAAGCTCTGGTGGACGAGGGAAGAAATAGAAAGCGAAATCCCATGGATTGGATTGTCACGACCGCTCGTACGGTCGAAGAAGCACAGACTCGGGCCCTCGACTTGTTGGGCGTCGATACAGCTGACGCCGAAATTCAAGTAATAGAAGAGGGCAAAACCGGCCTGTTCGGCCGAACGAAGTCTGAGGCACGAGTGCGGGCACGCATCAAGCCGAAAGCTCCGCCCGCCAAGGAAGAGCGCCGACCCAGCCGCGGAGGCGACCGCAATCGCAACCGTGG
>Ga0114956_1002469_pt1 | contig 14489 bp, 13 predicted proteins | sample MaitaG_FD_87304 | JGI IMG/M metagenome (GOLD analysis project Ga0114956, IMG submission 87304) | Marine algal microbial communities from Maine, USA - Maine_Asex2 metaG | ecosystem: Host-associated > Algae > Red algae > Unclassified | place: Maine, USA | collected 2015-01-05 | reverse complement strand
GCGCGATCTACAAGATGAACCGCATCGCAAAGCCGTGCATCGCTGGAGTTCGAGGTGCCGCTGGTGGTGCCGGACTATCGTTGATGAGTGCGTTCGATCTCGTCGTAAGTGCCGAGTCAGCGAAGTACACGATGGCGTACACCCGAGCTGGGGTAACGCCCGACGGTACGTCGAGTTACTTCATCGCCCGCCACATCGGCCTGCGCCGGATGATGGACCTCACCCTCACCAACCGGGTGCTCAGCGCGCAAGAAGCCGAGGCGTGGGGTCTGGTCAATCGAGTGGTGCCCGACGACGACGTCGACACCGAAGCCGCAGCGCTTGCTCAGTCGCTCGCCGATGGTCCGGCGTTCGCGCTTGGCCACGCGAAACGGGTGATCTATCACGGTTATGAACATGGGCTTGAAGAGGCTGGCGAGTTCGAAGGTGCGATGATCACCAAGTCGATGCAGACCCACGACGGCCAGGAGGGAATCGCGGCCTTCGCCGAGAAACGTAAGCCCGATTTCAACGGTTCGTAGTTGACCTTTCCCTCACACCTCACCCGCGACGGCCCGATTGTCATCGGCCTGTCATACTGCAGCACGTGGAACTAACAATCGCGGGGCTGCAGAAGCGCTACGGCGACGTTGTTGCGCTGCAGGAGTGCGACCTGCACGTGTCTTCAGGTGAGCTGCTCGGCTTCCTCGGACCCAACGGTGCGGGCAAGACAACAACGATGCGCGGCATCCTCGGGCTGGTCAGTCTCGATGCTGGCTCGATCACCTGGGATGGCAAACCGGTCGGCCGCGATCACCGGCGTCGCATCGGTTATATGCCGCAAGAACGCGGGCTCTACGCCCGCATGCGGGTGCATGAACAGATCGTGTACGTCGGAACACTCGCCGGGCTCGATAAGGCCGAGGCCGCGCGCCGCGCCGATCGGTGGATCGAGCGGGTTGGCCTGACCGACCGAGCCGACGATCTCGTTGAGGAATTGTCGACAGGCAACAAGCAGCGCGTGCAGCTCGCGGTGGCGCTGGTGCATGAACCCGAGCTCCTCGTGCTCGACGAACCGTTCGCGGGCCTCGACCCGGTCGCCGTCTCAACGATGACCGAGATCATGCTCGATCGGGTCGCGGACGGAGCCGCGGTGGTGTTCTCAAGTCATCAACTCGAACTCGTGCAGGATGCGTGCGAGCGGGTGACGATCATCGCCGCAGGTCAAACGGTGGCATCGGCACCGGTGGCCGAGTTGCGAGAGCGGTCGGACCATCGCGAGCTGGTGGTCACGTGGGCTCACGCCCGCCCGCATTGGACACCGATGTTCGAGTCGACCGAACAATCGTCGACGCTGTCACCGAACGTGACGCACTTCGACGTGCCACGAGGCCTCGACCCGGCGATCGCTCTCGCCGACGCCAACGCGCACGGCACCGTGGTGGGTTTCAGCTTTGAACCGCCGGGACTCGATTCGGTGTTCCTCGAACTCGTGGGATCCGACACCGACAACGCAACCGTGACATCCCCATGACCTGGGCCGTCGCAAAGCGCGAGATTCTTGTTCGTTCGCGGACGAAGGTGTTCCGGATCATCACGGCGCTGCTCGTCGTAGGTGCCGTCGCCGGGGTCATCCTCAGCGCCGTCATCGGGGGCGGAGACGGCGACAACCTGCCGACGTCAACGATCGGCATGGTCGACGTCGATCCGACATTCCGGCCACAGATCACCGCAGCTGCCGTCGACATCGCGACGATCGACTTCACCGACTTCGCAAGCGTTGCCGACGCCGAACTCGCACTTACCGACGGCGCGATCGATGTTGCCATGATCGGCGGCAGCAGCGATGGGACCGAGTTGGTGTGGGATCAATCGGTGCGCTTCGACAACACTGCGGCGATCATCCGATCGGCCATGCAACAAGATGCGTTTGCTGCGAACGCGGCCGACCTCGGACTTGGCGCCGACGAACTGGAGCAGCTCTTCACGCCGCCATCGACGAGTGAACGCTTTCTCGGCGAGGTCGACGACGCCGACGGCGTGAGAACCTTCGTTGCCCTCATCGGCATCGTCGGCACGTTGTTCCTCATCCAGGTGTGGGGTTCGCTGGTGGCGATGAGCGTGATCGAGGAGAAGGCCAGTCGCGTCATTGAAGTGCTGTTGTCACACATCACACCTCGCGTACTGATGACCGGCAAGATCCTCGGCCTCGGCGTCCTGGCGTTGTCGCAAGCGATCGTGATCCTCGGCGGCCTGTTGGTTGCACTGCTACTGATCCGCGACATCGAGGTACCCGCGGGTGCCTGGTCATCGATCCCGCTCATCCTTGGCTGTGTCATCACCGGCTTTGCGTTCTACTCGGCCGCCTTCGGCGCGGCCGGTTCCCTGGTTTCTCGCACCGAGGATGCCCAACAAGTCATGCTGCCGGTCATGGTGCCGCTCTTCGTCGGTTACATGGTCGCGACAGCTTCGGTGGGCAATCCTGACTCGACCCTGATCAAGGTGATGTCGTTTATCCCGTTCACCATGCCGGTCACCTTGCCGTTGCGAGCCGCAGCCGGCGCCCTCGCCTTGTGGGAGGTTGCACTCGCGTTCGCCATCATCATCGTCGGCACCGTGTTGATGATGCGGTTTGCGGCCCGCCTCTACGAGTTCACACTGTTGCGCACCGGCTCACGAATCGGTTGGCGCGAAGCGCTTTGGCTCGCCCGCGGGGCCTCGGTATGACGGCCCCCGCCATCTACATCGCCGGTCCCCTCTTCGACGAGGGCGAACGATGGTGGATCGAACAGGTCGACGCGGCCGTCGCCGGGACTGGCCGGAACACCTTCCTTCCCCATCGCGACAATCCGCCGAAAACTGCCGACAACGTTCGGGCGATTTTCGAGAACAACTGCGCCGCGATCGATCGCGCTCCGCTTGTTGTCGCGAGCCTGAACGGCATCACGACCGACGACGGCACTGCGTGGGAGATCGGCTACGCGTTCGCTGCCGAAACTCCGATCGTCGGCATTCACACCGATTGGCGGCGACGGTTCGACGACGAATGTGTGAACCTGATGATCGAAGAATCACTGGTCGCACTGACGCACTCACTCGACGAGCTCGCCGCTGCGCTGGCGGCCCGACCCGAAGGAATCTGACGTGGCTCTTGATCCGGCAATCGAGGTGCTCGATAAGCGCTTCTACAAACTCATGATTCAGAACGCCCACGTCGAGCACCTGTGGACCGGCGGTCGCTGGACCGAGGGGCCGGTGTACGTGCCCGCCGGCCGTTACGTCCTGTTCTCGGACATCCCGAACGACCGCGTACTGCGCTACGACGAACTGACCGACGAGACGACGGTGTTCGAGAAGCCGGCGCTCAATGCCAACGGCCACTGCCTCGACCTCGAAGGCCGCGTTGTGGCATGCGAACACCGAGGCCGCGCCGTCAGCCGCATCGGCCACAACGGTCAGCGAGAGGTACTCGCCGACTCGATCGACGGTAAACGCCTGAACTCGCCGAACGACGCGGTCGTGAAGTCGGACCACAGCGTGTGGTTCACCGATCCGACCTATGGCATCGACTCCGAATACGAGGGCGACGCCGCCGAATCTGAGATCGGTTCGTCCGACGTCTACCGCATCGACCCGGACGGATCGATCACATCGGTCATCACCGATATGGAACAGCCGAACGGTCTCGCGTTTTCGCCCGACGAGTCGCTGCTCTATGTCGCAGACACCGGCGTGTCGCACGTCGGTCGGGATTGTCCGCCCGACATTCGTGCGTATCCAGTCGCCGCCGACGGCCGCAGTGTCACCAGCGACTACACGACCTTTGCCACCTGCACCGAAGGCGTGTTCGACGGCTTCCGGGTCGATCGAAATGGCAACGTCTGGGCCTCAGCCGGCGACGGCGTCCACTGTCACGACGCCGACGGCACGCTCATCGGCAAGATCCGCATCCCCGAGGTCGTCGCCAACCTCGAGTTCGGCGGCCCGAAACGCAACCGTCTCTACATCTGCGGCACGACGAGCCTCTATGCGATGTTCGTCAACGCCCAGGGCGCGGCCGGACCTCGCTGACGGTCGATCTATGCTGGAACCATGACCGACCTCGCTGCGAACCCTGAGATCCACGCCCGCGCTTCGTTCACCTCGTTCGAGGAATCGACGAAAGAAGACTGGGCGCTGATCGTTCCGCAGCTCAAGGTCACGCAGTCGCTGGTCGCCGATCGGGTCATCGGCCTGATGCAAGACCTCGCGAGCGATCACGGCGGTTTCCCCGTCGATCGGCTGGAACACAGCCTGCAAACGGCAACCCGCGCCGAGCGCGACGGGCAAGACGACGAGTACATCTTGTGCGCGTTGCTCCATGACATCGGCGACACGCTGTCGCCGTACAACCACCCGTCGATCGCCGCGGCGATTCTGAAGCCGTTCGTTTCCGAGGCCAACCACTTCCTGGTCGAGAACCACGGTGTGTTCCAGGGGTACTACTTCTGGGACTTCATCGGCATGGACGGCAACGCTCGCGAGGCGTTCCGAGACTCGCCATACTTCGACTACACCGAAGAATTCTGCGCGAAGTACGACCAGACGGCGTTCGACGCGGATTACAAGAGCAACCCGCTCGAGCACTATGGGCCGCTCATCCGCGAATATCTGACGCCGGCAGCCGAGTAGTCCGACACCCCTCCGCGGGTTTCTGAAAAATCTTTTCGGCGGACTGGACAATCCTCGCCTGCCTAACGTGTGTTGGGCGTGGAGTTGTCGATCCGTGACCCAACCATGCTGCGGACTCGCACCCGCGCTGCAACACTGGTTGCGCCTGCCCTCATGGATTTCGAAACCTTCTACCGCTGCGAGCTTTCATCGATGGTCGGCTTGGCGCGCACGATCTGCGGCGATGCTGAAACAGCAAAAGACATCGCACAAGAGGCGATGTCGAAGGCCTATGAGAACTGGCCCAAGATCGCGGCATACGACAAACCCGGGGCCTGGCTTCGGCGAGTCACGATCAACCTTGCGATCTCCAAGCGTCGACGAGTAGGCCGCGAGCTGTCCTTGCTCCGACGCTCGGCCGCGCTGCGCCGGACCGAGGTTCGGCACGAAGACGTTCGCCCCGATGACGAGGTCTGGGATGCGGTACGACAGTTGCCGCCGCGCCAACGAGCCGTCGTCGCGCTCTTCTACCAAGACGACCTCTCGACGACCGCGATTGCGGAGATCCTCGACTGTTCGGTTTCGACGGCGACCAGCCACCTGAGTCAGGCGCGTGCGGCGCTGGCCGTCACGCTCGGTGAATCGTCCGCCGAGTACGTGGAGGTGGGGTCATGAACCTCGACGATCGTCTGCGCTCAGCGCACCAACGACAACGAGCCGAGATCGAAGCCGACCTGGCCGCGGCCGGCATGGCCGACGCGTTCGTGCCGACCGCGCCCAATCGTGGACCACAGCTGCTTATCGCCGCGGCCGCCGTCATCCTGGTGATCGCGGGTTTGTACATCGCCGGGCGAGGCGTCGATTCGGCAACGACGACCACGATCGGCGGTCAGGCAGCGACCTTCACCGAAGGAGATGGCGGCGACCGGCCCGACGGCGACGACGAGAACGGCGGCGGAGACAATGAGGCCGGAGACAACGCAGACAACGTCGGCGACGGGAGCAGCGGCCCTGTCGACGGGGGTGCTGTCGACGGGGGTGCTGTTGTCAGCGGCGACAAGCCGTCAGCGGCGGCTGACGGCTTGTCGACACCAACCCCGACCGCAGCAGCGGCACTGGCGACGGCCGACGCCGAACTCACCGCCGAGCGAGATCGATCGCGGGGCGCGTCGACCGCCGGTGATGGCGGCGACGCTTCCGACGATGTGACCAGCACCGAGGCGGGCTCGACCCCACCTGGAACGCCAGAGACCGCAGCCCTGTCGCCAACGGCAACCGTCGAGCCGACCTCGACCACACCCGGAGCAGCAGCGACGGTCGATGCTGAGGTCATAGCCACACCGACGACCCCGGCCCGAGTAAACCCCACCGCCGACACCGTTACGACCCCTGCCCCGGCGCGATCAGGCGTGCCGACCTCAACTGCCGCTCCCACGGTGGCCCCCGCTCGCGCCGCCGCCTCAGCATCGGCCGAGCGAGCGACCGCGACGCCACGACCAACAACCGCGCCGCGAGCGACCGCGACGCCGCAGCCCACGACCGCGCCGCGAGCGACCACGACACCGAGGCCCGCGCCCGCGCCGCGCGCGACTACGACACCGAGGCCCGCGACCGCGCCGCGAGCGACCGCGACGCCACGACCGACGACAACACCGCGCCCGGTAACTGCGACGCGAGCGACCGCGACGCCGCGACCCGCCGCCACTGCTCGCCCGACGAGCACCCCGACCCCACGCCCAGCCGCGACCGCGACGCCAGCGCCCACGGCCACCACGCGGCCGACGGCGACGCTCCGACCAACGTCGACGCCGACGGCGACCCCAACACCGCAACCCACCGCGACTCCTCGCCCGAGCGCAACACCGACGCCGTCTCCCTCACCGACGCCAACATCAATCGCCGGTGCCGCCGGACTGCCGAGCACTATCTGTCCCTCGGGCCTGCGGGCGCAACTTGAAGAAGCGACGTTGCGCTACGTGTCGGAAAATCGCGGCTGGGGGCGACCGTACGATTTGATCGACCACCAGGACGGCCCGTACTACCTGACCGACTGGGAACCCGGGTATCCCAACGAGGTAACCGTCGAACTTGCGTTTGCGGCGCCGGTGCGGGCAAACGCCCTCTGGGTCGCCCAGAATCCGTACCGCGAAGTGAGCGGTTCGCTGCAGTTCGCGGGTTCCGGCATCGACGGCACGCCGTTTGCTGCCGAGATAACGCTGGCGGGAACAGGCGGCTGGCGAAGCGTCGATCTGAGTCCACCGACGATCGTCGATCGCTTCACGATCACTCGGTCGGCGGCCGAGACCAACGTCGTCGAACTGCTGGTGTGCATCGCGCCATAACGTCGCGCCATAGCCGGGTTCGGCGCTCCGACAGGTTTCTCGCCGCCGGACTGGACAAAGTCGGTTCGACACCCGTGTGTTGGGTATGACAACACACGCCTGCCCACCATCCACCTCTGATCCGCACGATCATCAACCCATCGGCCGACGGCGACGCCGCGCCGTCATCCCACTCGCGATCGTTGCGCTACTCAGCGCCCTCGGTTTGCTCGCGATCGGTGCCGCTGCAACGGCGACACCAACCGCCTCCGACAACATCACGGGGTTGGCGACCACCGATGGATCCAACTCGTCCAATGCCGCCCGCCTGGTCGACGGAGCCACTGGCACCGTCGATGGCGATAGTTGGCTGAACGCGGACAACCGGTGGAGCAACTCGTCCTATCCCATGGCGGCCACGATCGACCTTGGCGGCGAGCACACGCTGACGAGCGTGCACTTCTACGGGGGTCAGATTCCGTTCCCGGCGAACGCCGCTCTGACGTTCGCAACGTCGGCCGACGGAAGTCCAGGCAGCTTCTCTGACATCGCAACGGTCAGTTCGCCAACCTACGACGCATGGTCCGCACCAATTCCGATCGGCGACGTCGACGCCCGCTTCGTGCAGGTCCGTTTCACCTCGATGCAGGCGCATTTCAACGTGTCCGAGGTCACCGTGCAGGGAAGACCAACCGTCGTCGGCCCGACCGGTGGCGGCGAGATCACGGGCATCGTTGCCAGCGACGGTGCGAATTCGACGTCGGCCAATCGCCTGGTCGATGGAGCCATCGGCTCCGGGCCCGCGGTCAGCTGGTCGAACCCGACGTTCTGGGACGCGGGCAGCTACCCGATGCAGGCCGAGCTCGATCTCGGCGCTGCGCAACGGCTCGATCGCATCGAGTACTTCGTTGGCAACCTCAACATCGGCACCGATCGACTGGTGATCGAATCGTCGACGACGGCCTCGGGTAACTCGTTCAGTGCACTCGCGACGTTCGACGGTGGCCATGTTTGGAACGACTGGCGCATCGAGGACCTGCCGAATCAGATGGCTCGACGACTTCGTCTCACCTTCGAGAGTCCGGCCGCCCGGTTCAATCTGTCTGAGGTGAAGGTCTTCGCCGGACCGACGGTCCCGACGACGCCGGTGCCATCCACTCCGGTTCCGCCAACGCCGGTGCCGCCCACACCCGCTCCGCCAACGCCGGTTCCACCGACCCCGGTTCCGCCGACACCCGTTCCACCGGTGTCCGGCGATCAACCGCAGGCTGGTCCCCCGCCCGCCGACATCGTCCGCAGCCATGGCTTCGGCCGCTGGCCGAGCGATCACTTGAGCGAAGCGTGCCGTCTACTCCACGACAATTACTGGGTGCAGGGCCCGAACGCCGGTGTCAGCGGCGACCCGAATCACCCCGACAACATGGCCTACCACACGTGGCATCCGGCGATCGATCAAGGCTGCGACTTTGGCCACGAACACGGCACCAACCCAACTGCGGCCGGTCCCGAGGTGTTCGCACTCTCGGGCGGCTGGCCGGCATTCGGCTGGGCCGCCGAGCACGCCGCCGCCGCCCACAGCGGCCAGATGCAGCGCCATGAAGATCACGTCGGCCACAAGGTGACCGTTGCGAACTTCCGGGCGGCAATCGGCAACGGCGCCAACCGGAACGACACGCTTTGGGACGCCGGATTCGACTGCACGTGGCTGTCGAAAATACACCAGGGCTCCTTCAGCCTCGACGCTTTCTCGAACCATCTGCACGAATACTTCCTCACCCTCCAGTGCATGGACGGCCTGAATGCGAGCGGCCAGGTCGACAACACCGTTGTCGGCACCGAGTTCGCCGTGAAAGTCATGTACACCTACGGCGAACCTGACAAGTTCGTCGAAGAAAACTGCAGCCAGGACGTGCCGTGGACCGCGTGGAACGACACGATCTTCTCGTCGTCGATTCTGACCGGCCCCGATGGTCAACAGGTGCCACCGGCACACCGCACCTCGCCGGTCGGTAACAACGGTCCGAACAATCGGGCCTTCACGTGTTCGAGCGGCGTCATCTGGCAAGACATCGAGACCCAGGTTGAGGTGGTCGACATCTGGAACGAGCTGATCAAGATCGAACGCAACGACGGTTCGACCGGCATGACGATTCAGCCGTACTACATCGTCAAGAACCCGGCCCGCATCATCGAGGCCTACGACGGCATCAAGGCCAGCGCCGGTCAGGGTCAGAACTACGAGGTGCCGATGAACGTCGTGCGCACGATCGGTATCTGCTACGACGAGACGACGGGAGCTCGGTTGCAGCGTCCGTACTGTGAGGGTGCACCACAGACCGAACCGGATTGGAACAGCCCCGAGTCGCCCTTCAATGGCGCGTTCCGAGCGATCCATTTCAAGTCATCGGATCTCCAGAATGGCAACGGGCCAACGGCGTGGTGCTCCGACGCCTTCGGCCATGCGGTCAACGACCAGCTGCCGTGCGACATCGGCAACATCACCCAGTACGCCGCGTCGTTCACGAACCACTGGAACGACGGCCAGTACAGCTACAACGGCCGGCAGGGGAACATCCAAGGATCGATCCGATCCGAGACCCCACATGGCGATGTGATCGAAGCTGATCCTCGTCCGGGCGGCGGCTACTTCGGCTACCGCATCGGCTACGAGCTGATCATCGACAACCGGGACCCCGACGACAACTTCGACGGCATCCCCGACGGCGCCAACCTCCGGGGCCAGAACTAGTTTGCGGTGACATTGCTTCTCGCTGCGCTCGAAGGCGTTGCCCGCAGCAGCGGCTCCACCCAGCGCGGCGAGAAGGCGTTGCACGCAGCCGCGACTCCACCCAGCGCGGCGAGAAGGCGTTGCACGCAGCAGCGGCTCCACCCAGCGCGGCGAGAAACACGATCACACTGCTTGCTTCTCGCTGCGCTCGGTGACACTGCTTCTCGCTGCGCTCGAAGGCGTTGCACACAGCAATTGCCATACCCAGCGCGGCGAGAAGCAGGACCGACAGCAAACCCGGTGATCGGGTCGCCTCGGCGAAGTAGCGTCACGAGCATGAGCGACAACACCAGTACGCGGGGCCCGATCATTCCAGCGGGCTCAGAGAAGACCTACGAGCGATTCCACTTCGCTCCCGCTTACCAGGTCAACGGCACGGTCTACGTGTCGGGAGTCATCGGCACCGGCGCTGACGGCAAAGTGGCTGACGACGCGGCAGATGAATTCGCAACTGCATTCGCGAACCTGGTGGCGACGCTCGACGCCGCCAACTGCACCCTCGCCGACATTGTCGAAGTGACGACCTTCCATATCGACATGTCGACGACGCTCGGCGCGTTTATGCAAGCACGCGACGCCGTGATGGCCGAGCCGTGGCCGGCCTGGACCGCCATCGGTTGCACCGAGCTTGCGATCCCGGGCGCTCGTTGCGAGATCAAGGTCACCGCGGTTCCGCAGTGACCATCAAATGGCTCACGGCGTTTATCGATGCACCGTCGTCGAGCTTTGCCGACACGGTTGAGTTCTGGCGGAAGGCGACCGGCTGGACACTCTCGGACTATCGCGGTGACGGCGAACAGTTCGTCACCCTCATCCCAGCATCGGGTGATTCGTGTCTTCGTCTCCAGCGGCTCGGCGATGGCCCGGCTCGGGTACACATCGACTTGCACGTTGCCGAGCCGCAGGCCGAAGCGAAACGGGCCGTTCAGCTGGGCGCCGAAATCATCGCCGACGATACTCACGTCGACGATACTCACGTCGACGATTCTCACGTCATCATGGCGTCGCCGTCAGGGTTGCCGTTCTGTTTCGTGTCCCACCACGGCGAACAGTCCGTGCCGCCGCCGATCGATCCGGCAGCCCCGCATGCCGTCAATCAGATTTGTATCGATATTCCGGCCCCGCTGTTCGACCAAGAATGCAAGTTCTGGGATGCGTTGACCGGTTGGGAGCTTCGGCCATCGCAGCTGAATGAATACGCCTCGCTCGCCCAGCCCGACCCGATTCCGTTTCGCCTGCTACTGCAGCGGCTCGGGGCTGACGATCCGGGAACGATCGCTCGGGCCCACCTCGACGTCTCGTCGGGCCGCAACGGCGCGGACATCGCCGATCAACATCGGGCGGCCGGTGCCACCCAAACTGGCTCCGGCGTGCAATGGGTCGTCATGGCCGACCCGGCCGGTTTGCCCTACTGCCTCACCGAACGCGACCCGGAACTTCCGACCCGATGAAACTCGACTGCACTTCGAACGAATACGGCCAACCGGTCGGCTTGCCCGCAAGCCCAAGTCCTGATCTCGCGCCGCCGCCTCACACGCCGATGGCTGGGCAGTATTGCGAGGTCGTTCCGCTCCACGTCGACCGACACGGAGTGGAACTGTTCGACGCCTACTCCGCGGCCGAAGACGGCCGCGACTGGACCTACCTGCCATACGGACCGTTCACCGAACTCGCTGACTACCGCGCCCTCATCGAACCGTGGGAAGGATCGACCGACCCGATGTTCTTTGCGATCATCGACCGGGCCACGGGGATGGCGGCGGGCATCGCCAGCTACCTCCGGATCGCGCCGGCCGCGGCGTCGATCGAGGTGGGCCACATTCACTTCGCCCGCGCCATCCAGGGAACCCCTGCCGCCACCGAGGCGATGTACCTCATGATGAAGCAGGCCTTCGACCTCGGCTACCGACGTTACGAGTGGAAATGTGATGGGCTCAACGTGCCATCACGGCAGGCGGCGTTGCGGCTCGGCTTCTCGTACGAGGGACTGTTCCGCCAGGCCACGTACTACAAGGGGCGCAATCGCGACACGACGTGGTTTGCGATCATGGACGGCGACTGGCCCGAACGGCGCGACCGGTTCGAGCGATGGCTCGATCCTGGCAACTTCGACGCCGACGGACGGCAACGCTCGTCGCTCAACCCCGCTCCTTAGGAGTTCAGCCGGTAGGGCTGTACGAAGTTCCGAACCAGGATGAACTCAAGGGCCCCACCCGCCGCGAAGCGCCTACTGGCTGGGCCCCTTAGTCGACCAGGGTTGCGGCCCGGCGGGTGACCTCGCGTTGCGCTTCGTGCCGGTCGATCATCGTGACTTCGCCAGCGCTGACGACCCGCCGACCAGCTACCCACACGTCGGTGACGTGCTGGGCACCGGCCGCCCAGACGATGTGGCCAAGAAGGTCGGCGGCGAGACCCGGCTGAAAGGCCGGTTGGTCGAGATCGAGGCGGATGACATCGGCCCACCGACCGGGAGCCAGTTCGCCGATGTCGGTCATGCCGAGCGCCTGCGCTCCCCCACGCGTGGCCAGATCGAGCGCCGTCGCGATCGTCATCGCCGCCGGATCGGTGGCGATGCCCCGAGCCAGCATCGGCGCAAGGCGTAGCTCTTCCCAGAGGTCGAGATTGTCATTCGATGCTGGCCCATCGGTACCGAGACCGACGGCAATGCCGGCGTCGAGCAGCGCAGCGACGTCGGCGATGCCCGAGCCCAGTTTCAGGTTCGATTGCGGGCAATGGATGACCGATGCCCCGCCCTCGCCGAGCAAGCGGCGATCGTCAGCGTCGAGCCAAACCCCGTGGGCCACCGAAACCCGAGCTTCGAAGACTCCGGCATCGGCGAGCACCTGGGTGGCCGACCGACCGTACCGCTCTTGCACCAACTCGCGCTCGGCCTTCGTTTCTTCGAGGTGGATGTGCAGCATCGCGTCAGCGGCAACCGCGGCCGCGGCCATGTCGCCGAGTTGCTCCGGCCGGAGGTCGTAGGTCGAGTGCGGTCCGAACCCGATTGTGATGCGACCGGCCGACGAATCGTGCTGCTCGCCGAGTTCGGTAATCGCCGCGAGCCGAGCCGCCAGCGCGTCGGCGTCAGGGAGCACGACCGAGATCAGTCCGGCCATCATGTGCAACCGAGCGCCTGTGGCCTCGACCGCGTCGATCAACTGATCTTCGAAGAGGTACATCTCGGCGCTCGTGGTCACGCCAGCTCGCAACATCTCGATCGAACCGAGCGCCATCCCCCACCACGCATCGTCGGGCGACATACGCCCCTCGCGGGGCCAGACCCCTTCGAGGAGCCAGCGGTCGAGTGGCAGGCCTTCGCCCGCCGATCGCATCAGCGACATCGGCGTATGGCAGTGCGCGTTGACCAAGCCCGGCATGAGTAGGCCGCCGATGCGTTGCACCGAACCCTCGAACGTGGGCAGGTCGCTCTCACGGCCGCAAGCGACAATACGCCCATCAGCGCCGATGTCGACGGCACCACCCGGGATCAGTTCATGGCCGCCATCGCAGCGCAAGAGATAGTCGCCGACCAAGCGGGTCGGTGTCGTGGATGCTGCCGGCGGCTTCGTCATGACGATCCCCGAGCGTGCTCTTCGATGACGGCACCGATCAGCTTGTAGAGCGGTTCCGATGCGGCCTCGATGACGGCCATGATCTCGGGCAATGACAGGGCTTCATCGATAAGTCCAGCCGCCCGGTTCGAGATGACGCCGATCGACGCATAGGGAAGGCCCAGCTCGCGAGCGAGTGCGACTTCGGGGTAACCGGTCATGCCGACGATGTCGCCACCAACCGCGGCCATCATGCGGATCTCGGCCGGACTTTCGAAGCGAGGGCCGTTCGTCGCGCAGTACGTGCCGCCAGCGGCGATCTCGACGCCGACACTCGCCGCGGCGCGGGCAATCAACTGCCGAAGCGTCGGGTCGTACACATCGGTCATGTCGGTGTGTTGAAGGTTTCCGGGTTCGTCGAAGAACGTGTCGGCCCGACCAGCGGTGAAGTTGAGAAAGTCGTCGATGATCACGAGATCGCCGGGGTCGAGGCCATCGGTGATTCCGCCGCTCACTGCGGTCGCCAGGATCGCCGTCGCGCCCGCCTCGCGGAGAGCCCAGATGTTGGCGCGATAGTTGATCGAGTGCGGGGCGATCGAATGGTCGGCTCCATGGCGAGCGATGAACGTGACCTCTGCGCCCCCGTGCCACCGACCGAACGTCACGGCGACATCGCCATACGGCGTCGGCGTCGGCACGATGCGACGATCGGTGATGGCGGCGATGTCGTAGAAGCCGCTTCCCGTGATCAGACTGAGCATGATGGCAACGCTACTTCTGCGTCGTAGTGGGCCGGCCACGGGCGTAGCGGAACGTCACCCGCAGGATGTGCCAGGCCGCGAGCACCGACCCCTTCAGGGTGCCGCTGACCTTCGATTCGCCCGTTCCTCGCCGGTCCCAGCTCACGGGAACCTCGACCATCGGGAGGTTCCGGCGGGCCATCTTGACCATCATCTCGGTCGGCCAACCGAACGTCATCTCGCGCATGTCGAGCGTTGCAAGTTGCCGAGCATCGACGGCCCGGAATGGTCCGAGGTCGGTCACGTCAACCCGATAGAGCTGCTTCATGATCCGGGCGACGAGCCAGTTGCCGAAACGCTGGTGGGTCGGCATTGCCCCCGTCGCGATCGAACCCAGCATCCGGGACCCAAGGACGAGGTCTGCTTCGCCGGCAACAATCGGGGCAACGACCGCGCCAAT
>Ga0114956_1002467_pt1 | contig 14491 bp, 12 predicted proteins | sample MaitaG_FD_87304 | JGI IMG/M metagenome (GOLD analysis project Ga0114956, IMG submission 87304) | Marine algal microbial communities from Maine, USA - Maine_Asex2 metaG | ecosystem: Host-associated > Algae > Red algae > Unclassified | place: Maine, USA | collected 2015-01-05 | reverse complement strand
TCAATCCTAATTGCGAAGCTCTAATAGCTGTTACGTAGCCACCAGGACCACTTCCAAGAACAATAATATCGTATTTACTCATCGTGTTTTTTTTTGTCGTTTTATTAAACAACGAATTTACAAAACAAACCCGAAATAATAAATTGAAGTTTCATTTTTATTTGGGCGTGACCTAAAGGTCGTGCTATACACTATATCTTTTGCAAAAAAAGCAAAAGGATGCCGTTGCTATCACTCACGCAAATTCAAGTTGTAATCTGTAAAAGTTATAAAATTAAAAATTTGATAAACTATTAGAATGTTTATAAATCGTCTGTAAAATACCTTATCCCTTTTTCTTTAGAAAATTGTTTATTGTTATAATTTTTAGAATCGCCTTTAGGTATAGATAGAGATTGCCAGTCGTTTCCCTTTAATAAATTTCCTAAAAAAACAATTTGCCCAATATGGTAAGCATAATGCGCTAATTGTCTATTAATTGCCTCTGTTACAGTGTGTCCTTGATTTCTAATGTAAATTATTTTTTCTAAATCTCCTTCCGTTAAAGTCGTAATAGCATTAAATAAACATTTCCAACCACTTTCCCAGGCTGCAATTAAATCTTCAATTGTAGTAAAAGTATCTTTAAATTCTTGGTCGCGATGTCTCCATTCTTTCTCACCATCTTCGGTTAAAAAATTTGTCCAACGCGATAACATATTGCCAGTTATATGTTTTACAATTATAGAAATACTATTAGCGTTTTCATGACTTTGCCACTGTAATTCTTTAAAGGTTAATTGGTTAAAAGTTTTGTCGCCAAGACTTTTATAGTATTCAAATTGTTTAGTGATACTTGTTAAGTAACTATTCATTTAGGTTATCAAATTTTACAGAAACAGAGTTTACACAATAACGGGTTCCTGTCTCTGTTGGTCCATCGTTAAAAACGTGTCCTAAATGTCCACCACAGTTAGAACATACAATTTCGGTGCGTGTCATGCCATGCATTTTGTCTAATACGTATTTTACGGTTCCCTTTATAGACTCGTCGAAACTTGGCCAACCACAATGCGCATCGAATTTACTAGAACTTTCAAATAATTGTTGATTGCAACCTGCACATTTGTAGGTACCTTCTTCAAAGTTTAAATTATATTTTCCAGAATGTGGCCTTTCTGTACCTTTTTCTCTTAAAATTCTATATTCTTCTTCTGTAAGCTCGTTTCTCCATTCAGCTTCAGTTTTTTTAACATTAAAATTATTCATTATTTGTTGGTATAAATGTTAAAGACACTCCATTAATACAATGTCGTTTACCTGTTGTTTTACGTGGTCCATCATTAAAAACATGTCCTAAATGTCCACCACATGTAGCACAATGCTCCTCTGTACGCGCACTACCTAAATTATAATCTACAGAGTATGCTACATTGCCTTTTATTTCGCTATCGAAACTTGGCCAACCTGTTCCAGAGTCAAATTTATTCTCACTTTTAAACAAAGGCGTGCTACAAGCTGCACAAACATAAGTTCCTGCACTATATTCTTTATTTAATTTACTTGAAAACGGACGTTCGGTCCCTGCTTTTCTTAAAACATAATATTCTTGCTTAGAGAGTTCTTGTTTCCAGACAGAATCTGCCTTAACAACAGGGTAATTTATTTCTTTTTTAGTGTTATTTTTTTGTGCCGAAGTGTTACAATTAAATAAAACACCAATAAAACTTAATAATAGTATCTTTCTCATATTATAAATTTATAATTTTTTATATTAATTAAGTCGTAATAATTAATAAATCATTACGAAAACGTTATAGTATTATTTAAACACTAACTAATAGTAATAGGTTGAAAAAAATTATTAAATTAGAGAACAAATATTTAACACACCAAATGAATATATTACACATTAGTGCAGAATGCTACCCAATAGCTAAAGTTGGAGGATTAGCAGATGTTGTAGGTGCATTGCCTAAATATCAAAATATGTTAGGTCATGAGTCTAGTGTAATTATGCCTTTCTATAATATTGATTTTACTCAAAAAAATGAATTTGAAAGTATTTATGAAAACACAATACTCTTAGGTACAGATAGTTATGGTTTTAGGGTTTTAAAACCATTAAATTTAGATTTGGGTTTCGAACTTTTTCTTATTGATGTACCTAAATTAATTTTTAAAGATTATATTTACTCTTTCGACGATTCTAATCGCTTTTTAGCATTTCAAATTGCTACTTTAGATTGGATTTTATCATTAAAAACTAAAATAGATACTATACATTGTCACGATCACCATACTGGACTTATTCCGTTTATGCTTCAAGAATGTTTAAAATATAAATCTTTAAATACAATTCCTGTTGTAACAACAATTCATAATGCGCAATACCAAGGTTGGTTTTCTCACGATAAAGTAAATTTAATTCCAAAATTCGATTTTACTAAAGTAGGATTATTAGATTGGAACAATACCATAAACCCATTAGCAGCAGCAATAAAATGTGCTTGGAAAATAACAACAGTTTCTCCAAGTTATATGCAAGAACTTAAAGAATCTGCAAATGGTTTAGAATCGCTTTTAAGTGATGAAAGTAATAAGTGCGATGGCATTTTAAACGGAATAGATACTAATGTTTGGAATACCAAAACTGATACATTTATTACTAAACAGTATTCGGTTTCTAATAATGTTGCTGGTAAAAAAGCTAACAAAAAATGGCTTTGCGATACTTTTAATTTAGATATTAAAAAGCCTTTATTCGCATTTATTGGTCGTCTTGTAGACGAAAAGGGATCAGATTTATTTCCCGAAGCATTCGATATTGCTTTACAAAATAACAATATTTCTATTTTACTACTAGGCTCTGGAGATAAAGACACAGAAAAAAAATTAGAAGCATTAAAAGAAAAGCATATTGGTAATTATAATGCGTATATTGGTTACGACGAAAAACTATCTCACAACATTTACGCAGGAGCAGATTTTTTATTAATGCCTTCTCGTGTTGAGCCTTGTGGTTTAAACCAAATGTACTCGCTTCGTTATGGAACTATCCCAATTGTTAGAAGTATTGGTGGATTAAAAGACACCATAATAGATATTGAAGATAATGGTTTTGGCTTTACTCACAAGGACGTAACTGTAGAAGCTATTTGCGATGCTATTTCAAGAGCAACTGCTTTTTATAAAGATGAAAAAAGCTTTAAAAAAACAAGAAAACAGATAATGAATATTGATCATTCGTGGGACAATTCAGCAAAAGAATATATAAAATTATATAAATCGCTAAACAACTAAACTATGATAAATAACAAGGTTTTAAGTATTATTTTAGGAGGAGGACAAGGCTCTAGACTATATCCTTTAACAGCAGACAGATCTAAACCAGCAGTGCCAATTGCAGGGAAATATAGATTAGTAGACATCCCTATTTCTAATTGTATAAATTCAGACATAAAAAGAATGTATGTATTAACACAGTTTAATTCTGCATCCTTAAATAAACACATTAAAAATACGTATCACTTTAGTTTTTTTAGTGAAGCTTTTGTAGATGTCTTGGCTGCAGAGCAAACCATGCAAAGTGACGATTGGTTTCAAGGTACAGCAGATGCTGTAAGGCAAAGTATGCATCATTTTTTAAGTAATGATTTTGAATATGCTTTAATACTTTCTGGAGATCAATTATATAATATGGATTTTCAAGCTATGATAGATAATCATATTGAAAGTAACGCAGAAATCTCTATTGCAACTTATCCAGTTGATGCTAAAGATGCTACTGGTTTTGGAATTCTAAAAACTGATACTGAAAATACAATTACGTCTTTTATAGAAAAACCAGATTCAGAGTTATTACCAGATTGGACCTCTAACGTTAGTGATGAGATGAAAAAAGAAGGCAGAAATTATCTTGCATCTATGGGAATCTACATATTTAATAGAGACCTATTAATAAAATTAATGGAAAACCCAGATACAATAGATTTTGGAAAAGAAATTATACCACAATCCATACACAAACATAAAACTGTAAGTTATCAATATGAAGGCTATTGGACAGATATTGGTACAATAGACTCTTTCTTTGAAGCTAATATTGGATTAACAGACGATATTCCTAAGTTTAATTTATATGCAGACGATCGTGTGTACACAAGAGCAAGAATACTACCCACATCTAAAATATCTGGAACGCTATTAAATAAAACTGTAGTTTCAGACGGTTGTATTATTCATGCTGCTAAAATTGACAGAAGTGTTATTGGTATTCGTTCTAGAATAGGAAAAGAATCTGTTATATTAAATACATACATGATGGGTAATGATACTTACGAATCCCTAAAAACAATTCAAGATAATAATATTGAAAATCTTTTAGGAATTGGAGACAGGTGCTACATAAACAATTGTATTGTAGATAAAAACTGTAGAATTGGAGACGACGTTAAGATTGAAGGTGGAATACACTTAAAAGATACAGAAACAGATAGCTACCTAATTAAAGACGGTATTGTTGTAATTAAAAAAGGAGCAACTATACCTAAAGGAACTATTATTAAATAATTAATTTATCACTTACCCTAAAACCACTGTATGTCTAAAGTAATACCACATAGCTTATTTACAGATTTCGATATTAATTTATTTAAATCTGGCAAGCATTATAAACTTTACGAAAAATTTGGATCTCATATTATTACCTTAAATGATGTAAATGGCACTTATTTTTCGGTTTGGGCGCCAAGTGCAAAGCAAGTTTCTGTAATTGGCGATTTTAATTTCTGGAAAGAAGGAGAACACCAGTTATATGTACGTTGGGACGAAAGTGGTATTTGGGAAGGTTTTATACCAAATGTTGGTAAAGGCACAACTTATAAATATAAAATTGAAAGTAATAACAACGGTATAAAAACCGAAAAAGCAGATCCATACGCACGAAGATACGAGCACAACCCAAAAACAGGATCTATAGTTTGGGAAGATAATTACAGCTGGAAAGATAAAAAATGGATGAAATCCCGTGTTAAAAAAAATGCACTCGATGCTCCATATTCTGTATACGAAGTCCATTTAGGCTCTTGGAAAAAACAAATTGAAGAGAATCGTTTTTTATCATATGTAGAATTATCAGACGATTTAGTAAACTACGTAAAAGAAATGAATTTTACACACGTAGAACTTATGCCTATTATGGAATTTCCTTACGATCCTAGTTGGGGCTACCAAGTAACAGGTTATTTTGCACCAACTTCAAGATTTGGTTATCCTGAAGAATTTAAACTATTAGTAGATAAACTACACCAAAACGATATTGGTATTATTTTAGATTGGGTACCATCGCACTTCCCAGAAGATGCTCATGGACTCGGTTTTTTCGATGGTTCTTGTTTATACGAACATCCAGACAAACGTAAAGGCTATCACCAAGATTGGAAAAGTTTAATATTTAATTATGGTAGAAACGAAGTAAAATCATTTTTAATAAGTAATGCGCTATTCTGGTTAGACCAGTATCATGCAGATGGTTTACGTGTTGATGCTGTTGCCTCGATGCTTTTTCTAGATTACTCAAGAGAAGAAGGCGAATGGGAACCAAATATTTATGGAGGAAGAGAGAATTTAGACGCCATAGCTTTTATGAAAGAGTTTAACGAAGCTGTATATGGAAGTTTTCCAGACGTTCAAGCTATAGCAGAAGAATCTACTGCATTTCCAGGTGTTTCTAAACCTGTGTTTTTAGGAGGCTTAGGATATGGCATGAAATGGATGATGGGATGGATGCACGATACACTTGAGTATTTTTCTAAAGAACCAATTTACAGAAAACACCACCAAAACGATATTACATTTTCTATGACTTATGCGTTTACAGAAAATTTTATGCTTCCATTAAGTCATGATGAAGTCGTTTACGGTAAAAAATCTATTTTAAATAGAATGCCTGGAGACGAGTGGCAAAAATTTGCAAACCTACGCCTACTCTACAGCTATATGTTTACGCATCCTGGAACAAAACTTTTATTTCAAGGCGCTGAATTTGCGCAAAGTGAAGAATGGGATTTTGAAAAAAGTTTAGACTGGCACTTATTACAATACAAACCACATAAAGGCGTTCAAGAATTTATAAAAGCAATAAACACAATATATAAAGAAGAACCTGCTTTACACCAAAAACAATTTTCGCAAGATGGTTTCGAGTGGATAGATTATGGAGATGCAGAAAACTCTGTTTTAGTTTACATTAGAAAAGGTAATAAACCAAAAGACAATCTAATTATCGCTTGTAACATGACACCACAACCTTTAAAAAATTACCGTGTAGGTTTACCTAAAAAAGGAAAGCTTACCCAAATTTTTAATAGTGACGAGAAACATTTTTTTGGATCTGGAGCCTTTAGTAATAAAACAATAACAACAAATGCTAAGGTTTGGCACTCAAGAAAAAATTCTGCCGAAATCACAATCCCTCCTTTAGGAATGGTAATTTTTAAATACGTTTAAAACTGTATTATTAAATTAGCATTTATTACTCCAATTTTTAATTATTTATAAATTTTAAACACCTATATCGTTGTAGTTAATAATTAGTTATAATAACTATGTATAATGTTATTAAATACTACCAAAATTCCGTTTTTTTGTTTATTAATTACATATAAAAATTACAATTATGATTGTAAATACAGAACTAGAACAAAAAGGAAATTTATTTCCTTCAAAAATTATAAATTACAAGAAAGATGTAGACACTTTACATTTCTCGACAAAAAATGGCGTTGTATTACAATTAACCGTTGTTAGAGATAGTGTTATTAGATTTAGATATAGCACAACTGGTAAATTTGAAAACGACTTTTCTTATGGTATAACTATACATGCAAGTAGAGGTTATAGTTTTTTAAAGGTTACTGAAGACGAAACACATTACATTATCACTACCAAAAAATTAATTTGTAAAATAGAAAAATCAAGTTTACAAGTTGCAATATATGATGCACTTGATAATAAATTAATTAATGAAGACGAAATAGGTTTTCACTGGGAAGAAAGCTATGAATATGGTGGAGACATTGTAAAAATGAGTAAAGCTTGCCAAAAAGCTGAAAGTTTTTACGGTTTAGGAGACAAACCAGTAGATGTAAACTTAAAAGGAAAACGTTTCGAAAATTGGGCAACAGATTCTTATGCTTTTGGTAAAGGTACAGACCCTATTTACAAAGCAATTCCTTTTTATACAGCTATTCAAGATAATAAATCTTACGGAATATTTTTCGACAACACCTTTAAATCTCATTTCGACTTTGCTCAAGAAAGAAGAAATGTAACAAGCTTTTGGGCTCAAGGTGGAGAAATGAATTATTATTTTATTTATGGTCCAAAAATGCAAGATGTAGTTAAAAACTACACGGATTTAACAGGAAAACCTCATGCTTTACCACCATTATGGGCTTTAGGTTTTCATCAATGTAAATGGTCTTATTATCCAGAAGCTAACGTAAAAGAGGTAACTAACACATTTAGATATTTAAAAATACCATGTGATGCTATCTATTTAGATATCGATTATATGGATGGCTTTAGATGCTTTACTTGGAATAAAGAGTACTTTCCAGACCCTAAGCGTATGGTTAAAGAACTTGAAGACGATGGTTTTAAAACCGTAGTAATAATAGATCCAGGAATTAAAATAGATTTAGAATACGATGTATTTAAAGAAGCATTAGACAAAGATTATTTTTGTAAACGTGCAGATGGACCATACATGAAAGGTAAAGTTTGGCCTGGAGAATGTTATTTCCCAGATTACACAAAACCAGAGGTTAGAGAATGGTGGGCTGGCTTATTTAAAGAATTAATTGAAGATATTGGGGTAAAAGGAGTTTGGAATGACATGAACGAACCTGCAGTAATGGATGTTCCTAATAAATCTTTTCCTAACGATGTTCGTCATGATTACGATGGCAACCCTTGTTCGCATAGAAAAGCACACAATATTTATGGAACACAAATGGCGCGAGCAACTTATCATGGCTTGAAAAAATACGCCTATCCAAAAAGACCATTTGTAATAACAAGATCTGCCTATTCTGGTGCACAACGCTATACCTCTACTTGGATGGGAGACAATGTAGCCACTTGGGAACATTTAGCAATTGCAAATAACCAAGCACAACGTATGGCTATGTCTGGATTTTCTTTTGCAGGAAGTGATATTGGTGGTTTTGCAGAACAACCACAAGGCGAATTATTTGCAAGATGGATTCAATTAGGTGTTTTTCATGCATTCTGTCGCGTACACTCTTCTGGAGACCATGGAGACCAAGAACCTTGGGTTTTTGGTGAGGAAATTACAGATATTGTAAGAAAGTTTGTAGAAATTAGATACCAATTATTACCCTATTTATACACTGCCTTTTGGAAATACATAAACGACGGATCACCAATATTAAAGTCTTTAGTTTTATACGATCAAGAAGATACAGCTACCCATTATAGAAGTGATGAGTTTGTTTATGGAGAACAAATTTTAGTATGCCCAATTTTAGAACCTAATGCTAAAGGTCGAAGAATGTATGTACCTAAAGGTAAATGGTACAATTTCTGGACAGATGAAATTATTGAAGGAGGCAAAGAAGTATGGGTAGATGCAGATTTAGATAGTATGCCAATGTTTATTAAAGAAGGCGCATTAATCCCAAAATATCCTGTGCAACAATATGTTGGTGAAAAGAAGTTTGATGAAATTACATTAGACATCTACTATAAAGAAGGTAAAGAATCCTCGAAATTATATGATGATGCACATGATGGATTCGATTATAAAAAAGGAAGATTTAGCTTACGTACTTTTAAAGTAACTGGTAAAAAAGAAGAATTAATTTTACAACAACATAAAACTGGCGATTTTAATGCAGAATACAATACGTTTAAGTTAAATATTCACGGTTTACCTTTCGAGATAAAAGAGATTCAATTAGACAACGTAAAAATACCATTAAACCATATAAATTCTAATGGTACAACATCAATGTCTGTAGATAAAAATTTCTCAGAAATACATTTTATAGGAAAATAATAACATTAATCATTAAAATTTTAACTCAATATTAATTATTGGTGTAATAATTGTATTAGTTTTATTAACTTTATAAAGATTAATTAAAAGCAAATAACAATGAAATTTAAATCATCAGTAACATTAATAGTAACCGTATTAATATTTTTTTCTTGCGCTACAAATCCATTTACAGGTAAGAAAACATTAGCATTAGTACCTAATTCGCAATTATTTCCCACTGCGTTTGCACAATACAATCAATTTTTAAATGAAAATAACGTTGTAACTGGAACTACAGAAGCACAAATGATTACAAGAGTTGGTCAACGTATTGCTGTAGCAGCAGAACGTTGGTTAAATGCCAATGGAAACCAAGGATATCTTAACGATTATAATTGGGAGTACAATTTGGTAAAAGACGCTGCTGTAAATGCATGGTGTATGCCAGGAGGTAAAATAGTATTCTATACAGGAATTTTACCAGTAGCTCAAAATGAAGCCTCAATTGCGGCAATTATGGGCCATGAAGTAGCACACGCTTTAGCAAACCATGGACAACAACGTATGAGTGCTGGTATGGTACAACAAGGTGCTAATTTATTAGGAAATGTTGCTTTACAAGGCGAGAAAAGAGATATTTTTAACCAGTATTATGGTACTGCATCTCAAGTAGGCTTAATGCTGCCATTTAGTAGAAGTCATGAAACTGAAGCTGATAGAATTGGATTAATATTAACAGCATTAGCTGGTTATAATCCAGATGAAGCTGCAAATTTATGGAGACGAATGGGACAAGCAAGTGGCGGACAAGCTCCTCCAGAGTTTCTAAGTACACATCCAGCAACTGCTACACGTATTGCAAATTTAGAAGCATTAGCACCTACAGCAAAAGCAGAAGCCAAAAAATTTGGTGTTAAGTCTTTTAGACCAGTTACACCATATTAATTACAATATAAATTCTTACTTTCGAAGCCACTCTAAATAACGAGTGGCTTTTTTTTTATGGAAAATTTACAAAAAGGTAGCAAAAAACTACTAAATGCTTGGGCATTTTACGATTGGGCAAACTCGGTTTACACACTAACTATTGCCTCTTCGATTTTCCCTATTTTTTATTCAGCATTATTTATTTCCGAAGTTAAAACGGTAGAAGCCTTTGGTATGGTTTTTAAAAGCACAGCATTAATAACTTATGTTACTGCCTTTACATTTTTAGTTGTCGCCTTCACCTCTCCTATTCTATCTGGTATTGCAGATTATGTTGGTAACAAAAAGAATTTCATGAAATTCTTTTGCTACCTTGGAAGTGCTGGTTGTATAGGTTTATATTTTTTCGATATTACTCCAGAAAAAATTCATTTAAGTCTACTATTCTATTTTATGGGACTAATTGGATATTGGGGAAGTTTGGTTTTCTACAACTCTTACCTACCAGATATTGCTTTTCCCGAACAACAAGATAGTTTAAGCGCAAAAGGATTTTCTATGGGTTATATAGGCAGTGTTTTGCTCCTATTAATTAATTTAGGAATGGTTATGTTCCCTCAATATTTTGGATTCGACATTGGTATTCCCGAAACTTTACGAGACACTTTAACCCAACCAGAAATTACTGAAGCTTTAGCTAAAGCAAAGGATGCAGCTTCTTTTAAAGCAATGAAAATTGCGTTTATAACTGTAGGAATATGGTGGTCTGTTTTTAGCCAATACACTTTTTATGTATTACCAAAAGGCGTTTCCAATAAACAAAAAGTAACTAAAGCTGTAGTTTTTAATGGGCTTAAAGAATTAATGAAAGTTTGGAAACAACTAAAAGCAAATTTAAGATTAAAACGTTACTTAAGTGCTTTCTTTATATTTAGTATGGCTGTACAAACCATTATGTTGGTTGCCGTTTACTTTGGAGAAGAAGAAATTTCTTGGGGAGGAGACAGTGAAAAAACGTTAGGCTTAATAGTTAGTATTTTAGTAATACAAATAGTTGCTATTGTTGGTGCTTTTTTAACCTCAAAGGCATCAGCAAAGTTTGGCAATATTAAAACCTTAATTGCAATTAATATTATTTGGATGGGATTATGCTTTTATGCCTATTTAATGCAAACACCAATACAATTCTATTTTGCAGCAGGTTTTGTTGGTTTGGTTATGGGAGGAATACAAAGCTTAGCACGCTCTACGTATTCTAAATTTTTACCCGAAACCGAAGACACAACGTCTTACTTTAGTTTTTACGATGTTGCAGAGAAAATTGGAATAGTAATAGGAATGGTAATATTTGCAACAATAGACCAAATTACTGGTAGTATGCGTAATGCTATTCTGTTTTTATTCGTATTCTTTTTAATAGGAATAATATTGCTTTTTAGAGTGCCGCAAGAAAATAAATAACAATAAAAAAGCCACTTTATAAATTATAGAAAAGTGGCTTTTTTGATTTTTTAAAATACAATACTTAATTACCAATACTACCAGAACCAGTAACTTTAGTATCTTCAGTTTTAGGATTCCCTCTATATTCTATATCTCCAGAGCCAGTAACTCTTGCATTTAAATCGCCATTACAAACTATAGAAACATCTCCAGAACCTGTAACTTTAGCGTCTACATCTATAGCTTCTAAACCGTAACCATGAAAATCCCCAGAGCCTGTAACGCTTGCTTTTAACTTTTTAGTTTTTCCTTTTAAAGTAAGATCGCCAGAACCTGTTACACCTCCATCTACTTCATTAGCTTCAATAGCTAATACAATGTCTCCAGAGCCAGAAACGCGTGTTTTAAAATTATTTGCAATTATTTTATCTTTAGAAATTACATCTCCAGAGCCAGATAAACTTACATAATCTATGTCTTGAAAAGGAATAGTAATGGTAATAGTCTTATTAAAACTTGGCTTTAAATTTATATTGTTTTCTGTTTTTATTTTTAACGAATTGCCTTCAACTTCTGTAATAATGTATTCTAACAAGTTACTTTCGCCTTCAATTTTAATCTCACCTTCTTTACCTTTTACTAATACAAAGTCCATCCATCCTGCGCACTTAATTTCGTCATAGTCTGAAGTAGATCGTGTTATAGTTGTTATGTTTCCATTCCCTTTTATTTTTTTACTTCCCCAAAGTTGCGCTTGAGCAAAAGTGAAACTAAATAGTGTAATTGCTAATACTAAGGTTTGTTTTAAATTTTTCATTGTTAATTATTTTTGTAATTATTTTGATTGATTTTTAGTTTTTATAAAAATTTACACTTCCATATTCCGAATTAATTCTCACCATATTACCAGAGTTTTGAGTGTTATAGTAACCTGTATAATAACGATCTGAAGACTCGACACGTTTTTTTACAAATTGTAAAGCATCGTCGCTATCTTTTAAAGACCCATACTCTAACTCAATATTAAAATCGAAAGCAGCTGCTGTATCAAACCCTATTTTAATACCAACGTAATCTGATTCTATAGAAACGTTTTTTATACTTTTATGTAATTTTTCTATTTTAATAGAACCGTAATCTGCATTAATATTTACACTTTTATATACATCGCCTAAAAGTGTGGTTAAATAATCGCCATTACCTTTAATATTATTTACTTTTTCTACTGTAATACCACCATAATCGCAGTTATAGGTTATGGCTTCTGCAACTTCTATTTTAGATTTTGTATAATCTGCATTAATATCTAAAGTATTGGCTTTTGAAACTGTAAAACCACTATAATCTGCATTAATTTTACCACTTTTAATAAACTCGAAAAAACAATTATTAGAATAATCGAAATTTATAATATTATTATCTGCGAGCAATTCTTTGGTTGTAATTTTCCCATAGTCGCAATTAAGCTCTGCATGACCTTTAAGCCTTCCAATATTAATATTACCGTAATCGTTGTTTAAATTTACATTATTTGTAATTGGTATTTTAACGATATAATTAATCTTCATTTGTACATTATTATTGTTTGTCCAACGCCACCAAGATTTACTTTTATTCTTTTTAAATCTTGTTATGGCTGTAACTAAATCTGGAGAATCTGAAAAATCTACAGTAATTGCATCTAACTTTTGTTGCACATCTTCTTCGTCGTTTCCTGTGGTGGTAATTTTAATTTCAAAATCTATGGTGTTACCATCCCAAGTTACTATGTCTAAATTACCGTAACTATTATCAATTTTTAAAGTCGCATCATCATTTACATTAAATGTTTTAATAATGGTTTTTTCTTTTTTATATTTTCCATCTTTAGTGTTAGAGGTTTTAGCTAACATTACTAGTGGTAATAGTAATAAAAAGGTTAATAATTTATAGTGTAATACTTGTTTCATCTTTGTTTTGTTTTAGGATTTTAATATCTTCTATATTTTTGAGTACCATTTTTAGTACGTTAATTCTATTCCAGAAATTATCGATCATAGCATGAATAACACGTTTGTCGTTTCCGCTTTCTTTAAGGTCTATTTTTAATTGGTTGTATTGTGTTTCTAACGTTTCCATTTGCAACATTGCATCTATAATTAGCGCTTCGGTTTCTGGAGTACGTTCGCTATCTATTTTTTCTAACTCTTCAATAATTACAGAAGTAAAAAAATGTTGTGTGTTTGCCATTTCTGGAGAAACACTTGCCAAATCTTGAAGCTTTGGCTCGCTATTAAAATTAATAGCTAAAGACACTAATAATACTATGGATGCTGCTATACCAATAAAGGGTTTCCATAATCTTTTATTAGCTTTTGCAGCCACAACTACTGGTGTCTCGCTCTGGGCTTTTAATTTATCTAAAAACCTTTTTTCGTGACCATTTCTTGGAGTTTCAACATCAAAATCGTGTTGAAATTTCTCGAAAAGCTTATTTATGTTATCGTTTTTCATTAAATTATATTTTTAACCAACTAAGGCTTGCATTTTTTTTCTTAAACTTTCTTTTGCTCTTGAAATGGTTGTGCGACAATTTGCGTTAGTAATTCTCATTATATCACTTATCTCCTCATAATCATAGCCTTCAATTAAATGAAGCGTTAAAGCAACTCGATAATTTTCTTTCAAGCTTTTCATAGTTTCAATTACTTTTTTTGCTTGTAGGTTAGTAAACTCATAATCTTCTGCTATGCCATCTGTATCTTCAACTTTATAAAGCACATCATCTAAAGGCACTTCGCTAAACTTATTACTTTTGTTGTAATGATAAATACTTTTGTTAATTACAATACGTTTTAACCAAGCTCCAAATGTTTTAATATCTTTTAAAGTATCTAACTTAGAAAAAGCTTGTAAAAAAGCATTTTGCATAACATCTTCTGCTTCAAATCTATCTTTTACAATTCTATAAGCTGTATTATACATTGCATTGTAATACCTATTATATAACTCCAATTGCGCATATTGGTTATTGGTTTTACATAGCTTTACAAGCTGTTCGATATTGTGGTTGGTTAATGTCAATTTTAATGGTTT
>Ga0114956_1002465_pt1 | contig 14499 bp, 8 predicted proteins | sample MaitaG_FD_87304 | JGI IMG/M metagenome (GOLD analysis project Ga0114956, IMG submission 87304) | Marine algal microbial communities from Maine, USA - Maine_Asex2 metaG | ecosystem: Host-associated > Algae > Red algae > Unclassified | place: Maine, USA | collected 2015-01-05 | reverse complement strand
TTTGTCCATATTTTTCACTTTAAAACCCTGAAAATATCAACATTTATGCGGCTTTCAAAGCAAAAACTATGAACAAAACCTCTCTCTCAAAAATCTGCATTTATTTTATTCGCATTCCTTAGTATAGGTCTAATAGCATGTCTAAAATCTTCTCAACTATTCAAAATATCAACCTTAATTTTCTCCACCAAATCATGATGCTCGCTGCTATAATCATCTCGCCAAGCTAGACCTTTACTTTTCAAATCATATTTTCTGATGAGCGTTCCTATCGTTTCGAGTCGTCCATTTTCCATCGTTGGATAACCTATAACATATATGGAATCAGCCATCGAAACTGCCAACTCAATATCATGCGTGCAAAAAATAATCGTATTCAACTCATGGGTTCGATTGATTAGTTTAAAAGCACTTTTTACATTTTGAATATTACCTACATCCAATCCTGAAAATGGTTCATCCAAAATGATATAATTAGTTGAACTTAGCACTTGTTCCAAAATTGCGGTTCGTTGCCGTTGACCTCCTGAGAGTTCGTTGGGATATTGATTTTTGACATCTTCCAATCCCCAATCTTTGAGGTGAGTTGTGATAATCGTTTGTTTTTCTGCACTAGGTTTGTCAATTTTTCTCATCGCAAATTCCATTGCTTGATAAATAGTCTTGTGCCGAAAAAGCATATAATTTTGATTTACAAATCCTACATCGCCTTCTTCCACTTCTTTGAATGGAGGATGCTCTGTTCCACTTTGTTTTTTAATATCAGATATTAGAATGCGACCAGAAGTGGGTCTTTCCAAACCAGCTAAGGATCTAAACAAAGTAGATTTTCCACGACCTGATCGCCCCACAAAAGCAATCGTTTGTCCTTGAATTCTTCCAGAACGAATGACATCTCTTTCCTCGAAATTAATATTTTGAATTATTTTTTTTCCATCATATTGGACGCTAAGATTTTCGACAGCAAGAATGGAAGCATCTGATTCGTAGTAACTCATTGATTATATTTTAGAATATCGAAACAATGTTTTTCGCAAAAAATTTAAGAAGATGTCTATTCCTAAACCAACAAAAAGAATCACAATTTGAAGCGCAACGATGCGACCATGATTCATAAATTTATCGCTGTTTTTTATCAAAACACCTAATCCTCCTGCTGCCACCAAAATAGATTCTACCGTCACCAGCATCATCCATGTAATTGCCAAATTTTGTCGTAACACTTCAATTACATAATCTAAGCGACCTTTGATTACTACTTCCCAGAGGACTTCCCATCGACTACATTGAAGTGATCGAGCATGGTCTAATTCTTCTTGCGGAATGTTTTTGATAATACTCAAAAGAGAGGTAATAAAATATAAACTCATAAAAATAACCAAGACCCAAATTTGCATACTTCTCGCATCACTTACCACCATCGCCAAATAGAAAGTGATTCCTGTCAACGGCAAATATCGCATCCGAGAAAGCATCGCAACGACTGGTTTGAAAATAGGAATCGGAGAAAGATAAGCAAAACCCAAAGAAAAAATTATCGAAATAGTGGTCGCTTGCAAACACAACCAAAGTGATGAAATAATATGAGTCACCAATCCTTCACTATACAAATCTTTGAATCCTTGCCAAGCTAAATCTGGCGGTGGGAATAATTTTTTTTCTCCCGATGTGGCGATAAACCAAAATGAAATCAACAACACAATCCAAATAGAAGAGATCAATGCAGAATGCTTGCTGGAGATTTTTTCGAAAGGAAGAAACCAAGATTTAATCATTTCTTATGAATTTATGTATGAATTAGGGGTGTCAAGAATAATTTGAACCAAATTATTTTTTTTAATATTGCTGACTTTTTATGACTGGTTATGACCTTTTATGTTCCTTTAGAAAATCTGATGTCTTTAGAAAATTTTCCAAAGGAAAATTATTGAAAACATAAAAAGTCATAAAAAATTCAGCGTCGAATCTGCCTCCTTTTGGAAAAAATATACCCTAGGAGTTTTTCTTAACACCACTAATTTATGAATTAAAAATAATGGATCAATGATGATGGATGATGGATTTCCCCAAAGTGTAATCTATGATGAATGAAAGAATCCATCATCATTAATCCATTATCACTCATCCATCATCCTACGCCAGTAATCTTAATTTTTTACTTCAATAAAGTAACCACTACTCGTCTATTTTTCGCTCGCCCTGCCAATGTTTTATTATCAGCAACTGGCTCATCTTGACCTTTACCTTCTACTTTTTGAAATCGACTATTTGGTATTCCTTTTTTCAACATAAAAGTTTTAATGGCTTCCGACCGAGCTTGAGATAAAGCAAAATTACTATCTCGATTTCCAGTATTATCGGTATGTCCAATCAACTCCAACTTAGCATCTTCCGCTTGGATCAGCAAGTTAAATATTTGATCCAACACATCTATTGCACCAGGTTCGAGTGCTGCTCGACCACTACTAAAATTAATTCTCCATTCACCTGAAGCTAAAACTGTTTTCGCTTTTTTAGAGTAATCAGTTGTGTAAGCAGTCCCTGCTTCGATGTCTTTGATCGCATCTAAAAATTTCAAATTAACGGCTTCATTATACGGCACAACTCGTTTTACATTTTGCTTAAATCCTGCTGGATTCAACTCATTGATATAGTAAGAAACTTGATCGTAAACTGCTTTGTATCTGTTGACTCCATCTGTTTTTCCATAATATTGTTGCGCATCAGCAAGGTTGAAAACTCGTGATCCTCCCATGTTATATGAGATACCAGATTTCTCTCCTTTTTGTCCTTTGAACATCGCATACCAATAATCAGCATCTTCCATTTCGTAAGTTTTAGTCACACATTCTGCTGCTCTTTTTTTCCAACTTTCATATTGCTTCACTTGGTTGGAAGCGATGAATGCCGACTTCAAAATATTACTTACAATAGCAGGATTTTTTTCTGACCACTCTTGTACTGCAATCACAGTTGTTGCCATTTGATTATTAAACTCTTTAGTAGAAACTACATCTGTAAATCCATTCAAAGCATCAAAAACCATTTTGTCACCAGGAGTCCAAGTGGCACAACCATCAATTTTTTTGTTGATCGTATTGCCCGTGAGTTTATTGTTTTTAATTTCTTTCAAAGGAATTGTCCATCCTTCTTTTTGCGACTTGATTAACTCTTTGGCAGATTCAATATAGTCGTCATTTGCCGAAGGATAAAAATTTACTGCATCAGGATCGTAAGTAGCAGGATCAGGATTTACTTTGATTCCATTCGCAAAAGCATAGTTCACCGTCGTCACCCAATCACCATCACCAATGACAGTTGAGATCAATGCACCTTTGATAGATTGCGGATCCATTTTCCATTTTGGAGGGCCGATTAATTTGTCCTCTCCGTAACTTAATCCAACTGAACCGACCACTTGAACATGGTATTTATCTTTGCCATATTTATCATTTAATGCTTGCTGCACAGAACTAATATAATAAGGTGCGCCATCGCCCATCATCATAATTGCAAATACACCTTGCTTTGGAAATTTATTGCCATTGTCATATTCTTCCACAAATTTGAGTTGTAAATTTCGTAATTCAGATAACCAATCTTGTCGAATGATTTCCAAATTAACGCCATTGGATTCCATAACAGAACCTTCCGTCGTGAATGGTCCTCCATTGGAAACAATGATTCCTGATTGTGCATTCCAAGCATAGGCTGCCATCCTAACTAAAGGATTACTTGCTACAGATTTGGAGCGAGTGTCGGAAGGAAGTCCTAATTCCGAAGCATCGGTAATATTATTTACATCGTTGTCGGAAATTTCGATTCCTTCTAATTGTTTGGATTCCTCGACTTTGATGCCAGGAGCAAACCAGTAAATTAAAAAACCAATTACGCATGTAAGTAACAATACGATTAGAAATTTTGAAAGTGCGGTTAATCGTGACCAATTCATAAATTTTGATTTTGTTGATTTTGTAATGATAAAAATATCTAATCAGAATGAGCAGACACCTTTACTTTGCAATAATATCTTTTTTTAAAAAAAACTCGTTCTTTGACAAATCTCGTGGTCAGACAAAAGTTGGAAATAAAAACGACCGAAGGAAGTGTTATTTTTAACTTTTAGCTGACTTAAAACACGGGATTTGTCAAAGAACCAAAAAATTATCGCTAGCATTTATTAGATGCTCGAAATATACTACATTCTATTTTAGATATATAATGTTTTTTAGAGTTTGGATTTTGAAAGGCTATCTCAACAATGAGAATATTTTTGAAAATAAAAACCAACCTAAACTTTCTGTATAGTTTTACTTTTGTAAAATCTGATTAAACCAAATAATAGATCAAATTTCAAACGAAGCCTCTAGGAAATTGTTTTGATTTTTTTCCAAAATTCTTAAGTTGATAAATTAGGGAAAAGAAAATATCAAATTAGAAAATGTCGATAAAGCTAGAAAGGAACTCGACGAAGGTATTGGATAAAGTTTTAAAAAATAATTCTAATGAGTGTTTTCTTTTAACTCTATCAGTATTAAGGCATAGTTCAATAATAAATTTACATTCTTGACTGTTTCTTTTGTCCTTACTTCTCTTTTAAAATTAGTCATAGTATCAACAATACTCCTTCTTTTAAAGAAAAACTAAGCTACCCAAGAATGTAACTTTATTAATGAACTATGCCTGAAAGAACTGATCGATCATTTCGTTTATTTCCCATTCTCAAATTTTATTTCCCTACTTTGAGGCATCATTTTTTCGAAACAATTTTTTAAGAAAAAAAAATTAACCTACCATGAGAATCATTTTTTTACTTCTTTTTTTTTCCATAACAATTGCTGCCAATAGCCAAAGTAGAAAAATCCCAATCGACACCACAGTAGTCACTAAGCATAATACAACTGTCAAAGGGCAAACTTTTTCCTACACCGCCACCACAGGAACTCAACCAGTTTGGGATGAAGAGGGGAATCCAACTGCAACACTTTTTTACACTTACTACACGCGTGACAAAGTAAAAGATAGAGCCAATCGTCCAATCATTTTTTCATTTAATGGCGGGCCAGGTTCGGCTTCGGTATGGATGCACGTAGCTTATACTGGACCGAGGATTTTGAAGATTGATGAGGAAGGATATCCGGTGCAACCTTATGGATTTAAGAGTAATCCAAATTCGATTATTGATGTGGCGGATATTGTTTTTATCAATCCTGTCAACACGGGTTACTCGCGCATGATTCCAAATGCAAAAGGCGAAATGCCTGATAAAAAAATGTTCTTCGGTATCAATGCTGACATTAAATATTTGGCAGAATGGATGAACACTTTTGTGCAGAGAAATAATCGCTGGGAATCGCCAAAATATATCATTGGCGAAAGTTACGGAGGAACTCGCGTGATGGGACTTTCTTTGGAATTGCAAAATTCACAATGGATGTATTTGAACGGTGTGATTATGGTATCGCCAGCAGATTATAAAGTTTTGCGAACGGGCGGGCCAGTTTCTTCTGCGCTTAATCTACCGTATTTCACAGCAGCGGCTTGGTATCATAAAATGCTTCCTAGTGATTTGCAAAGTAAAGATTTGTTGGACGTTTTGCCTGAGGTGGAAGACTACACAATTAATACTTTAATTCCTGCTTTGGCGAAAGGCGGAAATATTTCTGCCGCAGAAAGAAATACGGTTGCGGAAAAAATGGCGCGTTATTCTGGCTTGAGTAAGAAAGTAATTTTACAACATAATTTGGATGTGCCTAATCGTTTTTTTTGGAAAGAATTATTGCGAGATAGAACGGGTCAAACGATTGGGAGATTGGATTCTCGGTATTTAGGTTTGGATAAAAATGAGGCTGGAACGAGTCCTGATTACAGCGCAGAGTTGACTTCTTGGTTGCATTCTTTTACGCCAGCGATTAATCATTATTTGAAAAATGAATTGAAATTCGATACTGATATGAAGTACAATATGTTTGGCTCAGTTCGACCTTGGAATAATGAAAATGATAATGTGCGGGAGAATTTGCGACAAGCGATGGCGCAAAATCCTTACCTCAAAGTTTTGAATCAATCAGGTTATTACGATGGAGCAACAACTTATTTTGCGGCAAAATATACGCTTTCGCAAATTGATCCGAGTGGAAAAATGAAAGATCGAATGACTTTCAAAGGTTACCGAAGTGGTCACATGATGTATTTGAGAAATGAAGATTTGATTAAATCGAATGATGATTTGCGGAAATTTATTAAAAATTCTGCGGCGAAGGGGAAGGCGGCGAAGTATTGATCTAATCATGTGATAGGATGGAACGCGGATCGAAGCGGATTTGACGATTACTATATACGATGGTTAGTATGAAACCTATAACACTATTTTTAAATAGTAATCGTCAAATCCGCCCAATCCGCGTTCCATTCAAAACAAATAAAATCACTCCTCTAATCCAATTTTTAGCAATCGAAAAAGCGCACTCTGATTCTCCAATTTCAAATAAGGATATTCAACTTTGGAAAGAAACAAACCATTTGGAAAAGCAGACTTTCTGATGCCGTCAATGCGGTTTTTTAATCTGTGTTCAAATTCTTCTACGGTCATTCTTCTTTCTCCTACCTCCAATAAAAAATAAACACAGAGTCGAACCATTCCTCGAAGGAAGCGATTGCCCGTAATTGTAAATCGTAACCGTTCTCCTTTTTCATCCACAAATAATTTTGCATGAGTAACGTTGCATCGAGTATGATTATATAAAAGTGGTTGGAGGCAGACGGATTTAAAATCATTGTATTTGGTAAATAAGGTCGCCGCTTTTTTCATAGCTTCAAAATCCAGATTCTCCAATTCATAATAAGAACTATATCTTTTTAAAAAAGGATCTTTTTTTAGATGAATAAAATAGTCGTATGTCCTAAAGCTTGCATCAAATCTAGCTCGCCGCTTTTCATCCATTTCCAATACATCATAAATATTTATATCATCTGGCAGTCGTTTATTTAATCGAAATTTTAAATCAAAATCAAACACTGGCAAATTAACTCTAGCCATATATTGACTCGCATGTACTCCTGCGTCTGTTCGACCACAGCCTCCAAGCGGAATTCTTTTTTTAAAAATTTCTTTTAGCGTATCTTCTATTGTTCCTTGAACCGAACTGACATTTGGTTGAAATTGCCAACCGCTGTAGCGATTTCCATCATAACTGATATGTAAAAAATAATTCATGTATTTTTTTGGTAAAAATCAAAGATTGATTAAAAGGGAAATGATTGCAAGTAAATACAACAAATATGTTGTCTCTACCTACATTCGACATATCAAATTTAATTAAACAAATCGTCCATTCGGATCATGCGCATATGCCGAATCAATATCTACCAATCGCTCCAACGTATAAGCAAAAAGGTCAAATAAATCTTTGATCCTCGTCTCATCTTTCAACACTCCGACACATTGAAAATATAATTCATCGACTCCTTCTGGATATTTTTTTGTGAAAATTCCTTCATCATCTCTTATCTCAAAATGAATTTTAGGATGCCTTTCGATCATCGCTTTGATATCATCACCTGCCAAAAGTCTAGCAATCTGAAGTTGATCATTTCCTTTGATCACAAAATCTTTATCAAAATATTCATCCCCAACTTTAATGTCTTGCATCCCAAAATATTTTCCCATATTGGAAAAAAAACCAGCTCGATAAATTTTAAAATATAAACTATCCCGATTCACAAAAGGGGCTCGCATTCGAGTATAAGTTACGGAAGACTTACCTCTACGTTGAGTATAGGTATCTAAAATAATTTCCCATTCGCCATGCAAATACGAAATATAATTTCTCTCCCAAAATCCACCATCTCGATATTCCGCTCCGAGGTCATAAGCAATTTGAGCCCAAATTTCATCTCTTGAAGGACTGAATAAACTTCTTAACATACGCTTGTTTTTTTTTTACTTTCAACTTTATATTGTTGAATTTTAGGAAAAAATGTATGGGTAAAAATAGGTTAAGTTTTTATAATATTACTATCCTAGTCTTACATTAAATTCATTTGCCCTCCACCCTAAGTGATAAGTCAAGTTAATTATGATGAGTTGGGAAAAGAAAATGAAGACGATGGAGATCAATTTTCAGTTAAAGCCAATGCAATCCAATATATAAAATAGTCTTTTTACATTTTAGAGCATGTTGGGAAATTATATAATACCGAATTCAATAAGAGGTGTCGTACATATCTTATTGAATTCGGTATAAGTGCCAATTATACAATATAAAAAGGCAGGTAACCTACCTTAGATTACCTGCTTTTTTTTAGCTATTCGTTTTTTTTACTGGCAGCTAAAGCGACCAGCTACTTTAATAAAATCGATAAGTCAACTTCGCTAAGAATATATTATTTGCTCGATTTCCAAATAAATCATCTCTTAGTGATGGAAATAAATCATTCTGTGGATCACCAAAACTAGTTGTCGATTGTGTCCAAACCAAAAAGAATTCAGACCCTGGTTTGTACTCCCACCGAATCACCATATTGGATCGAAATTCTATAAAATTAAAATCAGGTTGCCCAAATCTATAATCTTCTATTCCATTTTTATTTTCATCAATTATAAATTCTTCGCCCGCCTCAGAATAAGTAATTTGATCTTCGTCATATAAACTATACCGTTCTTCAAAATTCCGATTGGTCGGATCAGTAATATATTTAAAATTAGAATAATTCCCTTTAGAAATAAAAGGTTGCCCCCAATATTGTAAAGAAAGATTTGGTGTCAAACTATAATTTACTCGAAGAGAAGTAGAAAATGTTTTTTGAAAAATAGTACCTGTGATGTAACGATCTTCATTTTCAAAAACATCATAACTTACATTTTGAATCACTCGCTTTTGTTGAAAATAAGAAATGTTTAGCGAAAGTCGAAGCGCATTGATGGGTTGATAACTCACATTCCCACTCAAACTTCTAACCGTCACCGAACCTTTATCTTTTCCAATTCCATTGAACATTCCGCCGTTCAAAAACAGTTGTGCTTTCTTTCTGGAATCAGATCCAATATTTACAAAATTATAAATCCCGCTCGATTGTCGAAGCTTCGGTCCTCCAAAAAGTGCTTTGGCACTTATGTCTTTAAACTCATAAACTCCTCCTGCACCAAAACTCCAATAATTTTTTAATGAGGAATTAAAGTTAGCATTGATTCCTTGATAAATATTTGCTCCGTCAAAATTCCACCGAGAAAAAGTATTGAGATTTGCACCCAACTGTCGAAAAATTGAAAATGGTTTTGGCCAACGATAACCCACCCAATTCACAAAATCAATTTGGTCAGCAGTATTCAAAAAACCAATATCATTCAATTCCAGCTCAGGCGATCGCCAAGTCAATCCTGACTGAAAACTCAAATTATCTTTCCCACCATAATTCCCAATCGAAAGGGTGCCACCTTGTCCAGTCAAACTCGTTTTGGTATCATCAACCGAAAGGTGAGTCGCATCTGGTCGCTGAAAATAATGCTCGAATGATTCTTGTGTTTCTTTTATTTTTACTGCCGTTCCCGTCACATGACTAAAAATAAAATTAGCATTGATTCGCCACTCTCTTTCCTTCCAAGTATGCATTAAATTAATTCCTCCCGAATAGGCTTGATCGTGAAATTGATCCATCAAATTAGTATCATCAATAAATCTCTTGACATGCGTCAGAGAAATTCCAATTTGCGATGCGCCCTCCTTAAAATCTTTGGAAACCCGTCCAACAAAATAATTAGAAAGTGGCTCAACTAACTCTTGTGTTTCCTCTCCATCCAACGAAATTTTCACATACTCTTTTGACGTAACACTTTCTAATAAACCGATAGACCATCCATCTTTGGTTTTCCCACTCAACTTTGCTGCGCCCAAAATATTGGTAAATTGTGATCGCTCAGAATAGGCTCCATCAGCAATCGATACACTCCCCGACGGTGACGAACCAATCCTCCTAGAATAAAAAAGGTTATCATTTCCAAATGATCCACCTGCATCTAAATTGGCCACCTGAAAACTAAAAATGTTCGCATTTTCAATAAAAAAAGGTCGCTGCTCATCAAAGAATATCTGGAAACCGTCCAATGCCAATGCCGAAGGATCTGCCTCCACTTGACCAAAATCTGGATTGATCGTAAAGTCTAAAGTTAAGTCATTGGTCACTCCTATTTTTCCATCCAATCCCACATTCAATTTAGTTATAGTTCCTTTGGCAAAAGGATTATCTGCTTCTTTTTCGGCAAAATTGAAACTACTCACCATATATGGTTGCAGTTCAATTTGACGCTTTGGTTTAATATCTTTGATACCGTGAAGTTCTGCAAAATTACTGACCCAACCAGACACATTTTGAGGTATGAATTGAAATGTACTTCTTTCATCTGCTCCAAAATCTCGGCGCATAATACTAAAGCCCCAAGTATGAACCGCTTTGTCTGCAAAGCGAAGTTGACTCAACGGAATCTTCACTTCTGCTGTCCAACCATCCGTAACTATTTTAGTGTCACCGTACCAAATTGGATTCCAGTTGGTGTCCCAATTATCTCCATTTCCAGAAATAAACTCATCTCCCTTTACGCCCGAAGCAGAAAGCGTAAATGAGAAAGCTGTATTTTTATCGAAGTAACTATCTATATTTATCTCCACCCAATCACCTGGAAAATTATCTCTTCGACTTAATCTACTTTCGATTTTTGAAGGATTTTCGTGGTAAGCATGATAGGCAACATATATATTATCGTTGTCATATTTTATTTTGAACTTCGTTTGTCGTTTTGGTTGATCTCCATTGTTTGGCTCCAAAACCGTGAAGTTTTCTCCCCACTCCACATCTGCCCATTCGTCCTCATTTATGATACCGTCGATGACTGGAGTTTCGGATTGAACTCGAGCGGTGGTGTATGATTTTCTTTTAAAATCTTGAGCAAGTACAGTTGTCAAACAAATAATTAAAGTACAAAAGGTAACAATTAGCTTTTTCAATATTGGGAGTTTTTTGTAAAAAATAGGATTTAGAATACCTGTAATAATTAGACTGAATACTTCGATTCTTTGCACGCAAAATGAACGGGCATTCTTTTCTTAATAACTGAATAAGGAGTGAGAATTAAATATATGTAGGTTTCTAATTCTCATTCCTAAGTACTTACGAAAAATAGCAGACTACTAAGCTTTGAATTTTTTTTTAATACGTATGGAAGTCGAAGACAGCAAGCATGAACAGATAAAACAAAGACCATTCGGCTAAAGTCAAATCTACCTTACTATCTACGACTAGCATTATATATATGAAAACTTCCCTCTGATTCAAGATTACACTTCCTCATCCAAGTTCGATTGCAACGCATCTCGTGTCCACGTTTTTTCCAGACCGTCCTGCATATTTTTAAAATGAGTCACACCTTGATGGATATTTAAAAAACAATTTTGCTCTCCCATTTTTTCAATGATCCCACATTTAGTTGCAAAATCTCTCACCGGTCCACGCATTCCTGAAATATAAAAAGTGATATTTTTCCCATTCAGATATTTTTGCATCTCTTCCAAAGTATGTATTCCTGTACTATCCATATCATGCATACTACTCGCATCAAGCAAAACCATTTTAGGTTTCACTTCTCTTTTATTGACTATTTCTTGAATTATTTCTTGAAAATAAGAAGCATTTCCAAAATAAAGTTGATCATCAAACCTGATCACTAAAATATCTTCAGGTTCTTTAGCTGATTCAAATCGATCAATATTTCGATAATTAATCGAGCTTGGTAATTTTCCCAAAATAGCAATATGCGGTTTGGAACTTCGATACAAAACCATGCAAATCGACAAGATCACTCCCGCCAAAACGCCTTGCTCTATTCCCAAAACCAACGTCACGATAAAGGTCGTCAACATCATATAAAAATCCGAGCGATGTGTCTGCCACAAATGTTTCGCTTCCTTCCAATCAAATAAACTTTTGACAGATAACAATATAATGGCAGCCAAGATCGCCTTCGGTAAATAGTAAAAAAGTGGTGTCAAAAAAAGCAAGGTCAACCCAACTAAGGTGGCGGTAAATATAGAAGCAAAACCTGATCGTGCGCCCGATTCGTGATTAACTGCCGAGCGAGTAAAACTTCCCGAAGTTGGAATGGACTGAAAAAATGTGCCTCCGATTTTTGAAATACCGAGTGCGATCAATTCCTGATCTGCTCGTATTTGGTAATCGCCATGTTTGGCTTGGAGGACTTTTGCAATGGCAATACTTTCGACGATACATATAATGGTGACCGTAAATATAGTTGGAGCTAAGATCTCTAATTTTTCCAAAGTTATTTCTGGTATTTGAAAAATAGGGAATCCTTGTGGTACATCTCTTATTATTTCTACACCCATTTTTTCTTCTCCCAAAAAATATACTAACAGGGTTCCGACGACCACTACTAGCAATGCTCCAGGAATCGCTTTATTTATTTTTTTTAAAATTACCATGACGATTATGCTGCCAAAACATAAACTTACCGTCAACCAATTGGTTTCGGAAAAATGATCTGCTGCATAGTGAACCGTCTCGAAAGCATGTGAAAACCTTGGAATTGAAATACCTAATAAATCTTTCAATTGGCTGACTGCAATGATTATCGCCGCCGCCGAAGTAAACCCAACTATCACAGGATGTGAAATAAAATTAACCAAAAATCCTAATCGAAATACACCTAATAAAAACTGAGCAAGTCCCACCAAAAGTCCTGTCAAAATAACTAATGAAATATATTCGGGAGTCATCGGAGCAGCAATTTGGCTGACTCCTGCCATCACCAAAAGTGCTGAAATTGCCACCGGCCCAATCGACATTTGGCGAGACGTTCCTAATATTGCGTATAACAAAAGGGGTATCAAACCTCCATACAATCCATAAATCGGAGGCATTCCTGCGAGCATCGCATAAGCCATTCCTTGAGGAACTAGCATCACCGCAACGGTAATTCCAGCAATCAAATCTTTCCTCCAATCTTGAGCAGAATGAGTTGAAAAGTTTTCAATAATTGGAAAAAACAACTTTAATTTCATTTTGCAAAAGTAAGAGATTCAAGACAGTTTTCTGTAATATGATTTACATTTTAATCAAAATCAAAAGGAATCAAATACCTCGTGGTGGTCTGCTTTGGCTGACCATAAAAAGAAAAACATCATTTTTCCTAATCCTGAGAATCAAAAATTACTTATACTTTCTCTGGTGCCTTTTTATTGTCGCTTTGTTCCTTCTTCACGGTCAGCTAAAGCAGACCACCACGTGACATTTAATATTAATCTGAAATTTGTTTTTCAAACTCAACAAAACACACACCTAAAGTACTGTAAATCAACACATTACATTTTACCTTTTCATTTTTTGTTTTTTTATTTTAAAAAATACTTGCAAAAGAGTTTTAAATAATTTTACTTTGTAATTCAAAGTACTTTTAAAAACATCAAAAATGAATCAACAAAAAATAACAACAGGTTTTGTTTTACTTGGAACGATCCTCTTCCATACTTTTTTTTGGGAAGAAAAAATGGGGATAAATGTTTTGCTTTTTGCCACTTACATTTTAGGTACTTACTTTTTTATTTTTAATAAAAAAGAATTATCAAGGGAAGCCATTTTGACTTCCGTTATCACTTTGTTAATGGCGACGATGGTGCTGGTGAATAATTCTATTTTGAGCATGGTGATGTTTGGCGTTTCATTTATGTCGATGGTTGGATTTGTTCATCAGAAGGAATTGAAATTCTTTTTTTATGGATCATTTCAAAGTTTACTTCATCTCGAAACTATTCCTAAAAATTTGTTTGGAAAAAAAGATGAACTCGAACAAACGATGAGCAATTGGAAACGAGGTTTGGTCTATGCTCGAATTACCATTTTGCCATTGGTCGTCTTGGTTATTTTTTATGGATTATATTATTCTGCCAATCCAAAGTTTGCTCATCTTTCGGATCAAACTTGGAATCTATTTTTCACTTACTTCCATTGGAATATTTCTTTCGAAAGCATTTTGTTTTTCTTCTTTGGATTGTTAATTGTTGGAGCTGCTATTTGGAAAACAGCCATTCCTCATTTAGTTCGATTGAATAATTCGCACTCCGAAACGTTATTTCGAAAAAGAAAAAAAAGAGAGTTCCCTAGTTTAAATCCAAAAATGCTTTTGCTAAAAAAAGAATTTCAAACAGCCGTTTTGATGATGGGCATGTTAAATATTTTGTTGCTTTTGGTCAATGTGATTGATGTACGATTTGTCTGGTTTGACTTTGAAGAACAGCCCGCTTATAGTTTAAAAAATTATGTTCATGAAGGAACGTATCTTTTGATTGCGAGTATTATGTTGGCGATGAGTATCATCATTTATTATTTCCGAGGCAACTTAAATTTTTATTCCAAAAACAAAACGCTGCAATATTTTACTTATGCGTGGATTTTTCAAAATGCCATTTTAGCCTGCTCTGTGGGTATGCGAAA
>Ga0114956_1002463_pt1 | contig 14508 bp, 12 predicted proteins | sample MaitaG_FD_87304 | JGI IMG/M metagenome (GOLD analysis project Ga0114956, IMG submission 87304) | Marine algal microbial communities from Maine, USA - Maine_Asex2 metaG | ecosystem: Host-associated > Algae > Red algae > Unclassified | place: Maine, USA | collected 2015-01-05 | reverse complement strand
GGCAGCATTGCCACCGAGCCATCGGCTGGGCTAAAATAAGGGGATGAAGCAATACCTCGATTTATTAAAGCACGTGCAGAAATTTGGCACCGAGAAAACCGACCGCACAGGCGTCGGCACCCGCAGCGTCTTCGGTTATCAAATGCGGTTCGATCTCGGTGACGGGTTTCCGTTGATGACGACCAAGAAACTTCATCTCCCCAGTATCATTCACGAACTGCTGTGGTTCCTCAAAGGCGACACCAACATCGGTTATCTAAAAGAACATGGTGTTAAAATTTGGGACCAGTGGGCCGATGAAAACGGTGACTTGGGTCCCGTCTATGGTTCCCAATGGCGCAGCTGGCAATGCGCGGATGGAACCACCATTGATCAGATTTCTCAAGTCGTCGATCAGATAAAAACCAATCCCGACTCTCGGCGGCTGGTCGTTAGTGCTTGGAACGTTGCGGAAGTCCCCAAGATGAAACTTCCGCCGTGTCACTGCTTCTTTCAGTTTTACGTCGCCAATGGAATGCTGTCCTGTCAGCTCTACCAACGCAGCGCGGATATTTTCTTGGGAGTGCCGTTTAACATCGCTTCGTATTCGTTTTTATTGATGATGATGGCTCAGGTGACAGGGCTCAAGCCGGGACAATTTGTGCATACATTAGGAGACGCGCACATCTACCTCAATCACTTGCAACAGGTAGAGACTCAGCTTAGCCGTGAGCCGATGGAACTGCCCTCGGTAAAGCTGAACGAATCGGTGAAGGACATTTTTAAGTTCACTTATGAAGATTTCACTGTTGAAAACTACGCCCCTTTGCCGAGGATTAAAGCTCCTATCGCGGTTTAATCTTCGTGTGGTTCTAAATATTATTTTGCTTTGACAAACGACTAGGACCAATCCTTTCATGTCCAATCTTGCGATGATCGTAGCCGCCTCCACCAACGATGTGATTGGAGTGGATGGCGATTTACCGTGGCATATCTCGGCGGATCTCAAACGATTTAAGCGGTTGACGATGGGCCACCATCTGATCATGGGACGCAAAACGTTCGAATCGATCGGACGATGCTTGCCGGGTCGAACCACCGTGATCGTGACTCGCCAACCCAAATTTGAGTTCACCGGTGCGCAGATCGCTCATTCGATCGAATCAGCTATCGAATTAACCGCTGGAGATCCGTCGCCCTTTATCGTCGGGGGGGCAGAGATATACGCTTTGGCGATGCCCTTAGTAAGCCACATTTATCTGACCCGCGTTCACCAAACCATTGACGGTGACACGCTTCTCCCTGCGATCGATTGGCGAAATTGGGAAAAAGTAAATTCGCAAAAACCAGCATCGCCAGAGGCTGTCACCGGGCCCGATTTTACTTTTGAAGACTATCGCCGAGTAAATTAGGGTCAGTCGAAGGATCCAATCGTCAACTTTGGCTGCAAAACAGCGGCTCAAAACTGCAGCACGTGCCCAAAACCTTGCAATTCCGTCGACTGGAACGAAAGTAGAATTTTCCAAAGGATGGCGGGTTAGGATTTGTCCATTGGAGCGAAAACGATACAATAACCAGTAACACACCGTTAGCAAATTGCTTGGTACGGAGCTTCCAACCCAACTCCTGCCACTTTCATTTGGTTCGCGGTACGTTGAACATGAGCAACACACAAACGGTGACCTTGCGTGGCAGACACCACGTGGTATCAAAATAACAGCGGGGGAATACGTGGAAGTTAAAATTATCGCCAAGCATGGCGAACTGGCTGATTCCATCCAAGAAACAATGACCGAAAAAGTGAGCAAGCTGCCTCGTTTTTTCGAACGGACCACGGGCATTCAAGTCGTTGCTGACATGAGCCACACCGAGCCCGAACTAGAGATTATCGTCTCCGCTGAAGGCACCAGCGATTTCTTCGCCAAAGATAAAGGCACCAACGTTATGGTGGCGTTGGATAAAACGATCTCAAAAATCGAACAACAACTTAGAAAACATAAAGAGAAACTTACAGAACATCGCAAGCACGCGCCGAAATCGACCGACGCCGAAGGCTAACGCTTCGAAATCGATCACCGACGGTACCGGAGATAATTGAGAGGTTCTTGCCAAGACAAACGTTCTTTAATGGCGTTGTCGATCGCGGGAGTCTTGAATTTTGGTTCGTTGGAAAATTTGGCAGTGCAGGCCATCACTCATACAGGAAATCATTCATGAAATTTGCAGATTTTGTTAAAAACGACGCGATCCAGTCGGACCTCCAAGCCGCTGATAAAGAAAGCGTTATTCGCGAACTGGTAGCAAGCCTGGTAAAAGCCGGCAAACTGAGCAGCTCCGAAGAAGAAAACATTGTTCAAGCCGTTCTCAAACGAGAAGAACTTGGCAGTACGGGCATCGGACGCGGCATCGCCGTCCCGCACACCAAACACCCCAGCGTCTCCGATCCCATCGGCACCGTCGGCGTCAGCCACTCCGGTGTTGATTTCATGAGCCTCGATGGCGAACCGGTCAATCTGTTTTTCATGTTGATTTCTCCGTTAGACAAACCCAGCGAACACTTACAAGCGCTAGAGAATATCTCGAAGCAACTGCAAGACGAAACGTTCTGTCGTTTCCTGAAACAGGCAAAATCTTCCGAGGACGTAAAACAAGTTCTTGAAGAAGCCGACAATAACCAGTTCGCTTAATTCTCTTTCGAATTCAAACTGATCTATGTCTAACGACAAATTAACAACCACCGTCACCATTACCAATCCGCAAGGATTGCACATGCGACCAGCGTATTTGCTGGCCGAAACTGCTGCCATGTTCCAAAGCGATATCGAACTGGTAAAAGACGACATCCGTGTGGACGGCAAAAGTGTGCTGGGGATTCTGACTTTGGGCGCTGCTCAAGGAACAAAGGTCTTAGTGGAAGCTGCCGGCGTCGATGCTGGCGATGCGATTAAGAAACTCAAAACTTTATTGGAATCGGGTTTCCCTTCTGCCAAAGATCCTGAAACTGCCAGCGACATCAATAAGAGCTGACCACTATCGCCGAACGTAAACGCTGAAATTTTTTCGCGCTTGGGAGTCCAAGCCGAACGTTAGGCTAACGCGGAAGCAATATTGGTGGTGATGGTTGGTGATTGCAAGTGATTGTTAGACAGATAATCGGGTTGAAGTCGAATACTCCCCAAAACGGGATCATCGATGCTAAAAACCCATCTCAACCCCAGCGACAGTTTTAAAAACTGCGGGGTTTTCGTGCGCATCGCTACTGTTAAACCAGATTCTGCCACGGATTCTAACCCAGATTCCAAGGTCAGCGCGTCTTCAGTGGCCAGCGATTGGGTCGCTAATACCCCTGAGCCCTCTACCGAAATTCGCGGCGTAGCAACGCCCAACGCGCTCTTCCTTCTCGCGCGATCCAACAATACACCACCGACGCTCTACGCACCTGCTGCCAGTAGTGTCCGAATCAAGAAACATGATCACCATGAAAAAAGAAATGCTTATCAACTCGTTGCAGTCCGAAGAATGTCGGATTGCAATCGTTGAAGACAGTCGGCTAGAGGAACTTTACGTCGAACGAGCCAGCCAAGATAACTACGTCGGCAATGTCTACAAAGGCAAAGTCGTCAATCTCGAACCGAGTATCCAAGCGGTCTTCGTCGACTTCGGCGTCGGACGCAACGGATTCTTACACATCAGCGACGTCGAACCAAACTATTTCAAGCAGGGCGGCTATGATCCAGATGAGATCATGCGCAAAGAACGCGCCGAAGCGGCCGCCAGTGGCCTGCGAAACCGTCCGCCAGCCAAAGGTGGATTTCGCCCTCGTCACAAACCCCCCATCCAAGAGATTTTTCAACGTGGCGACGAAGTCTTAGTCCAAGTCATCAAAGAAGGGATTGGTAACAAAGGCCCAACGCTTTCAACCTATATCAGCATTCCCGGTCGGTATTTAGTCCTGATGCCGGCACTGGGCCGAGTGGGCGTATCCCGAAAAATCGAAGACGAAGACGAACGTCGCCGTTTGAAGGATATTTTGTACGAACTTGATCCGCCCAAAGGGTTAGGGTTCATCGTTCGTACCGCAGGTGCCGGAAAATCGCGCGAGGAATTGGAACGCGATCTGGTTTACCTGTTACGTTTGTGGAAGGTGATTGTAGATCGAGTCCAAACGATTCCCGCACCGATCGACATCTACGAAGAAAGCGACATCGTAATCCGCACGATCCGCGATGTACTTTCCAGCGACATCGACAATATCTGGATCGACGACGAAGAATCTTACAATCGAGCGAGTGCGTTTCTCAAACTGATCATGCCACGTTTTGCCAATCGTTTGAAGTTCTACGAGGGCAAGGATCCCATGTTTCACAAATACAAAGTGGAAGAGGAGATTGCCAAAATTCACTGTCGCGAAGTTGCACTTCCAGACGGAGGTTCGATTGTCATTGATCAAACTGAGGCCTTGGTTGCCATCGACGTTAACAGCGGTAGTTTCCGAACCCAGGATTCTGCCGAAGAATCGGCGTATCGGTTGAACATTCATGCCGCGCGAGAAATCTCACGCCAGTTGCGGCTCCGTGATTTGGGTGGCGTGATCGTCAATGACTTTATTGACATGCGACGTGACAAACATCGCCGAGGTGTTGAGCGAGCGTTGCGTGATGCGATGAAACGTGATCGTGCTCGCACAAAGATCTTACGCATCAGTCCCTTTGGATTGATTGAGATGACGCGACAGCGTATCAAACCCGGCCTCAAACGCAGCCTGTATAAAGAGTGTCCGTGCTGTTCAGGGCGCGGTAATGTGAAGACGGGCGAAAGTATGGCATTGGACGTCATCCGCATGTTGCTGTTGGCTCGCCAACAAAATAACGTGGCATCGGTGTCAATCAAAGTCAACGATGAAGTCGCCGCATATCTGAACAACCAGAAACGAAGCGAGTTGGCTCAACTGGAAAGTGACGCCAACTTCGACATCCACATTTTGGGCAGCGAATTCGTCTTCCCAGAGTTTTTAGAGGTCGTCTGCAAAGACGAGGGTGGTGCTTCGGTACAGTTGATTCAGCAAAAACGATAGGAATCGCTGCGGCGGCAATTTGAGACAGCAACGGCCTCGTGAATACGAGGCCGTTTTTGTTTCGTTATCCAGCACCAATTTCGGTAGCCGGTGAGACTACTGTTTTTGGATCAACGCCACCCAATCCTTTTCCTGCGAACCCTCCTCGGCTGTCGGTCTCTTTAGCGGCTTTAGCCCGGGACCGGTGATGATGCGCTTACCATCGTCCTCCCCTGAGAGTGTTTTCCCCGTGGCCGGATCAATCCACTTCACGGTGAATGATTCTGAAAACGACTGGAGATTTAGCTGGACCGTTTCTTCACCGGCGGGAACGTAAACAACATAGACTGAGCCCGGTTTTGCAAAACAATAGCTTTCTTGGCCGACAATCAAATGATCGCTTGGCTCCATCGCGCTCACTGGCAAATCAGACAACAACTCGATAGCGTGATTGGTAATCGCCCACATCGCGTCGCGACTGCGCCAGTCTTCCAATGAAAGGTCGTTGCCTGGATATTTGGCTCCGAAGTACCATTCCACTCCGCCGGCACCGGCCAGCAGACTTCCCCATAGTACTTCGCGCCGCAGGCCGGCGTGTTGGGGATCATCGACGTCCGGTACGGTGCCTGTGTGCCAAGGGCCAATTTCATCCATCGTAATGATCCATTGTTTCCCTGCACTGATCGACTTTTGACGCCAACGCAGGATTTCCTGATGGACGTGTTTCGGTTCGTTGACTTGAAACGACAACCCATCAATTGATGGATCACCAAGCAATGGCTCAATGATTTCGTCTTTTTCTTTGGCAGTTGAATGGGTGTGAATAAACACTGGATGCTGCCAAGGATCTATCCGTTTCAGGTACGCCGCCATTGCAGATTGCTGTGCGGTGGTTTGGCCATTGGGTGAAAAATCGGCGGGGCCATTCTCTTCGCCCAAATTCCATATCAACGCTAGATGGTGACCGAAGCGGGCAACAAGTTCGCGGTAATATAATTTTCGTAGCGGTCCTGTCTCGCCATCATCGAGCAAACGTTCGTTCTCTGTTTCCTGAGTCACCACATGCATCAAAATTCCCTTTCGCTGCATGTGCCCAAAAACGATCTCCCACTGCGCCAGTTTGCTAACGTCAAAGCGGTCGAACTGATTTTCATTCACGTAGGGCCAGACATCTTTGCCGTCGCCTTCAATATTCAACGTTAGGAAATACATCGCATTCACGCCGGAATCCGATAAGTAATTAATGCCGCCAATGATACCTTTTTCCTGATCGTCTTTCCAAACTGGATCACCTGGCCGCCAATCATTGACGTGCGGTTGAAATTGATGCAGGTCGCCGCCCGCAGTAGCCTCGCCCTTGCTACCTTCACCATTAATTCGACGCGTTGCATCAAATCCTGCGTACGCCAACAGATTTTCGGGGCTATCAGCGCCTCCCTTAAGCCAAAGGTTCTTGCTTTCTTGAAACCGGAAGTAACCATCCCCCACGGTGATCCTTCCACCCGAACGAAAGTCTTTAGAATCCGTAGTCGACACAGGCCCTACTTCAAATTCGCCTTGAGCGTTAGCCATCTCGACGACCTCGCCCGAGCTCAAATCATCAGCGACCGCGACACCGTTTCCACTTCGAAGATCCGCCGCATACGTCCACCGTCCTTGAATGTCAGGCGTGAAATGACATCGCCAAATATTCCCTTGGGTTGCGCCCGTTTCAGCCGCGTTACCATCGGCCGCAAAATATCCCGCAACGGTGAGAACACGTTCTCCATTTTCAAACGTGACCGTCAACCGGTAGTCTGTGAAAGGATTGGGAGTCGACGTTTCGGATACTGACGGCCCTTCAAAATCCAGCGTTAGTGTTTCCCATTTGGCCAATCGCGTCTGCCCGTTTGCCTGTGGGCAGATAAACGCTAAAGAAAGCGGCAATAAAAAAAATGCGATCGGCCGTGCGATCGCATTGATAAAAATCTGTATCATCGAAACGCCTTTGGGAAGAACCTCAGTTGTCGGGAATTGTAAAATTCCTTGAACCGTTGATTGTAGCCAAAGTCGCGATCGAGTTAGAAGATTTCCAACGCTGTAAACAATTGATCTAACACACTTAGCTTGCTGACCAGACGAGTTTTTTCAGATTCTTGGCCGGGCGTGAAGAACAACTGCCACGCAGATGCCCAGTCTTGCGTTGGATTAATTCTACCGGTGTCGTCGGCAAACAGTGCGTCTCGCCGATAAAAGAACATATTATCTTCGGAGACGCGGAAGAAACTGCCGCCGGACGTCGTCCGCCAAGCACTTAATTGAGTGAAACGGTTTAAGGTCTGCGCCGCGCTTGGAACGACCGACCTTATCGTTTCGGTGTCAGCCCATGCAAGGCTGATCGTGCGTGGAACTTCGATCCTTCTCAACTCATTCTCAGCAGCATCGGCTTCGATCCAATCTGCAAAAACGTAACGGCGCTCGACCCTGGTAACGTCAACAATTTGCCCTGTCGCCGGATCAACCTCTGGCATGATTACATTGACGATTTGAGACCTTGAGATGGAAATATCTTGCGGCAAGGTTCGTTCTTTAAGGAAGATGATCGGTTCGACTACCAGCGGATCACGAGCGAGCCGATTATTGCCCAGCCGTGCTTGCAAACGATTCAGCCCATCATCAATCACCGTAATCTCTGTTTCATTCCATTTGTCAGAACCATCGCGGAATTCGACTCTGGCATCTCTTACGTCAAGACCAACAACCTCCTCACTGCCAAGAATCAGAAGACGATCAGACCCTTCTTCGCCGAACAGACGATCACTGCCTTCGACGCCACCGAAGAGCCCGTCTTCGCCATCACCGCCATACAAATCGTCATCGCCCTCGTTGCCAAACAAGCGATCGTTGCCGGCGTTACCGACGACGATGTCGTTTCCTTCACCACCGACCAGATAGTCGTTTCCGTCATTGCCGACGACTCGGTCATTTCCGTCCATTCCCAACACGACGTCGCGTCCAAGTTGTCCGAAGAGAAAATCGTTTTGGTCTCCGCCGCGAATCAGATCATCCCCGTCACCACCAAAAATTAGGTCCACGCCACTATTGCCGTCGATAACATCGTTGCCCGATTCGCCACCGACGGTATCATCATCAGCCCCGCCTCGAATCTGGTCATCGCCTTGGCCGCCCAGAATAAAATCGTTACCGCCGCTGCCAAAAATGACATCATTGCCGACCTGGCCGAAAATTCTATCAGCTCCCCCATCACCATTGATCAGGTCGTCGCCTGCTCCGCCTTGGATATAGTCATCTCCCAGACCACCGGAGAGTGTGTCGATCCCATCGTTACCGTTGATTCGGTCGATACCGTCCTGACCAAAGATAGTGTCATCGCCATCGCCGCCATAGAGTCCATCGTTGCCTTCACCGCCGGCAAGTTCATCGTTGCCATCGCCTCCGTTGAGCGTATCATTGCCGAGTTCGCCCAGAATCAGGTCGTTGCCCAGTCCACCGATAAGTAGATCATCTCCAACGCCACCCGCAAGTAAGTCATCACCGGTGTCGCCTCGCAGCGTATCGTTTCCAATGCCACCGCGCAAAGTATCGGTGCCATCGTTACCGAAGATTGAGTCATCCCCCTCTGAACCCAGCAGAGTATCGTCACCTGAGCCGCCCAATATAGCATCGCCTGATCTGCCGCCAATGATTGTGTCGTTGCCGGATTCGCCGAATAAACGATCGACGCTTGAACCACCGAGCAAGGTATCGTTGCCCGCGCCACCAATGACGACCGAAGGAACATTCGATAGTGCGTTGTTGAAGATGTCGTCACCGCCAAATCCGTTGAAGCGAATTAGAGATACTTCCGATCGCAAGAACACGCAAAAATCTCCATTGAAATTAACACGTACTTCGGTCTCATTGGGCGTCGCGATATAAACCTTGTCCTCAACAGCATCGGTCCCTCGAATGTTCAAAACCGACGTCAAAGGGTTAAGGGTAATCGTTCCGGTCGCCGCGACACCCGCCGCCAAGAGCTTGCGATCCTCCAGAGAGCTATAACTGGGTTTCGCTGATTGGCGTTGGCGCAGGTTCTTTGACTTTTTAAAGATTGAATAAGTGCTTGGTTTGAACATGTTGATACGGAGCTCGTTTTCGAGTCGCCTGTTGAAAAAACGGTTGTTTGACTAGGTGTTCGTACGTGGCGTCAGACAGAGAGTAAACAAATGTTTGGATACGCAAACTCGGCAGGACAGCGAACCGACGCAGTCTGGCACGATCTGGTAATAACTACACGCACCAATCTAATTAAAAGCCGCCTTGAAGACAATTTGCAGCCTAATAATCATCGCATTTCTGAAGAAAAACTGCGGCAAATGAACCAGCAGGTCACCCTTTTGACAGCAATTGGACAATATCGCCCCTTCGAAAGCAGGCTGCCGGGGATGGGTCTGCTATCAGACTGCATTCGTGTTTTTCCTCAAAAACTTCGCGATCGTCAAACTCTCACCAAACCGCACGCTGCGCCCAGTCCGATGATGAGAAGGGTGTAGTGACCCAAAGTTTGGGACGAAACTGCCGTTTTGCCAGCGTTACAAAATTCGCTCGGTGGGATCAGCAGCCCAATCGTTTTGTTTTCACGTCTCTACCACGAATACATTTTCCCTTGCAGAGAAGATCATGGAAGATCGCAGCATCAAGCAATCGCTTATCTCCGTTGGAATCCTATGGACGATCGTCGCATTCATTTTTGCGGCCGCGCCTGTCTCAGCGCAGACGCCCGCAGAGAAGATAGACGCCCCATGGATTTGGTCACCGCGCGGCAACGCAGCCACCGAGACCTTCTTCCGCAAGAAATTCACTTTGGTCAAACCAGAGACCGCTGAACTTACGGTCGCTGCTGGCGATGAGTTTGAACTGTACGTCAACGGTCAGATGGTCATTTCCGGACAGTCCTATCGTTCAGCGATGTCCGTCGACGCCATCGATTTCTTAAATCCTGGCGTCAATATTATTGCCGTCAAAGCCAACCACATTGACAGTGCCGACGCAGGTTTCAGTTGTAAACTGAGAGTCAAAGAGAAAGGTGAGATCCGTCACCGTGTTCTCCGCACTGACACGACGTGGAAAAGCTACACCGCAGAAGCCACCGATTGGCAGAAGAATGGCTTTCGCGATATGAGCTGGTTAAGTTCAAAAGTATCTAGCTCTACGGGCAACCAACAAGCATCGGCCAACTCGACGGCAACCCGAAACAACAGTATTCCCAAAGTCGAAAATCGCGTTCTGAAAAACAGTCCGAAGATCGAACTGGTTTCGCAAGCACCGCCGGTACCCGAGGGCTTCGACAAGTCACCCGCTGTACAGAAGGACTTTGTCCCCGAACTGGTCGACGATCAAGCAGATGATTCGGCCAATGTCCAAACCAAGGTCGCTGAAACAAATAGACCGACCAGCGACAATCGCTTTGTCACGGCCGGGGAAGATTTTTCAGTCACTGAAATTCTTTCTGGCGAACTTACCGGTTCCTTGATCGCGATGGAGTTCAACGAATTTGGCAAGCTATTGCTTTCGCGTGAGGGTGGTCCGCTGCTGATCGCTGATTTGAATGCCAAAGACGGCGAGAAAGGGAAAATCCAAATCTACTGTACTGAGGTGACTTCTTGCCAAGGCATCCTGCCGCTCAACGGCGACGTGTTTGTCACCGCCCAAGGTCCAGATGGCCAAGGGCTTTATCGTTTATCTGACGTCGATGGTGATGGGCGAATCGAAGTTGCCAATACATTGCTGCGGTTCACCGGCAAACCCAGCGAACACGGGGCTCACGGAGTACAGCTGGGCCCTGATGGCATGATCTACACCGTCATCGGAAACGGTAGCCAATTGGAAGACGTGCCAGCCAAAACCAGTCCTTACCAATTCGCCTATGAGGGCGACGTCGTTCCGAAATACGAAGACCCGACCGGCCAAGCCACTAACGTTAAAGCACCCGGCGGAACGGTCGTCCGTGTTGCCGTTGATGGTAGCAAGGTCGAAACCGTCGCCGGTGGTATTCGTAACGCATACGATCTGGTGTTCGATCAAAACGGAGAACTTTTCATCCACGACAGCGACATGGAAGGCGATATCGGCACCACCTGGTACCGCCCGCCAATGGTCTTCAATGTTACTGCGGGCGCTGACATGGGCTGGCGAAGTGGTTCCTCCAAATTCGCGACGCACTACATCGATCAGGCGCCTCCGGTTTGCGAAACAGGCCGAGGTTCACCATCGGGTGCCGCGTTATACCAGCATTTACAGTTCCCTACTGAATATCAGAACGCCATCTTTCTGGCCGACTGGTCCGAAGGCAAAATCCTGACGATGAAGAAAAAACGTCAAGGCGCTGGCTACATCGGTGAAACGAAAGAATTTTTGTCCGGACGCCCCATGAACGTCTGCGACCTTTCCATCGGCGAAGACGGTTCCTTATATTTCTGCACCGGCGGACGCGGCACAAACGGCGGCGTCTATCGTGTGACTTGGAACGGAGAGATCCCAGAAAAGGTTCTGTCGTTCAACAACGAACTTGCCAAACTCATCCGTCACCCCCAACCGAATTCGGCATGGGCGCGACAGAATATTGCTGAACTTCGACGTGAGATGGGCGACAGCTGGAACAGTTCAATTCTGGGGATCGTCAACGAGCTTCGCAATCCGTCAAAATTCCGTGTCCGTGCCATCAACATGATGGTCTGGTACGGTCCCAAACCGTCTAACCAATTGATGCAAACACTTTTGCAGGACGAAGAATCACTCGTTCGTGCCGCTGCGATCACGCTCTGCGAAACGCAACAAAAAGAAGCATCCAGAGAGCTACTGACCGGGATGCTCAACGATCCGTCACCCTTTGTACGGCGTCGTGCTGCCGAAGGACTTCTACGGTTCCAAAGACCTGTAGAACACACACAACTTACCAACCTATTGAAGTCCAGCGATCGCGTCGAAGCACTCGCGGGGAGACGTCTACTCGAACGCATTCCGTCATCGCAGTGGAAAGACGATTTGATCAACAGCAATGATCAACGCATCTTTATCCAATCGGCGATGGCATTGATGACTGCTGACCCAAGCCTGGAGCATGCGTACATGGTGTTGGCTCAATCGAGTCGATTATCCGAAGGGTTTGTCAGCGACGAAAACTTTGTGGACATGCTACGTGTTGTACAAGTCGCGATTGCTCAGGGCGACGTTGATCCTGCCAAAGTACCCGCCCTGGCGGAGCGCATTGGTAACGAATTCCCCACCACGAACGCGTTAATCAATTTGGATTTAATCAAACTGATGGCGGCATTAGAGGTTGGAGATCTGGATGGACGCCTGGAGAAATTCTTGGCCGACCAAGCGGTGACTCAATCTGAAAAGTTTCACGCAACGGTATTCTTGCAGCACTCTGGAGACGGACTTAATAAAAGTGAACAGATGGCGATCATCGAAACGTTGGAGCAGTTGAAAGACTTCGACGGTGGTGGAAGCTATCGCGGCTATTTAGATTTGGCATCCAAAGACGCCTCCCGCGCCGTTGACATGGATGACATTGATTCGGTCGTCGCAGGCGGCGAACGTTGGCCTGAAGCGGTACTGGCATCGTTCCAGAAAATGCCCAACCCGATGACCGAATCACTGGGAAAATCACTGATGCAATTGGACCAGAGATTGATCGGACGTGAAGATGCTGCCGCCAGACAGGTGCGATTGGGAATCATCGCGATGCTGGCCCGTGAGAAAAACGACCAGTACATGAAGTACCTACGTTCATGCTGGGACCAAGAAGAAGACCGCCGCGCCGACATTGCGATCGGTTTGGCTCAGCAGCCCGATGGGGATAACTGGTCCTATTTGGTTGCCAGCCTACCAGAACTGGATGACTTGACCGGACGCGAGGTTTTGACAACGCTCGCCACCGTCGGGCGACGTCCGCGTGCTCCATATTTCTACCGCACCGTGATCGAATTGGGCTTCCGCTTGCGTCAGCAAAACTCAGTCGCTGCGGTGGCGTTGCTGGAACATTGGACAGAAAACCGCATGGACAGCGTCAGCCAATCATGGCGTGGACCGTTGGTCCAATGGAGTCGCTGGTACGAAGAGACCTTTCCTGACGCTGCTGCGATCGTCGTCAAAGAGTCTTCCCACAAAGGCCGTTACTCGACCGAGCAGATTACAGCGTTTATTGAGAACAATGGTTTGGGCGACCCACTTGCGGGGCATGAACTATTCGCATCGGCGCAGTGTAGCAGTTGCCACCAATTCAACGGAACAGGGCAGGGCATCGGACCGGATCTGACTTCGGTCGCGCGACGATTCTCGATCCGAGAAATGATCAACGCGACGATTGATCCTCATGAATCGGTCGCTTCACGGTATCGAGCCAAAACGATCGTGACCCAAGATGGCCAACAGCTCAGCGGTCTGGTCGTGGACGAAGAGAACAGTCCCTACGTGGTACTGGCATCCGATGGACGCCGTATCACGGTCGAGCGTAACGAAGTGGAAGACATTCGGCAGAGCAAGTTGTCACATATGCCTGAAGGTTTGTTGAATGAATTGAGCCTGTCCCAGGTTGCCGATCTTTTTGCTTACCTGGCAAAGGGTTCTCGAAACAACATGGCCAGTCGAACCAGCACCGGCGTTAGCATCAACCGCTAAACGAATTCAGCCGTCGGCGGGGCTCCTTTGCCCCACCTACATTTTCCAAAGGTCGAAATGTCAGAGTCGAACATCAGCACCGATCCTTCCACGACCGTTGCCGATTTGCGGAAGATGGTATTAAATTTTGTGCAAGAACGTGACTGGCAACAGTTCCATTGCCCCAAGAACCTTTCGATGGCAATGGCGATCGAAACCAGCGAGCTGATGGAACACTTCCAGTGGATCGACGCCGAAGAATCGCGCAATCCAACCGCAGAGAAGTTAGTAGACATCGGCGAGGAACTGGCCGACGTGCTGTGTTACGCAATGGCGATCGCCAACGAACTGAACATCGACATCGCGTCGACGATGGCAGCAAAGATGGTTCGAAACCGAGAAAAATATCCGGCCAACGAGTACCGTGGACGTTACGGCAAAGACGATCCTAATCCCGCCAACGAATGATAGCTCGATCCCATAAGCGTGAAGCTTTCTTGAAAAGCTGTTCCGGGAATATTAGTGGCAGATTTTCCACGCAAGTTTAACGACAAGCCGGCAGGCGACCGTTTCTCGCAGAACGAAACGCCGACGCCTGCGGGCTGATCGTTAAACGAGTCGAATTGCTACTAATCTCAAGGGCGATCGACACTGCCATCGAAATTTTCAATGAATATTTAAAAGAATTTTCCACCGCCAGGTGACGATGCTTCCCACTATTGCTTTGCCGCTCGTTTGACGATTGCGTCGTAGTGTTTTTTCTCTACCGGTTGAACTGACAATCGAGAGCCCTTTCTCAATAGCTCCATACCGTCGAGTGACTTCATCTCTCT
>Ga0114956_1002460_pt1 | contig 14513 bp, 8 predicted proteins | sample MaitaG_FD_87304 | JGI IMG/M metagenome (GOLD analysis project Ga0114956, IMG submission 87304) | Marine algal microbial communities from Maine, USA - Maine_Asex2 metaG | ecosystem: Host-associated > Algae > Red algae > Unclassified | place: Maine, USA | collected 2015-01-05 | reverse complement strand
ACCAGCCTGCTGTGACTACGTTTTCATTCCTACGAGGCACTGCTCGTCCTTCTAAAATACCTTTGTTCAAAATTGGACACTTATTAGACCTGCATCCCTTAAAAAGCCTACCTCACATTCTAGTTAGCTAGCGAGAATGACTTGCTTTCTGTATTATTTTCTCTTTTTTTGTGTTTACCCAAGATGGAGCTAATGATTCTAGGTAGTCCAAAATTTCTTTTTCAAGATCAATTAATTCATCTTCTAAGTTTATATCCAACTTAGCACTTTTTCTGATCAACTGTTTTTTCTCTCTCGAAAGCGTACCGAATATATAAGATATAAGTTCGAGTGAATCAATTTTTTTATTGCGGTTTATCATTTCTACGAATTATGGAATTATGAAACTTTTGGGGAGGCTACATAAATTCACAATTTATTAATAAATGTGTTTGTTTGATTTTAATACTGAATTTCTACACTTCCAATCTTAGCCTTGTTTCTGAGCCATAAATCTGAATCTGTATTTTGAACCGTAGCATCTAAATTGCCATCGGTATCACTGTAAATATTTACTGCAGCAGGCTCCAATAACCACAGATCTAAATCTGTGGTTTGAATGGTACCATCTTGGTTGAAATCTCCGGCGTGCATCAAGTAGTAGCCATCGTCACTTTCCTTTAATTGCTCAATTCCCCAAGCCCCGTTTGGATTGCTTCTTAAATCTACTTCCATTAATTCATTTCCATAGAAATCATCATCGCTTAAAATGTCTAGGTGGTTCCGATGTCTAATGCAAAATCGGTACTCTTCATCTTTTGCGAGATTTCGAAATTGAATTAATGCGCCATCTGTTCCAATAATACTTCCATCGGGTTGTAGTAGGCCTGCTTTGCGATCAATTGTTATGGTATTTCTATTGCCAGACATCTGTGGCTGTCCTTTTCTTAGCTCTACCAATACCCAATCTATCGCGGCATCTATTGCACTCTTACCCGCAAATTCTTGGCCATAATATTCGTATGGCCAGTAATTATAGGGTTGAGAATTTGGAAGTAAGCCCTCTAAATTACTGGCCATTGTTCCGTTTTCTTGATAAGCACCTTCTAGTAGTATTTTTACGTCTACCTCGAACACGGTCGAGCTATTGTGCTCTACAATTTCGTAAGAATGATTATCGCCCATTGCTACTGAAATGCTATTTAGAATCGGTCTCTTTTCATTGTTTGAATGGTACTCTTGAACCACCACTACGATGGTCATTTCGTCTTCATCGAAATCGTCAGGGAGCTCGTAAGTCCAGCTATGAGTGAATTCGGACATCGGAAATACTTCTTCTTCAATTGAATTTTCTTCTCCCCAAGCTCCTCCTAATATTTCACGAACCCAGCGTTTGTGCTCGTAATTATTTATTGGATCGTCGAAGTTGTAAAAGGGACTTTCGTCATCGTTGTAGTAATTGTTATCTTGGCTGAATTCAGGATCATCTGAGCTGAAAGTATTTTGTACAATGAAACAATTGAATCTGAAATCTCCCTCCATTTCGCGAATGAAAGTTGCACCAGCATCAACCGTTAAAATCTTTGAATCATCATCGTAATCCGTTTCAACAGCCATGGCAACAGGGGCAGTCTTTGTCAATGCAAATCGCATTAAATCATCCCAAAATTTAAATCGATGTTCAATGGAAGCATTTTCACCATCTAAAATAACGTCGTCTTCGATGTACATACGATTGAACATGCCGCGAGGTCTTGGAATGTCCCACTCATCCACTACGTCATCTACATTGTCAGAATTCATACCGTCATTTTGATGCAGCGTAATAGCAATTAATTGGTCCGCGTATTGATCTTCCAAAACATCCGATCTATAATGTGCTTCTGGGCACCAACCGCAATGAGTAGCTGTGACTTCTTCTAATAAAATGCTTGTTTGAGTGGTTAAAAGTGTTCTTTCAAACGCATAAATATTGCCGGTTGGAGTTATGTCTTCATCCTCTTCGCCATCAGGTTCTGTTAGCCATATTTCAATTTCATTTTCTTGATAGTCATCGACCAAGAATCCATCAATGGTGGTGAATACATTGTAATATTTCGAACTTCCATCCTGATAGCTATCAAATTCAACGATGATCTCTTCCTTTATTTCTCCTCCATTTAATTGCCATGATACCTTTATTGAATTTAGTGGATCATTGCTGCTTTTAATTGTGCCGCTGATGGTGTGCAAGCCCGGCTCGTAGAAATCTTTCACATAAATGCCTGTGCAAGTTTGTGCTTCCAACTGCAAACCCTGACTGCTCATTGCTACGAAAAGGAATAATAGGATGGGGTTTTTCATTGTGGATTTTTTCTGTCTTCTATTTGACTTTATATACGGAACAGATCGTCATTTCGGTTTTTGAAGGCTGAAAAGACTTGGGTTTGAAATCCAATTGGGTGTTTCTCCTCGTATATACTTTTAGGTACATTGAAAAAAAGGCAATTCATCTTAACAAAACCCAATGAAATTATTCTATTCCATTCCAATCATCCTGATGTTTATGTGTCACTCGGTGATACAGGCTTCCAGTCACAGAGAAGCTCCGCTGATCTCTAATGATCCGCTCGCAGACAATACCGATGTGTATGCTTTCGTAAGTCCGGAAGACCCTAATACAGTCAGCATCATTGCTACCTACATTCCAGGCCAGCTTCCTCAAGCAGGTCCGAATTGGTACACTTTCGGCGAAAATATTCGCTACGAAATTCACATTGATAATGACGTAAGTACTGCCGGAGATGATATCATCTATCGTGCAACTTTTGATGTAGTCAATGAAGACCCGACGACGTTTTTCAATATTCGTCTCGGTGCGCAAAACCAAAAAGCAAGCTATACACTCGAAAGAAGTATGGATGGTGGAGCAACTTTTACAACCATCGTTACAAATGGGCCGGTTCCCCCGCCGAACATAGGGCCTCGCTCTATTGAAGGTGGTGCCGGTCTAGGTGCTGCTAGCTACGCTTCTTTAATGGGATCTTCAACAGTGAACGCAAGCACAGGCGAAAAGGTGTATTGTGGTCCTGCTGATGATCCTTTTTATGTCGATCTAGGTGCTGTTTTTGATTTGGGCAATTTGCCTCGACAAGGAGAGCCAGCGCGTGATGGATTGGCCGGTTATAATGTTCATGCCATTGCGATCCAAATTCCTATTTCTACTTTGCAGAAAGACGGCAAAGATGTGTCTCAAGCAGTAGACATTCTCGATGGAGACTTCGTTATTGGCGTTTGGGCTTCGGCCAGTCGTCCAGCGATGAGAACTTTGAACGCAGATGGTACGGTGACTGATGCCGGCGATTGGGTACAAGTAAGTCGATTGGGAATGCCTTTGACCAATGAGGCTGTTATTCCAGTTGGAAGCAAGGATCGTTGGAATTACTTGACACCATACAATGAAAATCCTGCAGACTTTGAGTCATTTTACAATCCTGAGTTGGGTTTGTATATGGATGATGATTTGTTTGGAGGCGCTGTTCCGGCTTTTGGGCCATTGCGTATTCAGACAGCTTCATTGGCGGGCTTGCTTGGTGCTGGACACCCTGGATTTGACTTTTCGAATGGAGCAGACGGTTTGTTCCCATTGAAAGGATCAGCTGCAGTTGCAGGAACTGCTTTGGATGATGCTGTATTCGGTACTTTGTTGTTGCCAGCAGCTGGAAAACCTCGCTCGGTTGATTTGTGGCCAGCATTTCACACAGGTGTTCCTAACTTCCCTCCGTACCAGTTGGCCACAGGGAAAATGGGCAATCCTTTGAATGCTGGAAAGCCTTTCGTCAACAATTTTCTTCCAAACGGTGGAGACATGTTGCGTTTAAACATGGCCGTTCCAGCTACTGCTAGAAACTCAGCAGCCTTTAGTGCTGATGGTTTGATTAATGCAGCTGTATTGGGTTTAACAGACCCAACTTATGCGTCTTCTACCACTATTCAATCTATTCCAAATATGGATGGTTTCCCGAATGGAAGAAGGTTGGAAGATGATGTTACTAAAATTGAATTGCAAGCTGTTGCTGGAGCTGTTTTGGCTGCCGTTGGTTTGTGGTACGATGATTTCGATGTAACTGATCCTGCTGCTTCTCCTTTGACTTCTGACTTGTTGGGTGTATTGACTTACAGCACAGGAGTAAACAACAACGATCTAGCTTTTGGATCAACTTTCCCTTACTTGGCAGTACCACACCGTGGAACAATCGGTAACTCTAACGAGCCACTCGATCTCACTGCTGGTAAATTGTATGTTTCTAATACTGCTACGCCGGGTATCGGTGTGGTTGAACCAAAGTTGGCTGATATCACCAATGATTGTCGTCTAATTTTGACCGATCAAGCAGATGGGAATGGTGTTTTTGTAGCTGAAGGAAGTGATTTACTTTTCCAATTGAGCCGTACAAATTCAAGCATCAAAATTTACTCTTCTGCTTCTGGAATCAATGGAGCTTATGCACCTATTGCAGAGTTTACAGATCCTGGAATTGCCAGTGGTCGTGAGATTGCTTACGATGCCAGCAAAGACTTGTTGTACGTTGCTAGTAATTCAGATAGTACAGTTCACGTATACCAGAATCCTGTTTCTCTTTCAGGAACGGTTTCAGCAAATACTGTTTTGAATTTGAACGCAGAGCCTTGGGGAATCTCATTGGATGAGATGAACGATCGACTTTATGTGGCCAAAGACAAGACAAACGCTTTCCAAGTTTATGACATGGTTAGTACGCTGAGTGGAATGGTTATGCCGACTATGGAAGGAAGTATTGTGGGTGCTACGCGAACGCATGGTATTCATTACTCAGCCTCTGCAGACATTCTTTTTGTAACTGAAATTGGCGCTGCATCTGGTGGAGCCTTTAACATGGATGGAGGAATTTACGTGATGGAAGGTATCAACGCTACGGTAGCGGCTGGAACTGCCATGGTAACAGCAACAAGAACCATCGCTGGGCCATTAACACTTCTAGGTAATCCTGTTGATGTTGATTACGATACTACCAATGGTGTCATTCACATTGCTGAAAAAACCAATGGAGGTAAATTGCTTCAATTTGACATTAATGACAGCGGCGATCTTCGTCCGTTGGTAGCTAAGGCGCTTGCAGTGCCTGAGGCTGTTTACTTCGCTAACAGTACTGGAAGTCTTTATGCTTCGAACACAGCCAACCCTGGCGTTCACGTTGTAGATGGTGCTGTTCAAAATTGGGTATCTGCTGGGCAAGAAATTAGTTCACAGCAGATGGATGGTAATGGTATCGCTTTCGATAAGACTACTGGATATATCATTCAATTGTCAAGAGCCAATTCAAATGTGAAAGTGTTTGATGAAGCAGGAACGATGATTTCTCAGTTTACTGATCCTATGATTGTGAGCGGTCGTGAAATTGCTTTAGACGTTCAAAATCAAGCTTTGTACGTAGCCAGTAATTCTGACAGTACAGTGCTCGTTTATGATGATGTATACAACTTAAATGGTACTGTTTCAGCTACTCGTACTTTGAAACTCAATGGTGAGCCATGGGGAATTAGTTACGATCAGCAAGCGGATCGTTTGTTCGTAGCAAAAGATAAAACGGATGCTTTCCAAGTGTACAATAACCTTTTGAACTTGGATGGAACGGTAATGCCGGATCACGAAGTATCAATTATGGGTGCTACCCGAACACATGGTATTACTTACTCTCCACGTTTGGATGTACTGCTGGTTACTGAAATCGGTGCTGCCTCTGGAGGTTCTTTCAATGTAGATGGTGGTTTCTATTTGATCGGTGGAGTTGCCGGAGTTCTTGGATCAGGAGCCGGAAGCGTTATGCCAACCAGAACGGTAATTGGACCGAATACTTGCATGGGTAATCCTGTTGATATTGCCTTGGATGATCGCGACACTGGACACTATGTCTATGTAGCAGAGAAAACCAACGGAGGAAGCATTTTGGTTTGGGATGCTGCTGCCAGTGGTGATGCTGCACCTGATTTGAAAGTGCGCTACCCGGAAGTTCCAGAAGACATTTTCTTGGATGTTAGCAGTCCACTCATCAACCAATAAACGAATCGATTTTTTTACAGGGAATGTAATGGGAGGATGCTCACTGAACTGAGTATCCTTTCCCTCCCTGCAATTCGAAACGACTAAAATAAAAACATGAAAACAAGATATATCATAGCATTACTGGCCATATTTATTGGTGGTAATATGCTTATGGCTTCCAGTCATAGAGAAGCCCCACTGATCTCTAACGATCCTTTGGCAGACAATACAGATTTGTATGCTTTTAGGAGTCCAGATGATCCTTCTACAGTTACATTTATCGCAAATTATATTCCAGGGCAATTGCCGCATGGTGGACCGAACTATTACAGTTTTGGTGAAAACATTCGTTATCAAATTCACATTGATAATGATGTTACTACCGCTGGAGATGATATTATTTACCGTGTAGTATTTTCTAAAGTAAACAACGACCCAACCACTTTTTTCAATATTCGATTGGGTGCTGAAAATCTCCAAACAAGCTACACTCTTGAAAAGAGTACGGACGGCGGAGCAAGTTTTCAAACCATTTTGACGGATGGAATTGTGCCACCAAATAACATTGGTGACCGATCAATTCAGTCGGGTGTTGGCTTGGGTGCTTACAGTCATGAGCGATTGATTGAGAATGCTATTGCAACAGCCAGTACCGGTGAAACTGTGTACTGCGGTCCAGCAGAGGATCCGTTCTTTGTTGACCTTGGAGGTGTTTTTGATCTAGGAGATTTGCCTCGCCAAGATAGTGAAGCAAGAGATGGATTGGAGTGCTATAATGTGCATTCTATTGCCATTAAAGTTCCGATTAACCTTCTTCAGAAAGAGGGGAAAGCTGTGAGTGAAGCAGCTGATATTTTGGATGGTGACTTCGTAATTGGCGTTTGGGCATCTGCTAGCAGACCTGCTATGAGAACGCTCAATGCTGATCAAGGAACTGAATCTTACAGTGGTGACTGGGTGCAGGTTTCTCGATTGGGAATGCCTTTGACCAACGAAGCTGTCATTCCTATTGGAGCAAAAGATGAGTGGAATGCACTCACGCCATACAATGAAAACCCTGCGCATTATGAGTACTTCCACAACCCGGAATTGGGTTTGTACATGGACGACGATTTGTTTGGTGGTGCTGTGCCAGCTTTTGGGCCATTGCGTATTCAGGAAGCTAGTTTGGCTGGTTTGCTGGGACCTGGACATCCAGGTTTTGACTTTACCAATGGAGCCGATGGATTGTTTGGATTGAAAGGTAGCGCTGCTGTTGCCGGAACCGCATTGGATGATGCTGTTTTTGGAACACTGTTGTTGCCTGCCGCTGGTAAGCCAAGATCAGTAGACCTTTGGCCAGCTTTCCATACGGGTGTACCGAATTTCCCTCCGTATCAATTGGCAACAGGAAAAATGGGCAACCCGTTGAATCCTGGAAAACCATTTGTAAACAACTTTTTGCCAAACGGTGGAGACATGTTGCGCTTGAATATGGCAACACCAGTTACCCCGCGTACCTCTCCTCAGTTTAGCTCTTTGGGTCTGATTCAGGCGGCAGTCTTGGGTTTAACAGATCCTACTTACGCTTCTTCTACTGCTATTCAGTCCATCCCAAATATGGATGGTTTCCCGAATGGTCGTCGATTGGAAGATGATGTTACTCGTATTGAATTGCAAGCTGTGGCGGGTGCTGTTTTAGCAGCTGTTGGTTTGTGGTACGATGATTTCGATGTAACTGATCCTGCTGCTTCGCCTTTGACTCCTGGCTTGTTGGGTGTTCTTTCTTACAGCACCGGAGTTGATGCGAATGATCAAGCATTCCGTAAGAGTTTCCCATATGTTGCCGCTCCTTATTCAGGAACGGGACCTTGTAGTGGACGCATTGCTGAAGACGCTGCACCGCTAGTGGTTGATTGTGAACTAGTGGTTCAAACCGACGTTATCTGTAGCTTGGTGAATGGAGATTACAATGCCATTCTTGCAGTGAGCATCGCCAATGGTACGCCTCCTTATACGGTTAGTGTTTGGGACGAAACAGTGGTGCTTGATGAAGGATCTACCGTGACTAGCTCATTTGGTCCTTTCACGGATGGTGGTTTTGATGTGATTGTTACTGATGCTGCAAACTGCTCGGTACAATTGACACAAGTTGAATTCCCATGTTCTCCAGCATTAAGTGTGGAGTTGGTGGAGTTTACCGGTTCTGCTGAGACAGATGGAAACCTCTTGCAGTGGATTACCGCCTCGGAGCAGAACAGCAAGAACTTTGTATTGGAGCACTCAATCGATGGAAATCATTTCTCTGTCGTGAATGTACAAGATGCTGCTGGTAGCACTAACACGCGATCGGAATATTCACACATGCACCTCAATGCTCCATCTGGAATTTCTTACTACAAGTTGTCGGAACTTTCGTTGGATGGTACGCAGAAGACCTACGGAGTTATCGCTATCGAGCGAGAGCAGACGACTGGATTTGGAATTACAGATATGTACCCTAATCCAACACTTGCTCAATTAAATATTGACATTGAAAGTATGGAAAATGGAGCTGTAACGTATGAAATATACGATGCTGCTGGTCGCATGATCATCACTAATACCATTGATGCTGTTGAAGGATCCAATCCACTTTCTATTGATGTGAGTTCGCTGCAGAATGGAAGTTATTTTGTTCATCTAAAGCAAAATAATTCTTTCGTTACTACACGCTTTGTAAAAGGCTAATAAGAGTACTTCTAAGGGTCAGGAAGGATCAATAACTTTTTGTTCATTGTACCTAAATCTTTCCTGACCCTATTTCTAATATTTCATCCCCGTTTTTATTACCAACTTCCCAATTTTTAAAATCTACGATTATGAAAACTTTAATTTCTTTCGCATTTTTTATTTTGATTTGTATTTGCAGTCAATCTTGCAGCGATCAAGCTTCTGCTGGACAAGCCACAGAAACTGCAGCAGTCAAAAATTCTGAAAAATTTAAATTTGAAATAAAGCCACTCAAAGAACGAAGTGCAGAATTATCTGCCCTTCCTGAGTGGGAAAAAATAAATGAAAGATCGCAGAATCTCTATCAGAAAGTTCGCTTGACAGGTGACCCCGTTTCTGTTTTGGAGTTGGCTGCTATTTATACGCAAGAAGCTCGTATTACGGGTGATCATCCATACTATTACAATGCAGCTTCCGATATCATCGATATTGTTTTGAACAACCCACCAAAAGAGAAGAACCTTCAATACCAAGCTTTAGTGAGTAAAGCTTCCATTAAGCTCTCACAGCATAAATTTTCTGAAGCCTTGAGTTTGGGTGAAAAGGCTTTGAAATTGGGTGTGATTGATGCGCAAGTTTACGGCGTACTTTGCGATGCTAATGTTGAATTGGGTAATTATGAGGTGGCCGTAGCAATGGCGGACAAAATGAACTCGATAAAGCCCGACTTGCGTTCTTACGCCCGAGTTTCTTATTTACGTGAACTGCATGGCGAATTTGACGGTGCTGTTTCGGCCATGAAAATGGCAATAGCTGCCGGTGTTCCTGGGCATGAGAATACTGCTTGGGCTCGTGTAACATTGGCGAACATGTATATGGATTATGGTAAAATCTCAGAAGCCCAGCAAGAATTAAATGTATGTTTGAGAGAACGCCCTGATTTTCCTTTTGCACTTGCCGCTCAAGCTGATATTCTTGTTCATCAAAATAAACTTGAAGAGGCTTCAATAAAAATTGAAAAAGCATTGAAGATTATACCAGAATTTTCATTTGTATTGACCCAGATTGATATTGCGAACAAAAAAGGTGATAGAGAATTTGTAGAACAATCAAAGAAGGAGTTGCTGGTGATGTTGAAAGAAGATACTGAAAGTGGACACAATATGAATTCAGAAATGGCTTCATTGTACCTAGATCTTTTTGATGATACTGATAAAGCCAAAGAATATCTTTCTGCAGAAATTAGTGAGAGAAATCAAAACATTGAATTGAATAAACTTGCCGCCAAAATCTACTGCCAAGAAAAGAATTGGAAAGCGATGGAGGAAAGTATTGCCAAAGCTCGAGTGACTTCTTGGCAAGATCCTGAAATGTTGATGTTGGATGCCATTAGTAAGTTCAAAAATGGAAATAAGAAGGCAGCAGCTCAAAGTTGGGATAAAGCTCTAAAGTTCAAACATGCTATGGTGGACTCAAAGCTGAAGGCTTTGGGTGAGGAGATAATGAGTATTTAACCTAATAGTTGCCATTGGGGATGATGGTAGTAATTTAAGGATTTCTAGAATTTATTTTAGAAATTTGGGAGGTAGGGGTTGCTGTTTTTGCAGTAGCCCCTTTTTTAGTGAGATGATGTGAAAGAGATGCCAAAGAGATGTGGAAAGGAAGATCTCTATGCTGCCGAAAGCTTTTTTTTCTAGATAAAATTGAGAATATGACTTTTTTGAAATCCGATTTTGACTTCCTATCGTATATACCTTTAACAATTTTATCTATTCTGAATGGTGCTTTAATCGATCAGAAATACCTAAAACCAAACACTTATGAAAAAACTCAACAGAGTCTTTATTTTCATTTTCTTTCTTTGTGCCATTGGCCTGAATCTAAAGGCCGACCACTTGTCGGGTAGCCTTCAGCTGACGGCTCGTATGAGCGGAGCCAACGAAGTTCCTCCTGTGTCAGGAAATGCGCAAGGCCTTGGGGTATTTACCTTAAGCTTGGACATGACTTCATTGATCGTTAATATTTCTCTTGCTGATTTGAGCGGCCCTTTAACGGGCATTCATATTCATGAAGCTGGTCCAGATGCGAACGGTCCGGTTGTTTTTGATCTCTCTCCATATATCGATGGAAATCGTGTTCGCACTACATTGAAAGATATCAGTGCTGAGCAGCGAGCAAGTTTGCTCGCAGGTGAATATTACCTCAATGCACATACGGAAGCTAATCCTGGAGGAGAAATTAGAGCGCAAATTTTATTGGAATCTGACTTTCGATATACCGCTTATTTGAAAGGTAACAATCAAGTGCCGGCTAATGGCTCAACCGCTCTTGGTTGGGGTAGCTTTAATTTGTCGAAGGCTGGCTATCAATTGGAAATTAATGTCACAAACACGGGTTTGAGTGGTCCAATTACTGGTGCTCATTTGCACAATGCTGCTGCCGGAGCCAATGGACCTGTTATTGAAGACCTTACTCCGTTTTTGTCGGGTAACCACATTTCTGTAGTTGTCGATCCTTCGGCTTACATCAATGAAATTCGAAATGGCAATGTTTACATCAATGTACATACTGCTGCTTTTCCCAACGGGGAAATAAGAGCTCAATTGGTTTTGCAATCTGCTCTTACCTTTGATGCTTTCATGAGCGGCGCACAAGAGGTGCCAGCTGTTGCCACTTCTGCACAGGCTTTGGCAACTGCCAACGTTGATTTTAACTTGCAAAATATTACCGTCCATATTATTGCTGATGGTTTGTCAGGACCAATTATGGGCTGTCACATTCACAGCGGGGAAGCGGGAGGAAATGGTCCCGTAGTTTATGACCTCACTCCTTTCGTTACTGGAAACGAAGTCTTAGGATCGGTTCCGCTCTTGGGTTCTTCTTCTCTCGAGGAAATGTTGAGTGCTGGTTACTACTTCAATATTCATACTGCTGCAAATCCCGGTGGAGAAATAAGAGGACAGATTTATCGCTTGGCTCGCGAAGGTTATGTTTATGACATCAATGGCGGATCTGAAGTTCCTGCCACCACTAGCCCAGGTACGGGCGTTGGAATGGTGACGGTTGATCGTGATCAGTCGAATGCGCATTACATGATGGTAGTTAGTGGATTGGGCGAGCCAATAGCGGCAGCTCACTTTCACAATGCTCCTGCTGGCTCTAATGGTCCTGTGGTTTACAACCTGAGCTCTTCTTTTGCCAATTTCAACAACACCGCCGCTTACGGCTATTGGACAGAAAACGATGCTGCCGCTCCATTTGGATCTGCTAACTCTTTGCAGTTTCGCAATGATGAGATTTATGTGAATATTCATACTGCATCATTTCCTAATGGAGCCATTCGTGGTAACAGCGCGCGAGGAAGAACCATTCCTGACAATTTGTTGTGGGTGCCGATGGGTCGTCAGGGTTCTTTGTACCCAATTCTGCCTTTTACCGTTGATGGCGATGAGACCTTCAATTGGTTCAATGCAACAGGAGATCCGCAAGCAACCTTCAATGGCATCATGTATTATACGCCTACAACATTAGGTGCATACTATGTGGAGGTTTCGGATCCAGCAACTCCAGATTGTTTGTATCGCTCAGAGCTTCGAGCAATCGATGATTTAACGGGTTGTTGTGAGCTCGATGGAGAAGGAACAGAAGGCAACGGTTGTACGTTTGATTTTGTCAACGTTGGCTACTTCTGTAAAAGTAGTTTCAACTATGATTTGCAACTAGAGATCGCTTTTGAAGGTCCAGGCAATCCAGATCTTCAAATTTATGTAGACGGCGTCTTGTCTGGAATTACCACAGACTCTGGCGGTGGAAGCTACGAAATTACCCTGTTGGCCTTGGAAGAAGGCAGCCACGCTATTTCTGTGGTTACAGAAGATGAAACCTGTCAATCAGAAACTTTGATGGTCGATCAGGAATGTGAGTAATTTTCTTTTTTTACTGAAAAGAATGGGGGTTCGGCTATCTGTCGAACCCCCTTTTTTATGAATCCTATTCTAGCAGTTTGTTGTAAAACCGAGAGCAATCGAATGATCGATACTTATCTTAAACTCAACATTGAGGTAGTCTATTTGTTAGTTAAATACAGGCAATGAAAGACCAAATGTCGGCGGCCCGAGACTCTCTACTTGGTGGGGGAAAGATTTGGTCAATGATTTGTAGTATTCTTGATGACTAAATAAAAATCGCAGCATGCAAGGTGGTGGAATTGGAATGGAACAAATCTTCTTTTTGGTGGTTGGACTCGTCATGTTCGCATTCGCGGCAAAGCGCTTAATAGGCCGCCAGAAGTCTTGGGAGAAACCTGATCCCGTTGATCCGGAGTTAGAAGAGATCAAAAAGGAGCGAGAAGCAGCAAAGCTTGCTGCAGAAATGGAAGCAAAAGCTGCTTCAGATGCCGCAGCTAGTGGGCATCAAAACTCCACTGATACCATGGGTGGCAATGGTTACAACTGAAGCCTTTGCCAGATTTTGAATACACCAACCTTAGATTTTTCTGGCATATCGACGAGCCTACGTCCGTAGGAACTTTTCTTCAAGTAAGTATTTATGACTCGCTCTGGCTCAGTTTTTAACTTGGGCTTTGCAGCTTTTCTTGAGGCTTTAGCGTCTTTTGAACGTTAGTTGTCCACTTTGTCATTAGCTAATGCGTAAGAAACATTCGTTTTTAGTTGGATAGCTAGAATTATCAATCCAAAGGCCATGATCAAAAAAATTGCCACCTGTTTCTACAGTTACATTCTGTTCTTAATGATCTCACTGATTCTGGCTGGATGCTGTTCTGGAGATGATATTGAAATTTTGGGAACAAGCTCTTTTCAAGCTTTCGATGCCATCGGTGTTGAGGCAGATAGCATTCAGGTAAATCAAGCTGCCTCTAGTGGATTTACATTCATTTTGGAAATGGAAACCCAGATGGTTTTTCGGATGGAAGTTGGTATGCAATCGATGTATGCCTGGCAATGTGAAGATTTGTATACCAATGAAATCTCGTTCGACGATATTTTTATCAGCTCAAATAAAGACATCGAAATTGGAACTGAAATGATAGCTGCCGGGAGTAATATCGTTGGGACCGATTACTTTAACCTAAGGCAGGAATTACAAAAAGATTGGATCAGATTCGATTTTTTCCCGACTTTAGAAACAATTGCCAATTTCGAAGAAGGATGGCACGAAATTTCTTTCTCTGCAGTATGCAGTGATGGTTTGGAGCTAGAAGAATCCTTGAGTGTTTATTTCTACTAGTTCAACTATCATAGGTTCTCGAATAGCTGTGATCCGTCTGTAAATCTGGGGATTCGGAGCTCTTTGTACTAACTTATAGGGAATTGATTCAGATAATGAAAACTCAGAATTATCACTCAATCCAAATCCATGGAGAAATCGGATTTTTGTTCCTTCCTTTGAAGGAGAAAGAATTCCTTTTGAGTGGTATGACTTCTCTGTTAAGTTAAGAAAGTCATATTTTTTGATGGTAGATTACGTAGAAACAGATGAGTTGAAATCTGGAGTGTATTTTCTGCAATTGAAAAATTCGGCCAAGGCATTGCGGTTTGTGAAAATGGATTAGTGAAATCAAAGAGTGTCTTTGAGATGAGTTTGGTTTTTATTCTAGTACTTGATTGAACCCAATTGTTTTACAAAGATAAAGATGCAAAATCCTTTTAATACCCCATTTACATATATTGCTTTGCTTTTTATTTCCGCATGTATTTTGATGATCGTTTCCGATTTGGTAACTGATTCAAAAATGAGTGGTTTAGCGACTATGTTGGGGGTT
>Ga0114956_1002458_pt1 | contig 14522 bp, 10 predicted proteins | sample MaitaG_FD_87304 | JGI IMG/M metagenome (GOLD analysis project Ga0114956, IMG submission 87304) | Marine algal microbial communities from Maine, USA - Maine_Asex2 metaG | ecosystem: Host-associated > Algae > Red algae > Unclassified | place: Maine, USA | collected 2015-01-05 | reverse complement strand
CTGGTGTTTACACAGATCAGTGGTTATCAGCCAACGGGCATGGGCCCTGCGGAGAATCATGCGGCTGATGGAAATACCGATACAGGTGGAGCTTCGACGGGTGCTGATAGTGGTGCTACAACTACCGGTGGTGCAGGTACTGATACGGGAAGTACCACGGGTGGCACTACGGGAATTGATGTTGTAGATACCGGTGGGACTAGTGGCGGTAATAATGCGACCGCCGGTAATACGGTGGTTATAGAGGCTGAAGCATTTACCGCGAACAGTGCAACTGCCAGTCATGCGTGGACGCCCGGATCCCGGCAGGGTTCAAGTAATGGCTCTATGATTACGACACCCGATACAGGTACCCTCAAAACAGGTGCAACGGGTACGCCAGTGATGCGCTATCAGGTTAATCTACCGACTGCAGGCAGCTGGCGCGTGTGGGTGCGCGGTTGGGGCGATGCTGTGGGTAGTGAGGGCAAAAGCGACAGTGTGCATGTCGGTATCAATGGCACGCTCGCTGGTGCGGCTACCATGCAAGGATTCCCTGCAGGTGGCTGGACCTGGTCGAACGCTACACGTGGTAATGGCTTTGCAACTGTGCAGGTCAATTCCCCCGGGCAACATACGATTGATGTGTGGATGCGCGAAGATGGTCTGGAAATCGATGCACTGTTACTGACAACAGATACTGACTACGTACCGAGTGGCAAGCCGCTGGGTGGTGGCAGTGAGCCACTGTCTGGCGGAGGTTCCAATAGCTCAGGTGCCGATAACAGTAGCGATAGTGAATCACCTCTAGACACATCGGGCGGTACTACCAATGATGCTGCGCGTGCCTCGGGTACACTGGACTGGGTTGAACGGTCAGGCGCTGGCGGCAGCAGCGCCACCAAGAGGCATGAGGCGGGAGCAGTCGAATATGATGGCAAGCTGTTCCTGCTTGGTGGTCGTGGTAGCCGACCAGTGGATATCTATGATCCACAGACGAAAAGGTGGAGCAAGGGTGCAGCAGCACCGTTCGAAATGCATCACTTTCAACCGGTGGCGCTGAATGACAAGATCTGGGTAGTGGGTGCAATGACGTGTTGTTATCCGAGGGAAGATAACGTCAGCCACATCTGGACATATACTCCAGCATCGAATAGCTGGCAGCAGAGTGCAGAAATCCCACAGGCACGTCGTCGGGGTTCAGCGGCTACAGTGGTACGCGATGGCAAGATCTACCTGGCAGGTGGCAACACGCTTGGGCACGACGGTGGTGCGGTTGACTGGTTCGATGAATTCAATCCTTCAACAGGCATTTGGCGAATATTGCCTAACGCACCTGTAGCACGAGATCATGCGCAGGGCGGTTTGATTGGCGACACTCTGGTGTTGGCTGCAGGGCGGCGCACGGCTCAACCAAACGTATTCACCAATACCGTTGCACGCGTTGATGTCTATGATTTTGCGACCAGCTCATGGAGTCGAACAACCGATATCCCCACCACACGTGCCGGTACTATGGCTGTCACCGTTGGTCAGGAAGTGCTCGTTATTGGTGGCGAATCTGGCGGTAGAACCTCTGCTCATGATGAAGTCGAAGCGTATGACATCGTGACTAAAAACTGGCGGGCACTTAAGCCACTTCAAGTGGGACGTCATAGTGGTGGAGCAGTACGATTAGACGATGGCATACATGTAGTGGCTGGTGCCACGACGATTGGTGGTGCCAAGGAGACTGCTTCGCATGAGAGTTTGAGTATCGACTGAAGTACCCGCGCACTCTCTAACAGAGAGCGCAGAAGCTGACAAATCCACCACCAGGGTTTATTGAAGATCCCTATCCTCTGTATCGCAAATTGCGTGAAGAAGCTCCGCTCTTGGGGCAACCAGATGGTACTCGCCTCGCCATAGTAACGCAGGCGACTGTGCGAATAGAATCCTGTGCGGACAAAATTGTCGAGTTTTCCGAGTCAGATTAAAGGCTTGCTCGGACCCCATGATTCTACAACTATCGATGACTGAGCAAGCTCGGTCTACCTAATGGGTAGGAATAATATTGCAGCATTCGCGCTGCCTCGCACCGCCCCCCCTAAATTTGTACGTTGACCCTGTGGAATCACACCTGATATCTTAGTTCATCAATCAGATATATCTGACTCACCCTAAGGAAGGCGAAGCAATTCAATCCCTTACCGATCAACCCCAGTCTCTGACCCATGTTCTGACCGGTATCACGCTAGATCCCGGGGAATCGCTGGTTTCCCAGATATACCGTATTTTGTGGGATGCACTGGTCACTCTGAAGATACTGCCGGGGCAGCTAGTGTCGGAAAAGGAGATTGCCGCTGTGCTGAACGCCAGCAAGACTCCGGTGCGCGAGGCCCTGATTCGGCTGGAAGAGGTGGGGCTTGTGACTGTGGTGCCGAAAAGCGGTACCTATGTCACCTCTATTCGCATTGATGCTTTCATCGAGGGCTGTTTCACTCGCCTGCAACTTGAAACAGGTGCGGTACGCCGCGCTGCAGAGAGGAGCGGGATGGAATACCACGTAGAGCATATGGAATCGATTCTGGACAAGCAGTCTGAAGCGCTTGAGAAAGAGAACTACATCGGGTTTGCCACTCTGGATGACGATCTGCATAAATCATTTTTTGCTGGTGCAGGGCTTCAGGGCGTCTGGCATTTTTTGCAAAAGACACAAGCTGATGTGAACCGTGTAAGGCACTTAAAGCGCCTCACTGGTATCCGTCGCGGTACACAGGTAATGCAACAGCACAGAGATATCGTCGACGCTATCAAAGCCGGGGACTCCAGGCATGCTGGTGATGCGCTGGTAGCGCATATCGGTTCGCTGGAATCAGAGATAGAAAAACTGACTGAATACCCTGAATTGCTGGCTTTTATAGAAAACCAGAACACCCCTTTTATGCGCAAATCTCCAGGCAAGCGAAGTGCCCGGTCGATCCACACTCAACCAGGCAGTTAGCGTAAATACTATGTCCAACGTTATTCTAAAAAACATAGTCAAGAACTATGGTGATGTCGAAGTGGTTCATGGCATCGATCTGGAGATAGCACCTAAGGAATTCGTCGTGCTGGTTGGCCCGTCTGGGTGTGGTAAATCGACGACGCTGCGAATGATTGCTGGACTTGAGGAAATCACGGCAGGGGATCTGAGTATTGATGATCGTCTGGTCAACCGAGTAGCGCCGAAAGATCGTGATGTTGCAATGGTTTTTCAGAACTACGCGTTGTATCCACATCTGAATGTTGCCGAGAATATCGCTTTCGGACTGCGTATTCGTAAGGAATCAAAAGAACACATTGAGAAATCAGTAGAAGAAGTGGGTTCCATCCTCGGCCTTACGCCCTATCTGAAGCGTCGGCCAGCTGATTTGTCAGGTGGGCAGCGGCAACGTGTAGCGATGGGCCGTGCCATTGTGCGGCGTCCCAAGGTTTTCCTTTTTGATGAGCCGCTATCTAACCTTGATGCAAAACTGCGCACGCAGATGCGCGCTGAAATAAAACGTTTACACAAGCGACTGGGTGCAACCAGTGTCTACGTGACTCATGATCAGGTTGAGGCCATGACGCTGGCTGATCGCATCGTCGTCATGAATGCAGGAATAATTGAACAAATTGGCACCCCGATGGATTTATTCATGAATCCGGCAAATACCTTTGTGGCAGGGTTTATCGGCTCACCGCCGATGAATCAATTTCAGGGAGTGATTAAACGCACATCAACAGGTTCGCAGGTGCAAGTGCACGATGTCGCCTTTAACCTTCCCGAGTCCATGGTGGTTGACGATGGGCGTGAGGTGATTGTTGGCATTCGCCCGGAACATCTGTCGTTAAACGCCAATGAGCACTCTTCAGTGATACCCATTTCTCTTGACCTGGTAGAGACGCTGGGATCAGAGGCGTTACTACATGCAACGGTGGGTGGTGAGCCTTTTATTATGAAAACCGAAACACACGGGGATATAGATCATCTTCAGGCCGTTACAGAGGTTCATGCGCCAGCTCAGCATATCAAGCTATTTGATGCTCAAACCGGCTTGGCTATAAAAGACCAGAGCGCGGCAGTGCACTCAGGCTCGAGAATTTCAAACTCGTGAGTTCCGAAAAAGACAAGCAACACGGACATGCGGCCGTCAGAGCGCGTCCAAAACGGTCTCTGAAGGATAAGCTGGGCTGGTTCAGTGATCACATCAGGAACGAATGGCAGATTTACCTGATGCTGCTGCCAACCGTGGTCTGGATGATCGTATTTTTGTACAAACCAATGTACGGCCTGCAAATAGCGTTCAAGGACTATTCGATATTTCGAGGGGTCGCCGCAAGCCCTTGGGTGGGCTGGGAACACTTTGGAACACTCTTTTCCAATGATCAATTCCTCAGGGCTGTCTCGAACACCATAAAAATCAGTGCCCTGAATCTGTTGTTCGGATTTCCTGCGCCGATCATTCTTGCATTGATGTTCAACGAAGTACTGCACGCTGTGTACAAGCGTACGGCGCAAACCATCGTGTATCTGCCGCATTTCATATCGACAGTCATCATTGCCGGAATCGTGACCACAGCGTTCTCGCCCACTGCCGGCGTTGTCAATACGGTGATGGGATGGTTCGGTCTGGATTCCATATACTTTTTGACCAGACCGGAATGGTTTCGCCCAATCTTCGTAGGCACGGGCATTTGGCAGGAAGCAGGCTTTGGTTCCATCGTGTTCCTGGCAGCTATCGCGGGGGTAAATCCGTCACTGTATGAAAGCGCGGTAGTCGATGGGGCTAGCCGGTGGCAGATGATGTGGAAAATAACTATTCCATCCATCCTGCCCACTATCATCATTATGCTGATCATTCGTATCGGCAGCATTATGGAGGTCTCGTTTGAGCTGATTATTCTTCTGTATCAGCCAGCCACATGGTCAACCGCCGATGTCGTGAATACATTTGTCTACAGGCAAGGATTGCAAAGTGGGCAGTATGATATGGCGGCCGCCGCCGGACTGTTTAACGCCGCTGTAGCATTCGTGCTTGTAATGACAGCCAATACATTGTCGCGTCGTTATTCGCGCACGTCACTGTGGTAATCGAACAATGGCAATGAGCATGAATCTCTATTCACGTGGCGACAAGATATTTGCCGTTGCTACGTCGATTTTAATCGGGATGTTCACGGTCGCCACCCTATACCCGTTCATCTATATTGCGGCGGTGTCATTCAGTGGTGGTTTCGCGGCAGCGGCAGGTAAGGTGGTGCTTACGCCAGTGGATTCCACATTGGCGGCATACAAGTATGTGCTGTCCGAGCCGAAATTCTGGATGTCCTATCGGAATACGTTCATCTATACCATTGGCGGCACGATTATGAGTCTGCTGATCATCATTCCCGGTGCCTACGCGTTATCAAGACCCCAGTTGATAGGTCGTCGATTCTGGAATCTGTTTGTCGCATTTACTCTTTGGTTTAATGCCGGACTCATTCCGTTTTTTCTGAATATGCGAGATCTGAATTTGCTCGATAGCTATATCGGTATCATTATCGGCTTCGCGGTAAACGCGTTCAATCTGATATTACTCAGGAATTTTTTCGAAGCCTTGCCGCAGAGCTTCGAGGAGGCGGCACGAATGGACGGCGCTAATGACTTCCAGATCTTGTGGAAGGTATACCTGCCGTTGTCCAAGCCCGCTATCGCTACCATCACACTGTTCTGTATCGTTTCTCGCTGGAATGGATTCTTCTGGGCAATGGTGCTACTACAGAGCGAAGAGAAAATTCCTCTACAGGTATTTCTGCGCCACACCATCGCATTCCTGTCGGACGATCAGGAGTTCACGGCAACGCTTTCTACTCAGGCTTACAGTGTCGAATCGGTGACAGGTGCCATTATCGTCTGCTCCATCATTCCCGTTTTAATTGTGTATCCGTTTATCCAGAAGTACTTTGAAAAAGGAATACTCCTTGGCGGCGTCAAGGAATAAACGTGACAAGAAGTCCAAACAGCAACCCTGTAGGAGGGAGTAATTCATGAAACCAAGAACGCTATTAGTGGCAATGCTTGCCAGTTTTGCCGTGACGTCTGTGGCGACAGCTGATGAGCAATACAAGATTGTCGATGAGCCGCTGGAACTGAGTATCCAGATGAATCACAAACGCTATCCTGTCTATCAGGAGGACTGGCCGGTAGAACAGGAAGCAAGAGCACTGACTAACATCCATCTGAAGGATGTGACTGTTGGCGCTAATATGCGTACCGACAGTGAAAATACCGGCAAGACCGAAGCGCTGAATCTGATGCTAGCATCTGGCACGATTCCGGATATCGTTGGCTCCAGCCGCATTAAGGATTTCGTGAATCAGTATGGTCCGGAAGGTGCTTTTCTGCCGTTGAACGACCTGATTGATGAACATGCGCCGAATCTGAAGAAGTTTTTCGACGAGAAGCCGGAAATCAAGGCAGCACTCTCCGCGGCCGATGGCAACATGTATTACATCCCATACTTGCCCGATGGCAAATACGGTCGTGCCTACTTCATCCGCTATGATTGGCTGGATGCGTTGGGTCTGGACATGCCGGAGACGGTGGACGAGTTTGAAGCCACCTTACGTGCATTCAAGACACAAGATCCGAATGGCAATGGTGAAGCCGACGAGGTTCCATACTTTGCGCGCCAATGGCCGGAATTGATCCGTCTTGTCACTCTGTGGGATGGCCGCTCTTCTGGTTCTGACACATACCATGATTTCATGGTTGAAGGAGATGAGATCAAACATCCCTATGCCGGCGAAGGCTATCGGGAGGGAATAAAAAATCTAGCTCGCTGGTACGCTGATGGTCTTATCGATGCGGAGATCTTTACTCGTGGTAGCTCGTCACGCGAGTTCCTGTTGTCTGAAAACCTCGGTGGTGCCACTCACGACTGGTTTGCGTCAACCTCAGGCTATAACCGTTTGTCTTCAGATATAGAAAACTTCTCTTTCAAGGCTTTTGCACCACCTGCCTCAATATCTGGCAAACGCGTAGAGGAGCATCGACGTATCCCGATCAAGCCTGACGGCTGGGCTATCGGTGGAACCAACAAGCACCCGGTCGAGACGATCAAGTATTTTGATTTCTGGTTTACAGAAAAAGGTCGTCGTCTCGCAAACTTTGGAGCAGAGGGTGTTCAGTACGATATGGTCGATGGAAAGGCAACGTTCAAGGATTCTGTGCTAAACAGTGACGAGCCGGTTAATAACCAGCTCTATGCAGTGGGCGCACAGTTGCAAGCACGAGGCTACTTCCAGGACTACGACTACGAGACTCAGTGGTCTAACGAGTATGCACTGGAAGGTATAGCGCTGTACGACGAAGGCGATTACCTGATCGATCAGTTTCTGGGTGTGTCGTTTAACGCCGACGAACAGAAGGTGTACGACAAATACTGGGGCACAGTACGCGACTACATGCTAGAGCGCCAACAGACCTGGATTCTGGGTACAGGCGATGTAGAAGCTGAATGGGATGAGTACATTGAGCAGCTCAACAAGAAAGGTTTGAGCGAGGTGCTTGAAGTCATGACAACGGCCTACAAGCGCCAGTACGGCAAGTAGTGCTCCGCTAATCCAAAGTATTCACGCAATGCCTGAAATTTTGCGTGATTACTTGGTGCCAAACAGGGGCAGTGCACCACGCGCTGCCCCTTTCATTATCTGACCATACGACTCTACAGCCATGCAACTTGACGGACATCCGGAAAAAATTATAGCCATGCTGGATGAGCCGGCAGCGGGTCGACTTACTATCCAGTATTCACCGGTATCCGATACGCTTGTGTCGGAAAATCCTCCCAGATTTACATGGTTACCTACCATCGAGGACGGTGCTGAATACATACTCCGTATTGCCAAAGATGCAAGCTACAGCGCTAACGATACCTTGGTGTTTGACGGTATTGCGCTAAACTTTTTTACTCCTGATATCACCTTGTGCACCGGGACTTACGTCTGGTCATACGCTGTGTGGTCCAGAGACACTAAAAAGCCTGTTACTGCCTGGAGTAGTGATCGAGAATTTTCCGTAGATCCTGACCTGCCTGAAACGCCATTACCTTCACGCAGCAAACGATTTGCTCAATCCACCCATGACCATCCTCGCTTGTGGATGGATAACGCTCGTATTGCCTCTTTCAAGAAGAGTCTTGCCAAGGATCCTGGCCATTGCACCTGGGATGTTTTCTATTCCAAGTCTGTTAGCCCATGGATGGACCGTGCGGTCATGACGGAGCCTGCTGGCTATCCGGAGCACAAACGCGTTGCCAGTGTCTGGCGACAAACCTACATTGAGTTGCAGGAACTTATTTATGCCATTCGCCACCTGGCCGTGGGCGGCAGGATTACAGAGGATGCTGCACTAACAGCGCGTGCCAAGGAGTGGTTGCTTGAAGCGGCATCGTGGAACCCTTCTGGTACTACCTCTCGCAGCTACACCGACGAATGGGCTTTTCGTGTCAATAGTGCTCTGGCATGGGGATACGACTGGCTATACGATGAACTCACTCCTGAGGAACGGGATCTGGTACGCACATCATTGTTGATGCGTACGCGGGAGACTGCCGATCACATTATCAAGCATGCCAATATCCAGCTTTTTCCTTTTGACAGTCACGCGGTCAGAGCGGTATCGGCGGTATTGATTCCTGCGTCCATCGCGCTGCTCGACGACGAACCCGAAGCTGAAGGATGGCTCAACTATGCCGTTGAGTTTCTGTCCACTGTGTACACGCCGTGGGGGGATGCGCAAGGCGGGTGGGCTGAGGGGCCTCATTACTGGATGACCGGCATGGCGTACCTGATAGACGCCGTCAATCTGCTCAAAAGCTACAGCGCAATTGATCTATACCAGCGTCCATTTTTTCAGAAAACGGGGGATTTTCCGTTGTTTACCAAATCTCCTGATACTCGACGTGCCACATTTGGTGATGACAGCACCATGGGTGATCTACCGTCGTTGAAGATTGGCTACAACCTGCGGCAATTTGCAGGAGTTACTGGCAATGGTGCTTATCAGTGGTACTACGATGAGATCAAGCGTAACGACCCGGGTACTGAAATGGCCTTCTACAACTATGGATGGTGGGATCTGAATTTTGATGAGCTGGTGTACCGCACAGATTTCCCTATCGTGGAAGCACAGCCACCTGAGGTGGACGACACTTTACGCTGGTTTGAGGGCGTTGGCTGGGTGGCAATCCAGACCAGTATGACAGACCCTGCAAACCATCTTCAGTTTGTGATGAAGTCATCCAGATTTGGTTCGGTCAGCCACAGCCATGGCGATCAGAATGCTTTTTGCCTGGCAGGTTTCGGTGAAGATCTGGCTATACAGTCTGGTTACTACGTGGCATTCAATAGCACCATGCATCAGAACTGGCGACGTCAGACACGCTCCAAGAATGCCATTCTTATTGATGGAAAAGGCCAATACGCTGGTAAAGACAAAGCACTGGCCATGCGTTCGTCAGGGCAGATAATAGAGGCCGTTAAGCACGACGATCACATCTACATACAGGGTGACGCTACTGCGGCCTATCAGTCGCTTAGCCCCGACGTGACGAAAGTACTCAGAGATGTCTACTTTGTGAACAACAGCTATTTTGTGATAGTCGATGCTATTGACGCTGATAGTCCTGTGTCTATCGATTGGTTGTTACACGCCAACTCTCCGATGGATCTTAGTGCAACTACCTTCCGATACTCGGGAGAAAAGGCCGGTTTTTACGGTCAGATTCTCTGGTCAGAAGCGGGCACGCCAGAAATCTCCCAGATGACTGAATTCCTCGATGTTGATCCGGTGGATTATGAAGGGTTGCCAGTGAGCACGTGTCTTACAGCGCGTTATCCCAAAGCGGTCAGGCATCGAATTGCCACGTTGCTTGTGCCGTATGCGATCGACAAGCCGCAACGGATATTCAGTTTTCTGGACGATCAAGGCTATGACTGTGATCTTTATTTTACGGATTCTGAAGATCGTAGTTTCAAGGTTGTGGTGCCTAAGACATTTGATGTCGGTACTTGAACATCCCACATACTTGAACGCACACGCACACGCACACGCACACGCACACGCACACGCACACGCACACGCACACGCACATTTAGTTATTTCAGGAAGAGGCAAACATGAATTTAAAAGGTAAAACAGCTATCGTCACTGGTGGTGGCCGAGATATTGGTAGAGCAACCGCACTGAGATTGGCAGCGGCAGGCGCGAATGTCGTTATCAACTACCACAGCAGCTCCGATGGGGCTACGTCTGCCGTGGCGGAGATCGAAAAAAACGGCGGTGCCGCTATCGCGCTTCAGGGCGACATGACCAACGAGGCTGAGGTTGCGCAACTGGTATCGGCCACGATGGACAAGTTTGGTGGCGTGGATATACTCGCGCACGTGACTGGTGGTCTGGTAGCGCGAAAGCCTCTGCCTGAACTGACGGTGGAGCACTGGCAAACCGTGATGGATCTCAACGCCACCTCGTTCCTGCATGTTGTTAGAGCTGCATTGCCCAATATGGTCAACGGTGGATCTATCGTAGTCACAGCTTCTCAGGCGGGGCGTGATGGTGGAGGGCCCGGTGCAATCGCTTATGCTGCATCGAAAGGCGCCGTCATGACTATGGTGCGAGGTATGGCTAAAGAACTGGGTCCGGATATCCGGGTAAATTCAGTGTGTCCAGGCATGATTGACACTGATTTCCACAATACATTTACCAAGTCAGAAGTCAGGAAGAATGTGGCGAACGCCACGCCGTTGAAACGAGAAGGCTCATCAGAGGATGTAGCCAATCTGATCGCCTACCTTGCTTCTGACGACGCAGCATTTGTTACAGGTAGCAACGTTGATATAAACGGCGGTATGTTGTTTTCCTGATCCGTTTCCTCACACGATTTTCTATGCATGGTATCGCCCTATGAAAATCACTGACGCCAAGGTTTTTGTCGGAGGTCCCGGCAAAAACTACGTCACCTTAAAAGTGATGACCGATCAAGGCATATACGGGCTGGGTGATGCCACTCTAAACAATCGCGAAACCCTGCCGGCAGCCTATCTGAAGGATTACCTGATTCCGAATCTTGTGGGGCGAGACCCGCGCAACACGGAGGATATCTGGCAGTACTTTTTCCGAGGCGCCTACTTCCGTCGTGGGCCTGTTGCCATGGCGGCATTCGGTGCCATCGATATGGCCCTGTGGGACATAAAGGCGAAGCTTGCCGGTATGCCCCTGTACCAGTTATTCGGTGGCAAGAGTCGAGAAGGCGCTTTGGTATACGCGCATGCCACAGGTGCCGATCTTGAGAGTCTGATGGATTCGATTGCGTTCTATCAGGCGCAGGGTTATAAGGCTGTGCGTGTTCAATGTGGCATACCGGGTATGCCCAGTGCGAGTTATGGCGTGAGCGGTAAAGGATCGCCAGAAGAACAGTTCATTACGGACTTCAGTGGCGTGCATCCCAAAGAGGAGGTCTGGGATACTGACCTGTACATGCGCTACATGCCGGGCGCTTTGCTGCGTATACGTGAGCATTTTGGTCCTGAACTGAAAATTCTGCACGATGTGCATCATCGTCTGCTTCCACGAGAAGCCGCTGAGTTCGCCAAGGCCGTGGAGCCTGTTGGTCTTTTCTGGCTGGAAGATCCCACACCTGCCGATGATCAGGATGCACTGACGTTATTGCGACAACACTCAACCGTGCCTGTGGCCATTGGTGAAGTGTTTAATTCGATCTGGGATTGCAAACAGCTCATTGAGAATGAGCTAATCGATTTCATTCGCGTGGCTGTGACCTATGCGGGTGGAATCACGCACGTCAAACGCATTGTGGATCTTGCAGCGTTACATCACGTCAGAACCGGTTTTCATGGCGCACCCAGTCATTCTCCTCTGTGCATGGCAGCCCAGGCACACCTGAACGTCTGGGCACCGAACTTTGGAATTCAGGAGTACCTGACTCTGGACACGGAAGCGTGTGATGCTCTGTTTCCGTCGGAACACCGGTTGGAGCAAGGCATGATGTATGTCAGTGAAGAGCCGGGTCTGGGTGTGGATTTTGATGAAAAAGAGGCTGGTTTGTATGCCTATAACCCGGGTAGTCACCCGATAGCACGACTCACAGACGGCACGCTCTGGAATTACTAGCGATTGTGTTTCAGACTATTTCCCTGACGGTAGGTTGTAGCCTCAGTATCGCTCAGCCTGAATTGTCAGGGAGTATTGACGCTGTTGCCTCTGCTAAGAAAAAACAGCGACTGTATGCCCGGATAAACCATTCTGGATAAGCCAGTAACACCATCCTCCATAGAGATATTCGTCATGGCCTGGCCGATGGCTTTGCGTGCAGTGATGATGTTCTCCATTGTCATTATTGATCTCTATCTGGTGTCTTCACTGGGTGAGGAAGCGGTCGCCTCTATTGGTATTGCCACCGTGATTTCTGGCATGGTGATGGGAACCACGTTCGCCTTTTCCAATGCCATGCAGATAAAGGTAGCTCAGGCATATGGAACTGGCGATACGCTGGAGCTGAAAACAGCGTTCTATTGTGGTTTGCTCATCAATGTATCAATTGTGTTCGTGGGGATCGTTCTCACCGCGATTTTTGGGCAAACGTTGTTAGACATGATGGCTCATTCAACCGCTATTGCTGACGGCGCTAGCCAGTATTTGTGGGTGTTCTTGTTAGTCATGCTGGCTGAAGCCGTCAGCGGTGCCTTTACCAGTCATTTCAACGGATGTGGTCGTACCAGGCTTGCGTTCTATAGTTTCCTTATTTCGGGGCCGGTGAACGTCCTGTCCAGTATTGTCCTTATATTTGGCCTTTACGGATTTCCTGAACTGGGTTTGGCTGGAGCGGCGTGGGGCTCTTTTCTCGGAGCCTCTCTGAGGCTGTTTTATCTGGCGTGGATGTTCTATCGTTCGCATGGAGTTTTTGCTGATGCGACCGGCTGGTTGCACAACAGCCTGGCTCTGGCTGCACGCAAGCAATTCAATTTCTCCTGGCCTATAGCGGCAACCTTCGTCAGCATGACGTTCGCCAATCAGGCTTGTGCTGCTATTTATTCCAATCTGAGCGTGTATCAGTTTGCCGCCATGACACTCATCATGCCCTGGATACGAATTGCAGGACAGTTAAGCTATACGTGGACACAAGCCACCGGAATAATAGTGGCGCAGCTGCTGGGCAAGTCCCTCACGACTGATGAACTGGACGAATTCCTGAGTCGTGCGTGGCGCTGGGCCTTCGCCTCTGCCGGGCTGGTTGCGCTTGTATACGCGCTGATAATTCTGGCTACTCGCTGGATTTACTCTGATCTTGCGCAGGAAACACGGCTGGCATTGCTGAGCTTTCTGCCGGTTCTTTTAGTCATACCCTTTCCGCGAGTATCCAATGCCATTTGCGGTAACGTGCTACGCGCATCAGGAGACACTCGATCATCCATGAATATTCATTTGGGAGCAAACTGGTTGTTCATGGTTCCGGTCACTGCGTTGTGTGTGCTGGTTCTGGATTTCTCTGCCACTATGGTGTTCGCGTTGTTTCTATGTGAGGAGCTGGTCAAGTTCCCATTCTTTCATCGCCGTATCTGGAGCAAGGAGTGGCAAGTACGTAAGGCGTAGGGATTGCAGAAAGCGTTTCAATAGCGCTGCTGAAATAGGTGAGTGTCAATTCCGGTTTACGAGAATGGAGACTCTCTCACAACTCACTGTTACCATCCTTTATGCTAGTGACCAATGTGATCTACACTGGACGGATAGAGCTCAACAGGGCTTTTTTTAACGATACCAATACCCGATGAATTTTAAAGACAAGTCTCGAAAACAGAAGCTGGCAGAAGTAATTCTGCCGTTTTTCAACAGATTGAATTCACAGAGCGATGGTGATGGGCAGGCAATGCTGGTTTCTCAGCATCTTTTGTCGCTTAATGAAAAAGCCATTGACGATGCACGCATAAAACCCTTTCTGAAAATATGGTCATCCAGTTACCCGGAAGAAAAAGCGCTTACCAACGGTGAGCTACTAAGGGCACTCACATCGGTATGCAACGTACTATCGGTAGGGGAAGAGAAAGATCGTGGAGCTGTTGATGAAGCAAACAGGCAGAAAGTGCAGCTGCGAGTAATCCAGGGTGGTTTGTCCAAAAACCCCGATATTCCTTATGTGGACATGGAGCAGGTGGTTCATGAAGTCGAGTTCTAGCGTATCAACAGATCGCCTCAGCTCCTTCGTATCCTGACTACTTTCATACTCTCGAACTCCATGCCCGCTACATTTTCAGTTTGCGGGTAATAGGTAAGATTCACTGAAGCGCCTTGCAGGCTTCGATACTGCTTTTTGCGATTGTATTGGAACGGTACGTCGTAGCCGTCGAGCATCAACGTATTCTTGAACCACTCACCGCTCTCACGTTGAACATGGCTAGTTACTTTTACAGAATCCAGCTGATTCAACTGCTCGTTTTTCTTCAAGAGCTTGTAAACGTCTGACTTCACGCTGACGGTT
>Ga0114956_1002457_pt1 | contig 14527 bp, 9 predicted proteins | sample MaitaG_FD_87304 | JGI IMG/M metagenome (GOLD analysis project Ga0114956, IMG submission 87304) | Marine algal microbial communities from Maine, USA - Maine_Asex2 metaG | ecosystem: Host-associated > Algae > Red algae > Unclassified | place: Maine, USA | collected 2015-01-05 | reverse complement strand
GACGTCACCGACCTCAAGGCGCATCTTCAGGAAAACACGGCGAACCTCGAGCGCCACGTCAGTCATCTCAGCGCACTCGACGGCGTGCTTGCCGCCTTGCTTCGCCAGCGCGGCAACATTCCGCTGCTCGGCAAGGTGGCGGAGGCGATCGTCTCCCACTCGCCCGCCGACCATGCCTTCGTCTGGATGCTGCACGAGACCGGCGAATACCTGGAGGTCGTCGCGGCGGTCGGCCCGCGCAGCGCGCTGCTGATGGGAAGGCATCGGGCCATGGGCGAGGGGTTCGCCGGCTACTCCTGGGAGCGGGCCGAGACCTTGTACCTGTCGAATACCGATCTCGATCCCGCCACGAGGGCCGACTGGCAGAGCGGCACCGAAATCTGCACGGTGCCCCTGTTCGACGAGCAGGGGTTCCGCGGCCTGCTGATGGCCTGCAACGCGTCGGGCGGCGGGAGACTGGAGCGCGAGATCGCCCTTCTCGAGCATCTCGCCAACCTGTCGGCCGTCGCGATCGCGAACGCCCGCATGGCCGAGACGACTGCCGACGAGCTCGCCCGGACGAAGGCCGTCAGTTCGCTCGGACGCATGCTCGCGAGCGTCGCCAGCCCGGCGGACGACCTGGATGCCGTCTGCCGTACGCTGCTCGACGCCCTGGACATCAGCCGGGCGAGTATCTACCTGGTGGACGAATGCGGTCTGCTGGCACCCAGCACCATCTGGACATCGACGCCCGACGGACCGGTGCTCGGCGACCGGGTGCCGAGCGAACTCGTGCCCGAGACGATCATGCAGTGGTGCCATGACAACAAGCGGGCGGCGGAGACCTTCCGGGACTTCGACGACGAACGAGAGTCGAGTCGCGTGCACCGGAACCGACGAAAGCTCGACGTCGGCGCCTCGTACTGCATGCCGATCATGCGGGGCGACATCAGCCTCGGGTCGCTGGTCGTCGGGCGCAGTCGCCAACGACGGAACTTCAACCGCAGCGAGATACTCGTGATCGAATCGATCGTCGGGCAGCTCTGCCTCGCGCTCGAGCGCCATGAGCTCAGCAGCGCCCTGCATCACGAGGCCTACCACGACAGCCTGACGCGGCTGCCGAACCGCCGGAGCTTCGAGATGGAGATAGAGACGACGCTCGGCGATCCCGAGCGCCGTGGCGAGCGGGGGGCGGTGCTGTTTCTCGACCTCGACGGCTTCAAGCTCGTCAACGACACCCTCGGGCATGCGGTCGGCGACTCCTTGCTGCGACAGGTGGGCGAGCGACTGGCGCGCCGGCTCGATAGCGGGGATGTGCTAGCTCGCATGGGGGGCGACGAGTTCGCGATCATCGCGCGCGGGCTGGGTGACGCGGCCGAGGCCGGTGCCATCGCCCGACGCCTGGCCGACGCGCTGGCGGCGCGCTTCGACATCGACGGCGTGCGCCTGTCCGTCGATGCCAGCATCGGCATCTGCCACTACCCGGCCGACGGCACCTCCGCCGACGAACTGCTGCGCTGCGCGGACATCGCCATGTACGAGGCGAAGCGTGCCGGGAAGGGGCGGATCGTCGCCTTCGAGTCCGAGTTGGGCATCGCCTCCAGCCGGCGGGCGGAGCTGGAACTCGAGCTGCGCGATGCGATCGGCGCGGGCCAGTTCGGGCTCGTCTACCAACCGCAGGTGCGCTGCTCCGACGGTCGCGTCGCGGGCGTCGAAGCCCTGCTGCGCTGGACACATCCCGTGCGCGGTTCGGTGTCGCCGGCCGAGTTCGTGCCGATCGCGGAGGAGGCGGGACTCATCGACCGCATCGGCGCCTGGGTCCTCGAGGAGGCCGTCAGGGAATTGGCATCATGGCGAACCGCACCGCTGGACACCCTGCGCATGAGCGTGAATATCGGCACCTCGCAGTTCCTCCTCGACGGCTTTCCCGAGCAGGTGCTCGCCACGCTCGCCCGCCATGACATGGACGCCGGGCGGCTGGAGCTCGAGGTCACCGAGGGCGTGCTGGTGCGCGATGTCGACACCGTCGTCCGCCATTTGAAGACGCTCCGCGCGGCCGGGGTCCGCATCGCGATCGACGACTTCGGCACGGGGTATTCCTCGCTGAGCTACCTGCAGGAGCTGCCCCTGGACGTGCTCAAGATCGATCGCGCCTTCGTGTCCGTCTTGCAGGACGGGCGAACCGAGCAGTCGCTGGCACGGACCATCCAGCTGCTCGCGAGCGGGCTCGGGCTGGAAAGCGTCGCCGAGGGGGTCGAGACGCCGGAACAGCTCGCGGCGATCGTCGCGCTGGGCTGCGATCTCGTGCAGGGCTATCATTTCTCGCGGCCGGTCGAGCCCGCCGTGCTCGCGGCGGTCGTGACCTCCCTACACGACACTCACGACGCGCAGCAGGCGTCGGCGCCGACGTTGTCCGTGCAGCGGGCGGGGTAGACCGCTCGACGCCGACGGCGCCGCTCGCACGGAACGGTCCTCGTGCCGGGGGGGCGCGACGCCTCAGCCGAGGTCGCGCATCTGTTCCGCGAGCTCGGCGGGGTAGTGCGCGCGCAGGGCGAGCCATCGCTCGACCTGGCGCTCGTGGCCGGTGCGAGGCACGATCGCCTCCCAGGCGCGCGCGACGTTGTGCAGGGCGATGGCAGGATCGACACGGCCGGCGATCGCCCGTTCGAGCCAGAGGCCGAGCGCGTGGAAGTAGTCGCCGTGATGCGCGAGATACAGGTCCGGCATCGCTGTGCCGAGACTGGCCCGATGCACCGAGAGAAAGTCTTCGCCGTACGCGTCGCGAATGCGCTCGTCGGCGTAGTGCTCGGCCCTGAACGGGTCGAAGAAGCCCTCGATCTGGCTGACCGACAGGGTCGACATCGTCGGTGAGGCGGCGAACAGAGCGAAGAGGTACGCCAGTTCCGCGCGTGTGCAGGGCGTCGCGACCACGTACTCCCAGCCCCAGTTGAAATAGGGAATCGCCAGCCGGCGGCCGTCGACGACACCACCGGGCGTCGGCCCGTGCACGAGCCGGTCACGCATGTGGGACCCCCGGCGATGGAGATACTTCTGCGTGCCGCCCCAGCCGATGTTGCAGAACACGTCGCCTCGCTCGAAACGCTCCCAGTTCTCGAAGAGGCCGAGCGATCCCGCCGCCGGGACGAGATGCGCGGTGGCTCGGATCATCTCCTCGAGCGCCTCGACGCCGGCATCCCCGTCCATCTGCGGCACCAGTGTCGGGGACAGCGGCCATACCCCCTTGGCGTGAAACCGCACCCACCATTCCCAGGCGAGGTAGCCGCTCGTGCGAAACAGCAGGCCGCCTGCCAGGCCGTCGTCCGGACGGTGGAAGAACGCCATCTGACGATCGAGTTCTTCCCAGGTCAGTGGCACCTCGAGCGCCGCGCCGTATCGGTCGGCATAGCGCTTGCGCTCGGTCTCGTCCTGGAGCAGATCGCGGTGGTAGAACATCAGGTACGCGTCGCCGTCCGTCTGAAAGCCGTAGAGGTCGTCGTCGAAGCGGTCGCCGGCGTCGTAGAGCACGCTGGCCCGGAAGTCTTCGGGTTCGTGCCGCGCGGCCAGCGCGCTCAGCGGCCTGATCGCCCCTGCCGCGACGAGGTCCGGCAGCGCGAAGGTCGGCGGCAGCGCCAGGTCGTAGTCGGCGCTTCCGGAGAGCGCATCCACCAGGAGCCTCGTGCCGACTTCGTCGACCGGCACGTCCAGCAGCTCGACCGCGACGCCGGAAAGCGACTCGAACGCCTCGACGACCGGAGCGAGGTTCGCGCCGCAGCCGTTCGGGATGAGCAGGCGCAGCGGTTTCGGGTCCGGTCCGGCCAGGGTGCGCGCCTTGCCCGCCACCGTTCGCGCGAGCGCGTCGGGCGCGGCATTGCCGGGCGTGGAGGACGTGGCGGCGCGCGAGGCGGGCAGCGCGCTCGACGCCGCGATGCCCGCAAGGCCGGCGAGCAGGCGGCGGCGCGCGGTAGATGCCGGCGCGCGTGCATCGTGATTCATGTCAGGTCATCCCGGCATCGGAGTTGCTTGTGAGGCAGCAACGTCCATGCCGGAGAGTGCGTCGATTGCTCCTGTCACCGATCAAGGACCTCGTTCGACCGCCGTCCTTGGGTATCGTGGGACGGCTGCGTCTCGTGTCCGCGATCATCGTGTGTCTCCTGCTGGTCCAGACGATCATCGGCGGGTTGCTTCTGGGCGGGCTCAAGGCGCGGCAGGGCGAGATGACCGGCGAGCAGATCCCGATGCTCGTCATGTCGACCGCGCTGCAGGCTGATTTCGGCGAGATCCACTCCCTCGTCAACCAGATGCGACGCGTCGTCGACCTGAACGACATGACGCGGCTCGAGGACCGTGCCGGGCTGCTGTTCGGTCGCGTGACAACGACGGTCGAGCAGATGCGGACGCTCGCCGGCGCCGACCCGGCCCTGGACGCCTTTTCCGGGGGAGTCGCCGAGGCGCGCGAGAACTTCCGGGAGGCCTCGTTCCTGGCGCGGCGCGTGGTCTCGCGCATGCGAGCACTCGAGACGGATGCCCGCACCTTGCAAGTGCTCGGCGAGGACTTCCGGACCCTCGCCGATCCGAAACACACGGCGGTGACGCACGCGCTTCGCGAGACTCTCGACACCCCCCGACCGGACGGCGCTCGGCCGGACGAGTCGTGGCGGACCGAGTTCGATCGCCTCCTTCTGCTCCAGGACTCCCTGCGCTCGATGACGCACGACGTGGGCTTCGCCGTCGACGTGACCTCGGCGCTGGCGAGGTACGAACGGGACGTCGCGGCCGCCGCGGACAGCGAACTGGCCGGCCGCGACGCGGAACGCGTGCGGTTCGCGCTCCGCAGCCTGCCGAGCACCCTGGTGCGACTGGAGAACGGACCGCTGCGCAAGCGCATCGCGCTGACGGTCGGCGATCTTCGGGAAACCGTGCTCGGGGAGAGCGGAACGCTGGCTCATGTCGAGCGCCTGCGCCTCGACCGATCGTCGATGGAGGAATCGCAGGCCTCGCTGCTCGCGGACTTCGACGACATGTCCGCAGTCATCGAGGCACACGTCGCAACCATCGAGTCGCTGGCCGCGAGCACCGCGACCGCGCTCGAACGGGCCACGAACCTGACGCTGCTGGTGCTGATCGTCACCGCGACGCTCGTGCTGCTGGTCGTGCTCGCGACCGGCTTCGTCGTGCTGGAACGTCAGATCAGTCACCGCATCGACGTGCTCGCCGCCGAGGTGATCCGTATCGCCGTGGGCGACGACGAGCGCCCGGTGGCGATCGACGGCGACGACGAGATCGGGCAGATCGCCCGGTCGCTCAAGGTATTTCGCGAGAATGCCCGCGAGCTGCGACGCTCCAACGAAGAGCTCGGAAGGTTCGCCTATGCCGCGGCGCACGACATGCGATCGCCACTGCGCGCGATCGAGAGTCTGGCCACCTGGACCCTCGAGGATGCGGGCGACTCGCTGTCGGGCGACAGCCGCGACAACCTCGAGACCTTGTTGCAGCGCGCGCAGCGTCTTTCGAGGCTGCAGGCTGACCTGCTCGACTACGCGCAGATCGGCGGCATCGACAGTGCCGTCTGCGAGGTGGACATGCCCTCACTGGTCGAGGAGTTGCATCTGTCGGTCGACCCGGACCGCCGCTTCGAGATCGCGCTTCATGGTGCGACCGACCACCCGCTGCGGACGCACCGCGTGCCGCTCCGACAGATTCTCCTGAACCTGTTCGACAACGCCATCAAGCATCACGACGATCCCGACGGCACCGGGCGCATCGAACTCACCTTCGGCGAACGCGACACGAAGTTGCACGTGGAAGTTCGCGACGACGGGCCGGGGATCGAGCCGCGCTTCCACGAACGGGTCTTCGGTCTCTTCACGACCTTGCAGGCCAGGGACGTCGTCGAGGGCAGCGGACTCGGTCTGTCGAGGGTACGCAAGCTGGTGGAGCGCTTTGACGGGCACATCACGATCGTCTCCGATCCGGAACACGCGCGCGGCACCGTGTTCCGCTTCGATCTACCGATGTCGGACGAGGCCGTGGTGCCGACCGACGGCGGTCGGCTCGACCGCGCGGCCTGATCGAGCCGATTCGTTCCGGGTGACGGGCGCAGGGTAGGATTCGCGACCCCTGCCGCCATCGGCCGCCGATCATGCCCGTCCGCACGCTACCCGCCGGTTCGCAGGGACTCGTCCTGATGGTGGTCGGCATCGGGCTCCTGAGCGTCATGGACGCGGTGGTCAAGTTCCTGCTCGAGTCGGGCGTGCCGCTGATGGAGTTGCTGTTCGTGCGGAGCGTGCTCGTCTGCGGCGGACTCTTCCTCGCCTTTCGCCTGCGCGGGCAGGGCGCCCGGCTGGCGATCGTCGATCGTCGAGGGCAGGCGATCCGGGCCGGTATCGGCGTTCTCGCCCCCGTCCTGTTCTTTTCCGGACTCGCGCAGCTGCCGCTCACCGACGCGACGGTCATCGCCTTCGGCAGCACCTTTTCCACGGTCGCCCTGTCGGCCTGGTGGCTCCGCGAGCGGATCGGACCGTGGCGCTGGGCGAGCGTCGCCGTCGGCTACGTCGGCGTGATCGTCGCGATCGCGCCCGACCGTGCCGAGTCCTCGCTCGCGCATCTCTACGTCGTGCTGTCGGGCGTCGCCATCTCGGCGTTCTACATCAGCGGCAAGCGCCTCGCGCGGACCGAGACGTCCGAGTCCCTCGTCTTTGCCTACAATCTCGCGCTGGGCGCCGCGGCGCTGCTCTGGGTGCCCTTCGTATGGACGACCCCGACGTTGCCCGAGGCGGCGTCGCTGCTGGCATTCGCCCTGCTGGCCGTGGCCGGACAGTGGTGCCTGACGCAGGCGTACGCGCTGGCCGACGCCTCCTCGCTCGCCCCGATCGAGTACACCTCCTTGATCTGGGTCGTGGTGATCGATATCGTGGTATGGCAGCTCGTGCCGGACGGGCGGGTGGTGGCCGGGGCGACGATCATCATCGTCGCCTGCCTGTCGGTCGCCTGGCGCGAGCATCGGCTCGGGACGCGTGAGCCGTGACCGTGCCCGGGCCGAGCCCGTGTACGCGCCGGTACGGTCGGCTACTATGATCGCGCGGCGCCGCCGGTGTGGTATCGGCGGGCCAACCCGGACAGGTGTTCGCATGAAGACTCATCACGGACTCGCACTCGTGGCGGCAGCATCGCTGCTCGGTGGCTGTGCCACGGCAACGCCGGTCGGCGGGCTTTTCACCGACATGACACTGCCGCTGATGGCGACCTCGGCGGGCGCCGGTACCAAGGTCGGCACGGCCGACTGCACCAGCCTGCTCGGGTTGCTCGCGACCGGCGACTGCAGCATCGAGGCGGCCAAGGCGAACGGCGGCATCACCACCGTCTCGCACGTGGACTGGAAGGCCAACAACATACTCGGCCTCTTCGGCAACTACACGACCACTGTCTACGGCAACTGACCGTGACCGCATCCGGGGGACGACCCCGGATGCGCAAGCCTGCCACATCGCCAGGTGTTCCCCGACGCGGAAATAGACCTCGTGACTACCAGCCCGCCCGATACCCTTCCCGACGACCAGGCCCGTCGCGAGCGTCTGATCGTGTTGCTCGCGCAGTGCGCGGAGCGTCACGAACCGTCGTTCGAGGAGCTTTACCGCCTCTGCTCCGCGCAACTTAACGGCGTGCTGCTGCGTATCCTGAAGATCGAGGCCATCGCCGAGGAAGCGTTGCAAGAGTCATTCGTCAAGATCTGGCGCAACGCCGGGAGCTATTCGTCCGAGGTCGGCGCACCGATGACCTGGATGAGCAGCATCGCTCGCCATCAGGCACTCGACGTGCTCAGACAGCGAGGCAGTCGTGAGCGGCATGAAAGCCCGGATCTCGTCAGCTTGATCGATGCGACGCCGGATGCAGCCAAGCCGTTCCACGAGATGAGCGCCGATGCGCAGCTGCTGATGCACTGTCTGGGAACCTTGCCGGACGCCGCCAGCGACTGCATCGTCAAGGCGTATTGCGAAGGGTATTCGCACGAAGAGCTCAGTGTGGCGAACGATGCGCCACTCGGTACTGTCAAGAGCTGGATCCGTCGTGGCCTCATGTCGTTGAGAAAGTGCGTCGATGACCACTCCTGAAGAGCGATGGTGGTCGTTGCGGGCGGGCGAGTACGTACTCGGGACGCTCCGTGGCCGTGATCTCGAACTCTTCGATCGCATCCTCGCGCACGACACCACCATCCAGGGCGAGGTCGCCCGATGGGAGCGACACCTTCACGGCCTGAACGAGACGGCACTCGATCGGCCACCGGCGGCGCACGTCTGGCCGGCGATCCTCGAGCGCACTCGTCTGCCGGTCGCGAGCCAGGCCGACGCGAGCCAGGCCGACGCGAGCCAGGCCGACGCGAGCCAGGGTGACGCGAGCCAGGCCGACGCGAGTCAAGGCGACATCGGCGCCGGCGTCACCCCGTCGGTCGATCCGGTGCGCGGCACGTCGCGCCGTAAGCGATCGGGGCGATCGAGATTCGGCCGTTCCCGGTCGCGCCCGTCGTCGACGTCGACGTGGCGGGGGATCGCGGGGCTCGCCACGGCCGCGAGCCTCGTGCTCGCCTTCCTGCTGTTCCAGCGCGTAGAGACCGACGCGCCGATGGGGCTGAGCACCGATGGCGTGGCCGTCGTGCTCAGCGACGAGGATGGCGCACCGTACTTCTTCATCGAGACCGACTACGACGAGGGCCGTGTCCGGGTCACGGCCCTGGCGCCCCCCGCACTCGAGGCAGACCGGAACTTCCAGCTCTGGCAGGCCTTGCCCGACCGCTCGGCGGTCCGCGCGGTGGCGCTGCTGCCCGAGGAGTCCGGGCGCTCACGCGTGTTCGAGGTCACGACCCTGATCGAGGGGTCGGATCTGTTCGGCGTGAGCCTCGAGCCGGTCGGCGCGCCGACCGACGCGGGGCCGACCGGTCCGGTAGTGGCGCACGGCGACTTCGTGGAGACGCGGCCCGGCCACTGAGCCGTCCCCGGCCGAGGGTTCTCCGGCGCGGTTTCAGAGTGTCAGCGAATCGGGCGGCTCGACGCCGTTCGCCCGGCAGCAGGCGACGAGCGTGTTGGCCAGCAGGCAGGCGATGGTCATCGGGCCGACCCCGCCGGGTACCGGCGTGATCGCACCGGCGACCACGGACGCCGAGGCGAAGTCGACGTCACCGACGAGTCGCGACGGCTTCTCGCTGCCGGGCGCCGAGTCGATGCGATTGATGCCGACATCGATCACCGTCGCGCCCGGCTTGATCCACTCCCCGCGAATCATCTCCGCGCGCCCGACGGCCGCGACCAGGATGTCCGCGCCGCGGCAGACCGCGTCCAGGTCCTTCGTCCGGCTATGGGCGATGGTCACCGTGCAGCTGTCGCGAAGCAGCAGGTTCGCCATCGGCTTGCCGACGATGTTCGAGCGCCCGACGACCACCGCATTCAGCCCGGACAGCGAGCCGTGGTGTTCACGCAGCACCATCAGACAGCCGAGCGGAGTGCACGGCACCATGGCGTCCTGCCCCGTGGCGATCAGGCCGACGTTCGAGATGTGGAAGCCGTCGACATCCTTGGCCGGGTCGACCGCGTTGATCACCGTGGTCTCGTCGATGTGTGCGGGCAGCGGCAGCTGGCAGAGGATGCCGTGCACCGCGGGGTCGGCGTTCAGCGAAGCGATGACGGCGAGCAGCGCCGCCTCGCTCGTGTCGGCCGGCAGCCTGTGCTCGAAGGAGGCCATGCCCGCCGCCTCCGTCTGCTTGCCCTTGTTGCGGACATAGACCTCGCTGGCCGGATCCTCGCCGACGAGAACGACGGCGAGGCCCGGCACGATGCCCGTCTCCGCCTTCAGTGCCGCCACCCCGGCCGCCACCCGCTCGCGGACGGTCGAGGCGAAGGCCTTGCCGTCGAGCACGGTGGCTCCCCCACCCTCGGCGGTTCCGGGGGCGTCTCCCGACGGCGTCCCGGGCACCATCAAAAGAGGCCCTCGACGTCGCCGGCATCGTTCAGGCGAATGACCTCGGCCGCGGGCTGTCGCGGCAGTCCCGGCATCGTCATGATCTCGCCGCAGACCACGACCACGAACCCCGCGCCGGCGGACAGCCGGACCTCGCGGATCGGCACCGAATGACCGGTCGGCGCGCCGCGCAGGTTCGGGTCGGTGGTGAAGCTGTACTGGGTCTTCGCCATGCAGACGGGCAGATGCCCGTAGCCGGCCGTCTCCCAGGCCTTCAGCTGGTCACGCACCTTCTTGTCGGCGAGCACCTCGTCGGCGCGGTAGATGCGCCTGGCGACGGTCTCGATCTTCTCGAACAGCGGCATCGCGTCGGGATAGAGCGGCGCGAAGTCGGCCTCACCCTTGTCGGCGATCTCGGCGACCCGCGTGGCGAGCTCCTCGACACCCTTCGAGCCGTGCGCCCAGTGCTTGCACAGGATCGCCTCGGCGCCGAGGCTCTGCACGTACTCGCGAACCGCGGCCACTTCGGCGTCGGTGTCGGTGAAGAAGTGGTTGATCGCGACGACGGCCGGCACGCCGAAGGCGGCGATGTTCTCGATGTGACGGCCGAGGTTCGCGCAGCCCTTCTTCACCGCGTCGACGTTCTCGGTGCCGAGGTCTTCCTTCGCCACGCCACCGTTCATCTTCATGGCGCGCACCGTGGCGACGATGACGACCGCCGACGGGGCGATCCCCGCCTTGCGGCACTTGATGTTCATGAACTTCTCGGCGCCGAGGTCCGCGCCGAACCCGGCCTCGGTCACGACGTAGTCGGCGAGCTTCAGCGCGGTGGTGGTCGCGACGACCGAGTTGCAGCCGTGCGCGATGTTCGCGAAGGGGCCGCCGTGCACGAAGGCGGGGTTGTTTTCGAGAGTCTGGACGAGGTTCGGCTGCATGGCGTCCTTGAGCAGCACGGTCATCGCGCCGTCGGCCTTCAGGTCGCGGCAGTAGACCGGGGTGAGATCGCGGCGATAGGCGACGATGATGTCGCCGAGGCGCTTCTCGAGATCGTCGAGGTCGGTCGCGAGGCAGAGAATGGCCATCACCTCGGAGGCGACGGTGATGTCGAAGCCGCTCTCGCGCGGAAAGCCGTTGCCGGGCCCGCCGAGGCTCTGCGCGACCTGACGAAGCGCGCGGTCGTTCATGTCGAGAACCCGTCGCCACGGGACACGGCGCACATCGATGCCGAGATCGTTGCCCCAGTGGATGTGGTTGTCGAGCATCGCCGACAGCAGGTTGTGGGCCGAGGTGATGGCGTGGAAGTCACCGGTGAAGTGCAGGTTCATCTCCTCCATCGGCACCACCTGGGCGTAGCCACCGCCGGCTGCACCACCCTTCATGCCGAAGCAGGGGCCCAGGGACGCCTCGCGGATGCAGACCATCGCCTTCTTGCCGATCGCGTTCAGCCCGTCGCCCAACCCGACGGTCGTCGTCGTCTTGCCTTCGCCCGCCGGCGTCGGGTTGATGGCGGTGACCAGGATCAGCTTGCCGTTCGGCTTGTCGCGCTGCGCCTCGATGAAGGCGGCCGACACCTTGGCCTTGTCGTGCCCGTAGGGCAGCAGGTGCTCGCTCGGGATGTCGAGCTTCGCGCCGATCTCCTGGATCGGTCGCTTGCTCGCCTCGCGGGCGATCTCGATGTCGGTCTTGTGGGCCATGCGCTCGGGGACTCCTCGTCGTGGTGAACCGGCCAACGGGGCCGGGCTTGATCCAGGCATGCCGTGTCGGCTGCCCGGGCAGTCGCTATCCGGCGACCACGTCTTCGTCGTCGGTGAGCCGTTCGAGCCTGACCGCCGAGTACTTGAACTCCGGGATCTTGCCGAAGGGGTCGAGCGCGGGATTGGTCAGGAGATTCGCGGCGGCCTCGACGTAGGCGAAGGGCATGAACACCTGTCCCTCCGCGACGGCCCGGTCGGGACGGGCCATCACGTCGATGGCGCCCCGGCGGGTGCTGATCCGGACCCGGTCGCCGGCCGCTGCGCCGAGCGCCCGGAGCGTCGCCGGATGCACCGAGCAGCTCGCCTCGGGTTCGAGCGCGTCGAGCACCGATGCGCGCCGGGTCATCGAGCCTGTGTGCCAGTGTTCGAGCTGCCGTCCCGTGATCAGGATCATCGGGTACTCGTCGTCGGGCAACTCGTCGGGCGCGGACACGCTCGCCGGGGTGAACGTCGCCCGTCCGTCGGCGCGCGGGAAGCCCTCGCTGAACACGATCGCCTGACCGGGGTCCTCCGGGGACAGGCTCGGGTAGGTGACCGCCTCGGTCTCGAGACGCGCCCAGGTGATGTTGTCGAGCGAGCCCATCCCCCGCTTCATCTCGGCGAACACCTCGGACGGGTGTGTGTAGGACCAGTCCAGACCGACCGCACGGGCGAGTGCGGTGGTGATCGCCCAGTCCTCGCGCGCCTGGCCGGGCGGGGCGACGGCGGGGCGTCCCATCTGCACCTGCCGGTTGGTGTTGGTCACGGTGCCGCTCTTCTCCGGCCAGGCCGCGGCCGGCAGGATCACGTCGGCGTAGTTCGCCGTCTCGGTCAGGAAGATGTCCTGCACCACGAGATGCTCGAGCTTCGCGAGCGCCGATCGGGCGTGGGACTGATCGGGATCGGACATGGCCGGGTTCTCGCCGAGCACGTACATGGCGCGGACATCCCCTGCGTGGATCGCCTCGATGGTCTCGACCACGGTCAGGCCCTTCTTCGCCGAGAAGTCGTCGCTCTCCCAGATGGCGGTGAAGTGCGAGCGGACGCCGTCGTCGGTCACGCTCTGGTAGTCCGGCAGGAACATCGGGATCAGCCCGGCGTCCGACGCGCCCTGCACGTTGTTCTGGCCACGGAGCGGATGCAGGCCCGACCCCGGACGGCCGATCTGCCCGCACATCAGCGCCAGCGAGATCAGGCAGCGCGCGTTGTCGGTGCCGTGGATGTGCTGGCTGACACCCATGCCCCAGAAGATCATCGCCGACTTCGCCGCCGCGAACTCCCGGGCCACGGTGCGCAGGGTCTCGGCATCGATGCCGCAGAGCACGCTCATCGTCTCCGGCGGGAAGCCCCTCAGGTGCTCGCGGAACGCGTCCCAGCCCTCGGTGAAGCCCGCGATGTACTGCCGATCGTACAGCTCCTCCTCGGCGATCACGTGCATGATCGCGTTGAGCATCGCCACATCCGAGCCCGGCTTGAACTGCAGGCTGTGGCGGGCGTGCCGCTCGAGCCCCATGCCGCGCGGGTCCATCAGGATCAGCTGGCCGCCACGCTTGGCGAACTGCTTCAAGTAGGTCGCCGCCACCGGGTGATTCTCGGTCGGGTTCGCGCCGATGACGATCGCGAGATCGGCATTCTCGATCTCGTTGAAGGTGGCCGTGACCGCGCCCGAGCCGACGTTCTCCAGGAGGGCGGCGACCGAGGAGGCATGACACAGTCGGGTGCAGTGATCGACGTTGTTGGTGCCGAAGCCCTGCCGGATGAACTTCTGGAAGAGATAGGCTTCTTCGTTCGAACACTTGGCAGAGCCGAAGCCCGCGATCGCATCGCCGCCGTGTTCTCCCGCGACCGCCTTCAGGCCCGAGGCGGCAAGGTCGAGGGCTTCCTCCCAGCTCGCTTCGCGGAAGGTGGCCGCGACGTCGTTCGGATCGACGTCGGCTCCCTTGGCCGGCGCGTCGTCGCGTCGCACCAGCGGTGTGGTCAGCCGATGCGGGTGATCGACGTAGTCGAAGCCGAAGCGGCCCTTGACGCAGAGTCGCTGCTCGTTCGACGGGCCGGCGACGCCGTCGACCCAGGCGATCTTCTCGTCCTTGATCTTGAACGAGAGCTGGCAGCCGACGCCGCAGTACGGGCAGACCGACTTCACCTCGCGATCGAAGTCGGCGCTGTCGCCCCGCTGCTCGGCATCCACGGCGCCGCTCGGCATCAGCGCGCCGGTCGGGCAGGCCTGCACGCATTCGCCGCAGGCCACGCAGGTGCTCTCGCCCATCGGGTCCGCCATGTCGAAGACGATGCGCGCGTCGCGTCCGCGGCCGGCCATGCCGATGACATCGTTGACCTGGACTTCGCGGCAGGCGCGGACGCACAGGTTGCAGTGGATGCAGGCGTCCAGGTTCACGCGCATCGCCACGTGCGAATCGTCGAGCAGCGGCCCGCGCTCGATGGCGACGACGGGGAAGCGGCTCGCGTTCACGCCTTGCAGATCCGCCATCTCGCGGAAGTGCGAGGAGGCGTCGTGAGCGTGCTCGAGACCGGGTTGGTCGGCGAGCAGCAGCTCGATGACGATGCGCCGCGAGGCGACGGCGCGGTCGCTGTCGGTGCGCACCGTCATGCCGTCGGTCGGCGTCCGGATGCAGGAGGCTGCCAGCGTGCGCTCGCCATCGATCTCGACCATGCAGGCACGGCAGTTGCCGTCGCTGCGGTAGCCCGGCTCGTCGGCCCAGCACAGGTGCGGGATGTCGGTGCCGACCCGTTGCGCGACCTGCCACAGCGTCTCGCCGGGCAGGGCACGGACCTCTTCGCCGTCGAGCGTGAAGGCGACCGCACCTTCGATCGAGGTGTCGTTCAGGGCGATGTTCATGCCGGGTCTCCAG
>Ga0114956_1002455_pt1 | contig 14530 bp, 9 predicted proteins | sample MaitaG_FD_87304 | JGI IMG/M metagenome (GOLD analysis project Ga0114956, IMG submission 87304) | Marine algal microbial communities from Maine, USA - Maine_Asex2 metaG | ecosystem: Host-associated > Algae > Red algae > Unclassified | place: Maine, USA | collected 2015-01-05 | reverse complement strand
TCGTTGTTGACGTGTAGGTCTTGATTGGAATTAAATTGTGGATCTTCGTAAGAATAATCAAGCTCGTAGAAGGAGCCCTCGCTTAAACAAACATCGGAATAATTCAAATTAATATTGATGCTTGGTACTGAATTTACGCAGGGCTCTGGAGCCTCTATAATCTCGACATTTAGCACAAGGGAATTGTTGCTTAGGTCTTCATCGTTGTCTATGCTTTCATTGGTGTTTGCAACCAAATAGTTTTCCAACTGCAATTCGATTGTGTGATTTCCAGGTGCTATGTCTTCGAAGTCATCCACTCTAAACATCAGAATTCGCTTTTTCGGTACATATGGTGTATCTCCAAATGAATTCTCCAATGCAAATTGATATACTCCATCAACATACACTCCGATTTCTATGTCGCCGATTGTGTTATCGCTCTTATTCTCTAGGTAAATATCGAAGCGAGGAATGGAGTAAAAAGTTTCATCGGCATCGATTGTGCTTGATGGGCTGTGTATCAAACTCAGCTCTGAGGAGAAAATGCTGTTTGTAAATAATAAATAGGCAAGGAATACTGTGAATCTTTTCATGACGTGGCGATTTTGTTGGTTTGTAATCTTACAGTTTGTTGACACTGCAGGTCTTTTGTCATTGTGATTCAAATCTAAAATGAGATGCTTATTTGGGAAGCATACAATAGCAGCTATTTGTCTGGGGAGTTGCTCGTTTTGGGTCTTTCAAGTAGCTGATAATCAATTTTATATCTATCTTTTTGTAAGTTGATTCTTTTTTCCTTTTTGAGGCGTTTCTTAACATAAGTCATTGAAGAGGGTGCTTAGAAGTGATTGGAGGTGCTTATGGTGAAAACGAAGTCTGATCGGAAGTTGGCAGGACAGGTGGTATTGACGGTTACGGTTAGCGACGAATTTACTATTGAAAGGGCAGGGGAGGAGACAGTATTTTTCTAGCCAGAATTTAGTTTCGGTGCTTTTCCTTGTACGAAACTAGCCATCGAATTACTCGCTTTCTCTGCTGAGAATTACGACAGCTACAATGAACTACTTTGGGAAAGTGCCTCCGAATTTGAAAACGAATTCTACAGCTTAGAGCGTTCAATAGATGGAATCAACTTTGTATTAATTTCTACCCTTTCATCAAAAGGAAACAGCACATTTAGACAAAGTTATTCTTTCGAAGATCGCACTCTAGAAAACGACTATTACTACTACCGCCTCAGTTGGACGGATGTCTATGGAAAACAAATCTACAGCGACCGTCTCGTCTATCTAGAGAATGAATCACGATCGGAAATTAGCATTTACCCGAACCCATTCAACAATGATCTTTATATTCAAATGGATGATTTAGAAGCCTTGGAGAGTTATACGATTTACGAGCTCACCGGAAGGGAAATTCAATCGAGGAAATTTGATGAAAACAGCGGATCGATTAATTTGGGCAATCTTCAAGCCGGCATTTACTTGTTAAAGATTGAGTTGGAGGGAAAAAGCCAGAGCTTTCGGATTCAGAGGATGGATTGATGTTGAGTCGCGAGAAAGGCGTTGTTCGTAAGTTTGTAGCATGAGAGCTATTCACGATGATTTTCAGTGCCACTTGCAATCTAAGAGTCAAGAGATTATTGAACTGTTTACCGATCTCAGAGAATACGTATTCAAACTTTACCCTGATAGCAACGAACTGTTATATCATACCCATGCACTCACCGCATTATTTACCATTTCGGAGAAAATGTCGGATGGATTTTGCATGATTCCGATTTATACTAAGCACATGAATCTGGGTTTCAATAAAGGAACTTTGCTAGACGACCCTCATCAGCTTCTGAAAGGAACTGGTAAGCTTATTCGACATATCCCCATCGCTAAGAAGGCCGATTATCGAAACAATAAGGTGAAAAATCTGATTTTGAATGCGATTGCTTTGGCTATTGAAGATATGGATTTTCCAACAAAGACCGTCGGTAAAACCATTTCGAAAATCAAGAAGTAGGATAGGAACGGTTCTTAAGCAATCATGCAGCTCTCTCAAAATTAGGATGATTAATTCTAAGGTCTAAGGCTCTTTTCTTCAAGCTTTCCCTGTGGATCTGGCTTTACCAAGTAATCGAATATTTTATCAAAGAACTGAATGAAGTGAGATTCATTCTTTAATTTTTTCATGTCCACCTTTTTGAGCTCTTTCTTTATGTCCACACCTTTGAAATCTGGAATGTTGTCAAGATGCTTTTCTCCCAATTTGAACTCGTAAATATTGTCTCCTCTTTGAATGTGGTATTTCGCCTTATTCGTAAATTTTTTCTTCTGGTGTTGCAATCCAGGCATCTGCGAGGTGTGGTTTGAAATTACTTTTATGTTTTCCTTAAAGAAAACAAAATCATCTCTTTTGAACAACACCTCATAAAACTTATCTTTTTCTAGAAGTGAGCTTTTTTCTAAGACTAGATTTTTGTCTAACCCGATACCAACTATTTTAGAATAGTCTGATAGATCTAATATTATTTTTTTCTTGTTATTTTTCCACGCTATGATTTCGTTGTTGTAGAGGTCGTATTTAATATTAACGTTCGGGGTGTATCTGCCATCTGGCAAATAGAGATCAGCTAATATCGTTCTGTCTTCTAGGAAAGGAGACCCATCCAAAGTGTTATACTCTTCTAGAGCAGTTTCATAATCGATATAGTATTCGACAGATTTTGTATTTAGTTTGCTGAAGTCGAAAACTTTCTGCATCGCGTTATTCGTACTTCCTATTGCTGAATTGACACTCGTTGCACTCTGTGCAAGTGCATCGGAACAAAGCATTGTCGAAAGTATCAATAAACTGAAGGTGAATCTGGCGAATGAATTCATGGGATCTTTTTTGAATCTTAATTTAAGGCTTTTTCATCATAGCTCAAATAGAATGTGATCTTAGATGTGCTTATCGCATTAAAGACGATATTCTGGACGTTCCTCCTGTTCCCGGAGCAAAAAGACTTAAGTCCTAATGAACCTGAACTTTAGCAGCAGCTACTTCGCCATCAGCATTGAATAAATGAATGAGGTATTGACCCGCTGGCCAATCACTAACATTTAATTGCAATTCATTTCTTCCCATGACAATATCTTGCTTCATACTCATGATCTTTTGACCGGAGAGGTTGTAAACTTCCATTTGAAAACTATCGTACTTTTCCCAATCAAAACTCAATTGTAGAAGATCTTCTGCGGGTACCGGATAAGTCTTTAATTCCGTCAAAATCAATAAGTCTTCAATAGAAGTATTGATGGAATTGTCATGAATTGCGACCAATGGGACAAAGCCGTTGTGCAGGCTGAGGTTGCTATTTTCTGTTTTTCCAACAACCAAAGAACCAAGTGTCCAGCTGCTTTGAATGTTGCCCTCAATTTCCTCGGTTCCGCCTGCGGAATTTACACTGTGAGGCTCTTGGCTAAATATACTAGTGCTTAGCAATAGAGATAAGCAAAGGGTGATTACTATTTTCATGATTGGTAGTTTAGTGATGAATTTGTGAACGGATTAATTAAGAAGTGCTTCAATTTGGCTCATGCGTATATTGAATTCTTGTTCCTTTTCGTCGGCCTTTTCTTGCAGTGCTTCAATTTGAAATTGCTGTACTTTTACTGCCTCAATAAGCACTGCATTTAATTTGGAATAGTCAACAGATTTGTAGCCCAATACGTCGCTTAATACCAATTGCGGGAAAAATGCTTCCACTTCTTGGGCTATTAATCCAATTTGCTTTCGGTTATTGAACGCCCGCTCAGGAAATTCTGCTCTTTTCCAGAAGTAACTGACTCCATTTAATTGTGTAACAGAAGTCAGTGCATTTTCAATGGGTTGAATGTCCTCCTTATATCGACGGTCGGAACAAGCAGTACTGCTGCCCGTGTAGCAAATGTTGCCATTTACATGAAGAGCTTCGGTGGGCGTACTAGTGCCAATGCCTAAGCGCATTCCGCTCAAGTAAAAGTTGGCTCCAGTTTTTACCCAACTTACTCCGTGGCAATCTAAAACATTGATCATTCCATCTCCATTGGTATCTTCTCCAACTTGACAAATGCCATCGCCGTAGAAGTCAAAGCATGCAGGCCCAAGTTCGCCATCATCACCCGTTGAACCATCTGCACCACCTACTCCGATTTCACCCTCTGAACCTGTGGTGCCTTGTTGTCCGGTGTTGCCATCAAGTCCATGTAGTCCATCCGGTCCAGTTGGGCCAGTGGGTCCTACGCCTCCATCTAGAGCGAAGAGTGCATACGGCACAGAATACAATGGGAACTCTCCAATGGATTCAAAGTTTGAGCCTCCATCTGGATCAAATTCTAGTAGCAGCGATACATTCCCCAAACTCCAATCGATGCTCTGGAAGTCACCTGACTCTACTTGTCCCAAACCAATCGGAATATTGAAAGAACCGATTTCATTGGTGGTTGGGTTATGTATTTCAGCGTAGATTGAAATGGAATTCTGGATAATTTCAGTGCGAACGGATATCTCTGTATTTTGAATCGGGCCCGCCATATTGGAAACCGCCGCTTGATATTCAAAGCTGCTAGGTAATTGTGCGGTCACGGAATTCGAGATCAATACTATAAATGCGTAGACCAGAATGTGAAACAAGAGAGCTGGTCTTTTTAAGATTAAATGATTCATTGTTTTCTTGTTTGTGCGTCTGATAAAATGTTTTCTATAGTGCTCAATCGCTCTTCTATTATTTTACTTAATTGAGCATGCTCTTTGGTCAGTATATCCAATTGTGTTTGTTCTTGTTTTAGAACTTCAACGGCCAAGGCAGAGAGTTTTTCATAGTCTACTGTGCGATATCCTTCCGAATCTATCGAGACAAATTCAGGGTATATTTTCTCTAGTTCTTGAGCGATCAAGCCAAGCTGTCTATCTTCCGTAAAACCATGATTAGGATATTCATTGAGTTTCCAGTAATAGTATACTGCTTCTAATTCTTGGATTTTTTCTAGTGGATTGGGTAGAATTGAAATGCCTTTTTTGAATCTTTTATCTGAACAAGATCCACTATTGCCTGTATAGCAAATGTTTCCCACCACGTGTAGCTTTTCTTGTGGATCACTTGTCCCAATTCCTAAGTTGCCGTTTTCTAATAATAAATTACCTCCCTCACTTTTCCAGTTGGTTCCTGCCAAGCAGTCTAGTGTGTTTACCAGATTATCGCTATTGAGATCTTCATTGCCATCGGGAAAACCATTTCCATTTAAGTCCCAACAAGATTGGCCAATTGCTCCGTCGAGACCATTAGATCCATTAGATCCATCAGCTCCATCTGATGCGTCTGAACCTTGTGGGCCAGTATTTCCCTCTGGACCTGTTTGACCATCTACACCGTTCGTTCCAGCCGAACCTATTGGTCCTGCTGGTCCTGCTCTCTCTGCATAGAATGCATAGGGTACCGATAATATGGGTGCGCAGGCGATTTGCATCATTGAACCCATACCTTCTAGGTCTGCATTTACAACAATTTTGAATTGACCTTCATGCCACTTTACTTCTGAGAATTCTCCGAGAGTAGGAACTCCTTCTCCTATTACCATAGCATACTCGCCCAAGTCTCCAGTGGAAATTGTATTTGATTCTATGTAAACCGAGTCGGAGCTTAATAGAAGTTGTACTTCAACTGCAAAGCTCTGGTTGGCAAGGGGAACATCATTCTGACTCAAGACGCCGCTGAAATTTATGCCTTGTGGCACTTGGGCATTTAGATCATTGTTTGATGAATAAAGCTGGAATAACCCAAAGAGGAATATGCCCAGTAAATGTATTTTTTGAGTTTTCATATTTATTTGTTTTGAGTGCTTCCGGCTTCCAATACTTTGGATTCTGCATTGGCCAACCTGTTGATAATAAATTCACGAAGCTTTTCATTTTTACTTTCGATTTCTGCAATGGCAGCTCGTTGCTCTTTCATCGCTTCTAATAACACAATAGAAATTCGTGAATAATCCACACTTAAAAAACCATCGGAATCGATCTTTACCAGTTCAGGAAACAATTTTCTTATATCCTGAGCTATTACGCCAATCTGTTCTTTATCGTCGAATGCCTTTTCTTTAAAGTCGGCGCTTTTCCACTGATAGGTAACACCATTTAATTGCATTACAGCTTCGAGTGCTGAAGACAGGTTTTGAAAATCTTTTTTGTATCGTACATCGGAACAGGAGGATGAACTGCCAGTGTGACAAATGTTTCCTACTACATGCAAGGCCTCTTGTGGCTGATCTGTGCCTATTCCTACATTGGCATCTAAGAGGTAGATGTTTGATCCAGATGATTGCCATTGTTGAGATGCTAGGCAATCTGCGAAATTAAATATTCCATCTCCATTACAATCTTCCTCTGGATCTTCGAGCATATCTTGATTCAAGTCGTAGCAGCTAAATCCCTTTTCACCATCGACTCCGGAAGCTCCATTATTGCCACTTGGTCCTGTGTACCCATTTTGACCGGTGTTGCCCAGCGGGCCGGTTTGGCCATCTACACCATTGGCACCATCATTTCCGTCATCACCGGTGGGGCCAGTTTCTCCATTAGGAGCATAAAAGGCGTACGGTACTGCCTGAAGCATGACGATGGCAGACAATTCGAAAGCGCTTCCTCCGTCTGGATCAATCTCTAGCGTTAATTGTATTCCTCCTTGCTCCCAGAGAACACTCTCCATCATTCCCGATTGCAAAGTTCCTCCTCCAACAGGAATGGAGTATTGTCCAGAAGCATCGGTTGCTACAAGATGCTGCTCTACGTAGAATGTTTCTGAAGCATTGTTAAGACTCGCCTGTACAGCAATCTCTTGGTCAGTAATCGGAACATCTGCTACTGTAGCAACGGACTGAAAATTAAATTGCTGCGGTACCTGCGAAAGAGCAGGTAAGCTCAATAAGAGCAGTAGCGTGATTAGTATTTTATGCATGGATATTTATGTTTTACTTGTTTGGGACTTTGTGCGAAGGAGCAATGCGCCCTCTTCTATCTTGATATTTAAAGGAGGCGTTTCGATTTGATGATCGCAAATCTATTTGCGAATTTTTCTTTGATAGCTATGCGATCCTTGCCTGATTTCTATGAAATAAATTCCTGCCTGCATCTTTGAAAAATTAATTCGTGGTTTTGACGGAACTTGCTTTCCTTCTTGAAGTAATTTACCGCTTGAGTCGTAGAGAAAGTATTCGAAAACTTCCTCCTTGTTCAATCCTTCGATTTCTAAATAGTCTTGAACAGGATTTGGATAAGTTCTAATTTCTTCAAGCGCATTTTCTTTGAGGTAGACCAATTGCTCTGCTGTTTCTTGTTTACCAGAAATGTCAATCCAAGAAAGTCGATAGTAATACGCAGCGGCTTTTAAATCTTCATCAATGAAAAAGTAAGTGGTTGCAGTGGTATGATTTCCTATTGAAGTTACAGTCCCGACTCTTTCGAAATTAGAACCATCGACAGATTTTTCAATCAAGAAATGATCATTCTCCTCTTCGGAAGCAACCAGAAATTTCAGCTGATTCTTGCCTTCTTGATTTTTGCCAGTAAACTCTAGTAATTCAAGACTGAGTTTGGAGCAGTTGTACGGCCCAAATTCACTGCTTGATTCCCCGCAATTTCCATCGCTCACGCCGAAGTTGAATATTTCTGCATCACTTATTTCTACAACGAAAAACGCCTGATCAGCTGTTAAGTTTGCTGTGAAATCGCCGCTGACTTCGTACTCGCTGGAAGATAGAAATGCGGGTAGGCCGCCTTCAATAGAAATCGCTAGAGTGACAATCCCGAGGTCTCCATCACAAGCGTTTTCTCCGCTAACAACAATCGGTTCCAGAAAAACTACGGGTGTTCCTGCTGAAACAAATCGACAAGAATCAGCTAAATCAACTAGACCATCCTGATCCAGATCTTGACCAGAAATGGCACTGAAGTAGTACTGAGTATTTTGGATAAATCCATCTGGTAATCCAAAAGTATTCGCGGTCATTGTCAAGGATGGTTCCACGATCTGGTTTCCCCCACCCGTGTGTAAAACAAACTGAAGTACATCGTCTTCCAGATTTGGAAGCCATAAGTCTGCTTCAATAGTAGCATCTTCTCCCGTGCATATAAATAGGGGAGTAGCTGGCATGATTAAATTCACATCGCAACCTCCCGGAATTTCTTCAATAGTTACTGTAAGCGATTGTAGACTTTGTCCACATCCATTGTCTGAAATAGCAGCGACCGTCAAATTAACTGAACCCTGCGCTTCATCTAGTGGGCCAGGTGTATAGACCGTATTTAGAGCTGTAGCATCAGCAAATGTTCCATCGCCGCCGCTTGTCCATTCGATGGTAGCCGCGCCATTTAAAGTAGCACTCAAGGATACAAGTTCGCCTTCTTGAATAGTGATCTCATTTGCTGATGTGATTTCTGGAAGAACCGAAACAAAAACTGTCTCACTGGAAGCAGACATTTCTGTACTGCCATCGTTTACAAATTCCGGGAAACCGCTGATGGTAGCAGTGTTGGGCAATAATCCCTGTTCAGTCCAATCGCCAATTGCGGCATCCATATAAAATACAGCCACGGAGTTGGGAGCAATTTCAGAGATGGTAAAGTTTGCTAAACTATTTCCTGAAATGTTAGCATTGGCTATGCTAACGTTTTCTAGGAAGTAGGGTTCAAAAGTCCAGCTTGTATTTTCTGGCAACTGATCCGAGAAATTCAATCCTTGCAAGGCTACATCAGTCTGGTTGTCAATAATAAATTCGTAAGTCACGAAACTGTCTTCACAAGTTTCTGTTGTATTCACAGATTTAGAAAACAAAACAGTCGTAGATGGACAGTCTATGTCGCCTGTAATGCTCAAGTCTTCACTTGAACTCGATGAGCCATCAAAGTTTAGATAAGTTTGCCCGGTAGGGCCAGACAATTCCACATCTTGACTGTTGTAGTTTCCATTACCGGCATTGTCTACGTTGTATTCTAGAATTAGGCTAACGCAACAAGATGATGGAATATCGAATGGGTTCGTTCCCGTGGCACAACCATCGCTTGGTATATTTATGTTGGTCAACGTAAATCCACTTGGAGCAATATCGTTAACCCATACCCCGAGTGCATCTTGTGAACCAACATTGCAAACATCTACTTGGTAAATAACAGTGTTTCCACAGGCTGGTATCGGAGTAATAATTTGCTTGTTAACCGAAACTGTTGGCAATGAGGCGGAACATATAGCTATGTTGTCGATATTATTTGAGAAAATGGTTTCTGCTATATCAGTAACAGGGAATTGAAAAGGCGGATTTTGACTTCCGTCATCGTTTAAAACTGCATAGATATTGGAGATCTGATTTACTGGTAATTCAATAGTAATTTGATCTGATGATCCTGCTGCTATGAAACAGGGGATGTTTTGTGTGATGATGTAGCTTGCCCCCGGTTCTAGTGGATTGTTGTAGTAAAAACTAATGGGGGTGTTTGGTTGAATGGCCAACTGCTGGTTAGCAGTAATGGTCATTGTAATTTCTACGGCATCTGGATTGGGGCAGAAGCCAATAGTAGAAATGAAGTCGATCTCAATGGCACCATCTCTTTCAAAAATACGGTTCCGGAACTTCCAGGATCGGAGGGGCACACGTATAGATTGACAATTTGAAATGCCAGTTGTTCTGTAAGTTCTGCATACGATTGTGCTCCAGGAGCCAATACATCATTAGAGGCAACTGCGCTGAGAATTTCCCTCGTAGTTGAATCTTGAAAGGCTGAGTCAAAGGCAATGGTTACAATAATATAGCCTTGAGCCTTGTATTGATCAGCCAAAGCAATGAACGAGTTGGAAACTTGCCCAGATGTACCATCTGTGCTGAGTATCATGATTTTCGTCGCTTCGGGCCGTTCGACGTTAGTCAAATAGTTATAGCCATAATTTAGGGCATTTTGTGGATCAGTACCACCAGTAAATTGACGAGAATTACCTTCATACTGAGAAAGTACGTCAAAATCTCCTGTCATATCATAGACAACATCCTGTAGGCCAGAAGACGACCACTCAATGATAGCTGCTCGAGCTTCATCTACTTCCAAGCCCAGATTCAATCCATTTAAAAGTGCAACAAAAAATGTCTTGGATTGATCGTACTCAATGGCATCAACTGAACCAGATACATCGTTGAGAATGACAATATCCATCGCAGTATTACATGTCTCTTGCGGAACGATTTCATCTAATAGAGTTACGTTGATGAAAATGGAAGATGGATCGGAGTTAACTAGTATTTGATAGTCCCCAGCAGGTAAGAATCCCAAGTCGAAAAAAGTAGAATCTGCCGTCCCCGACCCGCTGGATTCACCGGTCCAAGAAATGGAATAGGGAGGTGATCCACCAAACCAGGTAACTTCGATTCCGCCATTCGGTAAGTTGTTACTGGAATTTGTAGTGTTGATTTGCGTATACTCCATAAACACTCCTAACTGGTTGAGTATTTCAACATCCTCTATCAGAACGATGTCTCCGACTGCATTGCTTATTATTAGATCGTAAATTCCTATCGCGAGCATATTGATTGAAAAAATTTCATCGTCAACAATACCTGCACCAGTTTCCTCTCCATCATTTAAGGACCAAGAATATTGATATGGAGGGAATAGATTCTCCGTTAACTCAATGATGATTGCTCCATTACTTCCAGTTTCACAAGACTCTACTGTATCGAGTATACGACCTTCCATCTGTAAATTTTGGAACCATACAAGCCTTGATCCTGCATTAACCACAATTCTTGCAATGACGTCTTCGTCTCCGTCTCCATCCATATCCAATTGAGCCAGATTACTTATAAGGTTAAATTCTTCGATAATCTGCTCTGGCCCGAATTCAGGCCCACTTTCCTGAGGAAACCAAGCCAAACGGGGGTTGGCCATAACTGTGAAATTGGAGGAGCGAACCAACTCAACATCTCCATCTACATTTAAATCAAGGGCCAGTATTGAGTTCGAAGAAATTTCCGAAACGAGTATTTGATCACTAAATAGCCCATTTCCTTCGTTTTCAAACCAAAGCGTTTCTGTTTGTGAACTTGCCATGATGTCTGGCAATCCATCGCTGTTCAAATCTTTCAGGGTAACAAAATCAGCATTGAAATTGGCAAGTATGTTGGGCTCCGAAAAATTAAGGCCGCCCATGTTTTCCATCCAAATAATATCTCCAGTCAATTCTGATTCTGAAATTAAATCCAGATCATCATCACCGTCGATGTCTTCGGTAAAAAGGTAGTAAGCAGTTGGCTCTGAACTAATCATTGTCGCTGGTGAAAATATTCCACTACCATCGTTTTGCATGATCATCATTTCGCCCGTATCGCAATCTTGGAAAACCAAATCTTTGTCCCCATCAGCATCTAAATCCGCTAGCGTAGAAGTTCTGAGAATGCAGGAATTAGAACTACTGGTTAACATCTCTTCAAACACCCAATTGCTACCTGTCTGATTGGTTTTGCTATACCATACATGTACACCAAAATCGAGACGCGCCAGAATATCGGGCCAACCATCTCCATTAATATCGGCGACATGAATTGCTTTTAGAGCAATGGTGTCTTCTGATTCAATAGTCAAAACAACCAGATCATTGTTCCAGTTGTAATTGTTGTTTCGAACTAAAACTACTTGTGAAGTATTGACGAAATTTTCTCCTACAAAGAGATCCATATCGGCATCCCCATCGTAATCGGCTATTGCAACCTTCGTATCACCTTTGTCAGATAATGTGGAATAGTTATCCGATAACTCTTGGCTCAGGACAGGCGAAGTCGCGATGAGCAAGAGCAATAAGGAGGGAATGTCATACCAGAGAGTAAGTTTAGAAGTCATTGGGTGATCTTTTCTCCTAAGCTAACTAAGGATCCACTGCTTGACCTAAAACAAAAAATCATATTTGTCTTGCCCTCTTTCTTTCTGCGATCATCTACTGGCCTAATTACTAGGGGAGTAGCTCCTTTTTTGTCTAAAGATGAATGCCTAGTGAATTGTCATTTTACTAGCGGAAACTAACATATGTTTACTTCTAAGTTAGATGGTCACTCGCTTTTTAGATTGATGAGGTATGCCATAGACAGTAGCATGCCCTGTATGTAGTTTCCTTTAGTGATGAGTTTATGCTTGCCTTTTTCGCATGATACAGGCACTTTGACTTGCAATCCATGTGCCTGCCTTAGATAATGAAAAGGGCGTGCACAATCTGTGAACTGCAATCTGCGCACTTCTTGGGCAGCCCCCTTTTTATTTTCTCTTTGAAGAACAGTGTTCTTAAACAATCTTTTAGTTCGACCTTAACAATCGATGAGAAGAAACAATTTCCCCCTCCTCATCTGATAGAAATAACAAGTACAAGCCAATTGGAAGATCGTCATTTAAGTTTGTAATAAAGCCTTGTTCAGGACTGCAATCAAATTTTGAGGAGACAATCAACTTGCCTTGTGGATCATACAAACTGTAGGTTCCTGACTGAATATTCCTGCCACAATCCCATTGGATAATATCTACAAAGGGATTTGGGTAAATGGATTTGATGAAACTATCATCGCGAATTTCGATGGCACTGGAAATGGTGTCGAAGTACTGAACAGTATCGAAATAAACAATGGTATCAAAAAACGGAACAGTATCAACGAAAGTAAGAGTGTCTTCGAAAATGAGGCTGTCTGTAATGATTAATGTATCAACAATGAATGTCGTGTCTACAATAAATACGGTGTCATTTACGAAAATGGTATCGTAAATTTCAATAGTGTCAATGGCCCAGATCAATTGATCGATTCCACAAACCATAGCATCTGGTGAGACGGGGAACGATAGATCGTATTGATAGCTTTCCAAGCGGGCTAAGGGAGTAAAGTCAGTGAAGGGGCAGTGCCCATAGCGGTATCCAATGAATGGATTTCCTGTGCTGCCAATATCTTCGATCATTCTTGTTTGTATGGGCTGCGTAAAATCGATTTCTGATTCATTTGTGTAATCGACGCTCAAATGAAATGCTTTCAACGATTGGGTTTGATAAGCCGTCATGCAAATCGAGTCGACCCTTATGTAATAATACTCTCCGAAGGTGGGGCCAGACGAATCCAAATAATCAACTAATTGATCTGGAAGTCGATTTTTGACAGAAACAGTGTCACCTTCATTCCATCCAAAGTCAAAGAAAATATGAAAAGTGCTGTCAAAAACATTCCATTGGTACACTTGATCCGCATCCTGATACATGTAGAATTCGTCGTACTGAGGATAACATTGTTCCGTAACAGAGTGGCTTATCGCGAAGCAATCTTGCCCATCAATTTGAGTGGGTCCTGTAACACGAATGGTATCATAGTAGTATCCGAAGGCATTGATCAACTCGGATTCATAAACCCATTCTGCTCCTTCTTTAATCATCTGTGCACAAAGCGACTGGCAGAGGAGAAATACCAGCACGACGAAAATATTGATCTTTCCCATACCATTAAGTTAAGTTTAATTGCGAATATTGAGCAAGTAATTTGTGCTATTTCTTCTTTTTTACAGTAGAATCATTCATGAAGTAAAGAGTTTTTTTGTGAACACTTTAGTTTGACTTTATATATGAATGAAATTCAAATTGCCTTTTCTTCTATCTCCGCTTGACCGTCAACTTGGGTGATTTTCGGATTTTATTGGGCGTGCCATGCTATCGAAATATGGTGTTTTTCAACCACCCAAATCATCCGAATTCGGCACGCTGATTTTGAATATTCCTTCGCTTAGATTTGAAGAGATGTAAAGGCATAGGGGTCGATGATAAATAAGTTTCTGATTTTGAACAAAGAGATTTTTAAAAGTACGAGCGGTGTCTCGTAGGGCTGAAAACGTAGTCACAGCAGGCTGGTTCCCGACGAGCTTGGCGAGGCTTTCTAACGAAGTAATTTTTCAACTGTCAAAGTTGAAAACGGAATATTATTTTTTTTCGATCCCATAGGGAAAACTGAGCCCAATAAACAGATTCAAGTGGGAAATTCAACAATACCTCTACAAGTAAATACAATAATCCAGAGAATCGACTGAAAATTCGATTTAACACTTTATTTGTCGATAATACCTCAAACACCCTTATGAAAAGTGTTCCAGAGGAGGCGGATTGTTCAATCTGGCCTAATTTTGCTACTGACAACTGCGAGCTTCTTCTTAGCAGCAATGAAACCTATACTATGAAACAGGCAATCTCTGTGGCACTTTCAATGGTGATTCTGTGCTACTGCTTTACGTTGAATGCCCAGAATGCCCAGAATGCCCAAAACGCAAACTACCTTGTGATCGGCACAGTCGTAGAGGAAAGCTCTCAGGAAGCCCTGGATTATGCTACCGTGATTGTGAAAGAGAAGTCTACAGGTGATATGCTCACAGGCGCAACAACAGCAAACGGCGGTAAATTTTCCCTTGAAACCAAATCCAAAGACATCGCTATTTCCGTGAGCTTTCTGGGTTTGAAATCCGTTGAGATTGAGGAAGTGAATTTTGAGGG
>Ga0114956_1002451_pt1 | contig 14536 bp, 13 predicted proteins | sample MaitaG_FD_87304 | JGI IMG/M metagenome (GOLD analysis project Ga0114956, IMG submission 87304) | Marine algal microbial communities from Maine, USA - Maine_Asex2 metaG | ecosystem: Host-associated > Algae > Red algae > Unclassified | place: Maine, USA | collected 2015-01-05 | reverse complement strand
TCTTTAGACTTGGGTGAGTGGGGCAGATTTACGTCGATAGCTCGCCTCAGAATCGACCCTGTCGAGAAACTCGAACCAGGAGATTCTGCAAAAAATTCGAGTAGTCGCGGTTACGGCAATCGTCGTCAATTTGTTGGTGATACAACTGATCTGGAGCTACGTGAATTTTATATCGATGTCGACATTGGTGATATTTATCTGCGTGCGGGTAAACAGCAGATTGTATGGGGAGAAGCTGACGGGCTGCGAGTATTGGATTTGATCAATCCGCAGAGCTTCAGAGAGTTCATTGTGTCCGATGTTGAATCGCGGCGCATTCCGACATGGTCGCTTAATCTGGAAATCCCAATGAGCACAATCACGACTCAGATTGTCTGGATACCTGATCATACTTATGACGAATCAGTATCTGCAAATTCGCAGTTTGCGTTCGTGTCGCCTCAATACTCGCTGGTACTGCCAGAAGGTGCAGTGGCATCCGGTGCTGTTGTGATCGAGCCGGTGAATAAACCTGATCAACTGTTATCAGATGATGATTTCGGTTTGCGTCTCAGCGGATTTAATAAAGGGTGGGACTGGTCCGTTAATTATTTGTATCACTACTTTGATCAGCCAGTAATCTATCGTCGTATCGATACAAACAATGTGCTGCGCCTGTCACCCGAATACGAACGAACCCACGTGTTAGGGTTCAGCGGCTCTAAACCTTTTGGGAAAGTCACGGTTCGGGGGGAAACGGCGTTCTCTTCCAATCGGTTTTTCAATACTACTGAGCCTGAAGACAACGACGGTGTGTTTTCCACTGGTGAGCTTGGATATGTTGTCGGGTTAGATTATCTCCCAGACGGTGAGACAGTGGTGAGTACTCAAGTGTTCCAAGTTGTACTCCTCAACCCGGTTCCTGGGGCGGCTCGTGAAACAGTGGATACTACCTTTTCTCTAAGAGTGTCCAGAGAGTTTATGAATGACACGATCGTTGCTGAAGCCCAGGTAATTGCCAGTGCACAGGGTGAAGATGGCGTTCTCAATCTGGACTTGAGCTATCAGCTGAGATCGGAACTGGAACTGACGTTTGGTGTGGACACTTTTTTTGGGAAGAAAGAGGGGTTGTTTGGTCAATTTGAAAAGAGCAACCGTGTGTCAGCGGCTGTAAAATACAGCTTTTAGATTTAAAGTGGTGTGATGATCATTTTATAATCTGCGAGTGATCGTATTGAAGCCGTAGATACCAACAACGAAAAGTAACGTATTAGCGTTTTGGATGGTAGTAGTCAATTAGTGTAGGCAGGCTGTGGAACCGTGTCGTTGAACTGGAAAAATTGTTGTATGGTGAGCCATGTAAGAGCATCGAGCAATACGATGAGGCTCAAGAAAAAAAGCCGGATAGCGTCTTCACCACCATCCAGCTTTTCATTTTCTAAGTTTCAATAATAGTTTGCAGATGACTTAGCAACGACCATCTATTGAGCAAAACAGTAAAAAAGTCCGTCGCCTCCGGTGCCTTGTAACGCCTCTAAACTACAACCGCGTGAGCCGTGAGCACTACTCCATGAAGTTGGATTGTCTCCGCCTCCGGTACGATCATGGTGACCCACTGTGGCTGATCCGGCTCCACTGCTGGTCCAATCTTCACAGGTGTTTTCCGTCGCATTACCTATGGCATCAGTGCCAGTAAGTATGTCATGTCGATTGGGCTCATCACCGCGGCCTCTGATAACTTCACCTGTTTCACTGATCGACGTACTTTTGCTGAGGTTGTTGTCATCACTAATCAGGTTCTCGATATCGGTAGCAACCACTACACCTTTTGCGTTTTGCCACGGTCCGGTACCAATACGAGCTATAGCGTTCTCTGTACTTGACGATAGGTAGGCTTTCCAGACTTTACCAGTAACACCGGCATTGTTTGCCAATGTAGAGCAATAAGCATCGGCTCCTGCGAGACCACCCAGATCTGCTCCATTACCTGGATTAGCGCTGGTTACGAAGAAACTCATATTGGGGCTTACACTATTTTCTGTGCTCGCTTTATCTGCTGTATTTGTTTGGGTGGCACAGCCGCACAGTAAAGCTGCTGAAAGAGTTAGGGCAAACTTGGTTTTTAATTTCATGGTTTCATGCTCCGATTTATATCGATTATTGCGGGTTTCGCCGTTTGCTGAATATCAATCCGCATTAGGTGGCGGTGCAAACGCAATACCACCAGCTGCGTTAGTAGAAAAATCGCTCTCAGCATATATTCTTGACGGGTAGTTTGGCAAATTAGGAAAAGTCGATGTGGCGTGAGAGGTGCAAAGAAACAAAGTGATCTTGGGGTAAGAAAGCTCACGATTGGTCTGAACTGCAGGAATTCCAGCACGAGCCTCTGTGGAAGGAGATGTTATCCATGGGTGGTGTATCCAAAGATTCAATCCTTTTGGATGTCGGTTGTGGTGCGGGGGGCGCTAGTTTGGTTGCGTCAACTATTGGCGCTACCGTAAAGAGCATTAATGCCACTCCTCGATTGTCCGGTTTGGGCGGCATTGCTGACGGTCTGATTAGAAATCATGCACTGACTCCTTGATAGTAGCGCTATAAGAACTTCATGCGCATTTTTTAAAATTGGTAGCTGTACCGTTGATGCCGTGAATAACACCTGGCAGCTGGCTGGCAGTAACCGGCTTCGAGAAATAATAGCCTTGTACGAGATCGCAATCCAGTTGTCTAACAAGGTTAAGCTGCTCGAGCGTTTCCACACCCTCTGCAACAGTTTCAAGTCCGAATCGGCCAGCCAATAAAACAATCGTGTTGGCCAATGAGTTGAGCATATTCTCGCTATTGAGTTTATTAATGAAAGCCCGATCTATCTTGAGCACATCCAACGGAAGATCCTGAAGATATTGAAGCGATGAAAAGCCAGTGCCGAAGTCATCAATAGCAATTCGAATACCGGATGCACGAAGCATATTCAAATTGGCAAGTACGACATCCAGATCGTTCATGAATACGCTTTCTGTCACTTCGAGCTGCAGTTGCTCGGGTGCTATTTGATGCAGATCAAGCGCTTTCAACACAACTTCACCAAAACGCTTGTTCATGAATTGAGGGGCAGCCACGTTGATGCCCAAGTGCAATGTACCTACGTCCATGCATTGCCAGTCCTCCAATTGCTGGCAGCCGTTTTCAAGCACCAGGGACCCAATCGTCGAAATCAGACCAATCTCTTCTGCCAGTGGGATGAATTCCATCGGCGACACTATCCCTCGAGTCGGGTGCTGCCATCGTATCAATGCTTCCACACCACTGACATGATTAGTGTCCAGCGATACCTGTGGCTGATACCACAGTTCAAATTCCTTTTCAGCAACCGCCTTCTTTAAGTCGGCTTTACGAGTGTGTTCATCGCGAAACGTAATTTCCAGCTGTTCATCGTATTTCACTATACGATTTCGACCGCTTCTTTTGGCTTGATACATCGCCATATCAGCGTGCTTTACAAGATCATCAAGCGTCTCGCCATCATCAGGGTAATAACTGATGCCTACGCTTGTCCCCAGATTCAGCGCGCTACCCTGCACTTCGAAGGGGTCGTCAAATTGTTCGGACATGGCCTCCGCGATAGAAAACGCCTCGGCATCATTATCCAGTTGTGTTAACGCAACCGCAAACTCATCTCCCCCCAGTCGGGCCAGAAAACCTGATTCACCCAGACATTTGTCAAGTCGATTGGCGACCAGTCTTAGTACGCTATCGCCTACGGCGTGTCCAAACGTATCGTTAACATCCTTGAACCCGTCCAGATCGAAAAACATGACCGCACTCCGCCTTTCGCCATCAGCGTTCTCTTCCAGAAGACTGGAGAGATGGCTTTCAAAGCCGCGTCGGTTAGGTAGCTGCGTCAAGCTGTCGTGCAAGGCTTGGTGCTGGACAGTTAACAGTAGTGTATTGCGCTGTATCGCGGTCGACAGCTGACCGACTACGGTATTGAAAATGTTGACATCGTTTTCATCGAAGTCGCGCTTCTTCATAGATCGACAGATGGTCAGCAGGCCCAATACTGTGTCCTCGCTCATCACCGGCACACACAAAGTGGCGCCCAGGTCTTTCTTGCGACGAAACGCATGAACATCAGCAGATTCCCGAGGGTCCTCTACATTTCGATAGATTCGAGCGGTTTGCTTGTTTTTGTACGACCATGAATTGATCGTTTCGTGGACGAATCGACTGCCGATCGACTCGCTGCGAGTAATGGTATTGTCGACCACCTCCCACGTACTACAGCACTCAAGATCGTCAGTGGAATTGTTGACTTGATATAACGTGACGCGTGTCAGATCCAGCATATCAATCAGTTTGGGGCAAATATGTTCTGCCATGTCTCTCAAATTCTGATACTGATGCATCAGGGTGCTCAGTTGGCTGAGAGCCTGTGTTCGGATCAACTCACGTTCAGTTGCTTCTCGCTGTCTGGCATGATGAATCGCTAACGATGCGACGGCTGCTGTTTGTTCAATCAGGTCGACATCATTTTCAATGTGTTCGTGACCTGCAGCGGTGATGAAAATCACCCCCAGAATAATATCGGCGTGCACAAGCGGTAGTGCTATGGCCTGAATCTCTTCTTCCAGGTCCATGACACAATTTTCATGGCTGTTGTAGTTCACAGCGATCTGCAGCTTTCCCGTTTGCCAGGCTGTCCCTGAAAGGCCCTCACCTAGAATACGAGTTTCGCCGTACAGCTGTTTGGTCAGAGCTCCATGCGCGGCAACAACCTCCAGATAGTCTCCGGTTTCATGCACCATGTGCATGTAAGCGCCATTAGCGCAACTGACGCTGATGACCTCACACGCGATGTGATCAAGCAATGTACTCAAAGATTCTTGGTCAAGCATTTGCGCGGCGCTTTGTGCAAGCTCCGACAACCACAGATTCTGTTCTTGCAGCCTCTGGTATTTCGAGCCCAACTGCTCGTAACGTTCCTTTTGGGCAGCAAGCTCTGCGCGTGCCACAGGAGCACTTGATATCTTTTCGATCGCTTTCAACAAAGATGTTAACGGCTTGCGCATAGGCAATGACTTAACTTAATTCCAACCCGAAACCTGAATATCGGCAGGTCCATGGGGTTATTCACCTCCATGGGGTTATTCATTACCTCTCACAGAATTGTTAGGATCATCACACTATCGCGCTAAGCGGCCAGCGAAGTAATCAACGGGTACCCCGGTATCAACGATGTCTGAACACTGGCGCTCGTTTGTTAACGAAGGCATTCATGCCTTCTTTTTGACCTTCAGTTGCGAATGCAGCCTGAAATAGCAGCCGTTCGTGTTTCAGTCCATCGTTCAACGAACCTTCGAACGCCGCGTTAACTGCCTGCTTGGCCATGCGCACCGCTGGTGCATTGAAACCGGCAATGGTGTGAGCAGCCTCCAGTGCGGTCTGCAAGAGGTCGGCAGGTGGTACCACACGCGCTACCATGCCGATCTCTTTCGCTTCTTTCGCATCAATCGAGCGTCCGGTGAGCACCATATCCATTGCCATGGATTTACCGACCGAACGTGCAAGACGTTGCGATCCGCCGATACCGGGCAAGATGCCGAGCTTGATTTCCGGTTGCCCGAATTGCGCATTGTCTGCGGCAATGATGAAGTCGCATAGCAAGGCCAGTTCACATCCTCCGCCCAGCGCAAAACCGGCCACGGCGGCAATGATCGGCTTGCCGGTCGATCGAACGTCGTCCCACGCGCCGAGAAAATCATTCATGAAAAAAGATGTGAAATCGGCCTCGGCCATCTCCTTGATATCGGCACCGGCAGCGAACGCTCGCGGAGAGCCGGTGATGACAATCGCACCGATTTCGGGGTCAGCATCGAAGCTGCGTACTGCCGCCAGAACTTCGAGCGCCAGTTGCCGGTTCAGCGCGTTGAGTTCTTTCGGACGGTTCAGTGTGATAAGCCCGACGCGCTCGCGGCGCTCGACGAGCACCGTCTTCGAGTCGCGCCCTGAACTGTCTATACTGTTGCCCGCCGATTGTCCGGCATCTACGCTATACAAATGCGATTGTGTCTCCGGCGCTTTCTCTTGTGGCTGCGATTTCGCTTGTGCAGGCGTTTTATTTGTTGGCTTTTTTGCAGGCATATCGGTTGTCCTGTTGTATTTTGTGGATCACCAACGAGGTGTGTCGGTGGATCAGTCGAAACGATGCTTACTGCTTTCACTCACAGTATTACGTTCCTGTCCTCGGGTTTTGTTCGATGTTATCGTCGTTGGCTGCGCTCTTGGAAGTCACACCCGCCTGCTCAATGTCCTCTGCGCTATTGGCGTAAGCGCCACTGCGGCCCAGGAACTCCTTAAGAATTGCTTCTCGATGCTGATTCAAACCGGGTGCCGGAATCGGGTGCTCGACATCATTGACGATGTCATCGATCCGGATGGGGTTTCCTGCGGTGCGAATCGAATGCCCCGAAGAATCTGCGACGCTCACAAACATGTCGCGAGCGATCAGTTGCGGATGCGAATTGACCTTATCGATGGAGTTGATCGGCGAGCAGGGGATACCAGCCTTGTTAAGAATATCGATCCAGTGCTCGACAGGCTGAGTTTTTGTCACGACCTCGATCTCGCGCACCATATCTTCGCGGTTAGTGACGCGCAAAACGTTGGTCATGAAACGTGGGTCAAGGGCAAGCCCGGGGATACCCAGCGCGTCCGCCAGAATCATGAACAGTTGATCATTGGCAGCCGCAACGATGAGCCGCGCATCGGCGGCCGCGACACTCTCGAAAGGTGCCAGCGACGGATGGCAGTCGCCAGTGCGCGTCGGTACCTTGCCTTCGACGTCGTAGCGCGCGAAGGCCGTCTCCATCAAGGCTGCCTGGCAGTCGAGCATGCCGATGTCTATTCTCGCCCCCTGGGCGTTACCGGTTCGACGGTACAGCGCAGAAATGATGCCGATGGCAGTAAACAACGCCGCGCCGAGGTCACCGAAACTCGTGCCCACCCTGGCGGGTTCGCCATCGGGCCACCCTGTCAGATCCATGATCCCGCCCATGGCCTGTACGACCATGTCATAGCCGGGCAGATGAGTGAAAGGACCGGAGTGGCCAAAACCCGATATCGAGGCATAGATGATATGCGGGTGGGTCTGGGCTAATTGTTCAGCACCGTAGCCAAGTCTTTCCATAACATCGGGCCGAAAGTTTTCCACAACGACGTCTGCCTCGTCGAGCAGACTCGCCAGGAGCTGGCGATCCCGTGGCGACTTGATATCGAGAACGATACTTTCCTTGCGACGATTGAAGCTCATGAAGTAGGCACTTTCTCCATTTTCAAGAAAGGGACCGAACGCGCGGGTGTCATCACCGGTTCCTGCCTTTTCCACCTTGATGACACGTGCACCAAGATCAGCAAGGATCATGGTGCAGTAAGGTCCTGCAAGCACGCGTGAAAAATCCAGTACGGTCACCCCGTCCAACGGGGGTTTTGCTGTCGGATTGTCATCGATGGCTGCGGCCATAAGTTTCTCCAGATCAGATTGTCAGCATGCGTGTGCTTACTTGGTGGACGCTGTGGCGAATTCTGGCCTCTTGCCGATGCTCTCGGGCCAGCGCCGCATGATTCCAAATGCATGTGAGTGGCCGAACAGACGGCGCTTCCAGACGGACGCAAGTACTAAGCCAGAAATTTCCTCGTATAACCGTCTAACCGAATAAGAACGCCAGGTTCCCCGAACGTTTTTCTTATTGGTTACCTAAGGTTTGAAAAAAACGGAACTGAGTTGGCAATACAAGATTATCCAGAGGTGTAACCGGGGATCCGCACAGCAGTCTGGATAGAACTACAGCCCGCAAAGGTTTGTCTGTAGATGAGCTACAAGATTGACAGAACCAAATTGCTTGAATATAGCGAGACGAAGGACGGCTATGAATCACACATTTAAATGGCTCGTTTAATCATACTCAGAATTGTTGGCCAGATAGCGTATGAATATCAGAGTCAGGCTTTCGCGTCTGGAGCGGTCGGGCCAAACCGCATGAAATTCTAGTGGCGGCATTGACCACTCTGGCAGCACGCGTATTAATTCACCTTGCTCAATGCCCCGGTTGGCTAAATGCTCTGGTAGGGGGGTGATTCCCACACCGCGAATGGCAAATTCAGACAGCGCATAAACAGAATCAACCTCGACGTGAATTTTACAGGCAAAGGAGGCGGTTTCGCCTGACTTCGAAATCAGTTCAGCTCTTTCAGGACGCATCGATAAATGTAACCAATCCCATTGTTCAAGATCTTTGGGGTGTGTAGGTATTTTTCTGGAGGCGGCGTAAGCTGGACTTGCCACGAGCAATCGATCAACTTGACCGACCTTGCGAGACATTAATTCGCTATCTTGCAACAAACCAACCCTTATAGCCATATCGAATCCGTCCTTTATCAGGTCACGAGAATAATCTGAGAAATTGAATTTCAGGGCTATTCCAGGGTTTGATTTAGCAAATTTTGCGAACAAATCCATCAATTCAGTTTGCGTGACAAATGCAGGGGCTGTAACACGCAACTCGCCAATTGGTTGGTTGGAAATAAGGTTGATTGCATCGAGCCCGGTTTCAGCAGCTCGTAACATCTCGCCAACCTTTGCGTATAGAATGTGGCCTTCATTGGTTAGTGAGAGTTGGCGCGTAGACCGATAGAGCAGTGTGACCCCGAGCCCTTTTTCAAGATCTGATACCGTTTGACTTATTCGAGAAGGAGCAAGATTCAGGTGTTTTGCAGCAGCTCGAAAGGTACCCTGATCAACAACCGTCGCGAAGATCGCCATGCTACGAAGTTTCTCAATCATTGTTCACTCCTGCGGAACATTCTCATCTGCAATTGGTTAGTAGTCTATCTGGTGGCTGTCTGTATACTTCATGTTTTGGTGGCGCTCTATCGCGCCCTGCTGCTTCTACGGAGAAATCACATGGATAGACTAACAATGCTATGCGCAGCGACATTTTTGTACGCTGCATCACCCATTGTTCTGGCGCAGAGTGACCCTGCGATCAAACAATTTGCTATTGAGGCGCTGACTGAGACACTTGTTAAAAGTAACCCGGCCGCTGTCGATACCTATTTCTCTGCTGATTATATCCAGCATAACCCCGAAGTCCCCAATGGTTCTGACGCACTGAAAGGTTTGATCAGCATGCTTGGTGAAAGTGGTAATTTTAAGGCTGATTTTGCTCGTGTGATCAGTGATGGCGATCTTGTCGCGTTTCACGGCAGGTACGAAGGGTTTGGGCCTAAGCCGATGATTTCTTTTGACGTATTCCGTATCCAGGATGGCCTTATCGTCGAGCACTGGGATAACCTCATTGAGGAACAGCCTGCTAACCCTTCAGGTCATAGTCAGATCGACGGTGCAACCGAAATCACTGATCTGGACAAGACCGATGAAAACAAAGCGAAGGTGTTGGAATTTATTACTAAATCGCTGATCAATCACGATGAGATCGATATCACACAATATATTAGCCCGGTTACCTATGTACAGCATAATCCGATGGTGGCTGACGGTTTGGAGGGCTTCGGTGCCTTCATGGGTGATATGGCTAAAAAAGGCATCACTATGGAATACAATACGGTTCATAAAGTGATCGGTGAAGGCAACTTTGTTTTGACAATGTCGGAAGGTGCCTTCGGTGGAGAGCCGCAAGCATTTTATGACCTCTTCAGGCTTGAGGATGGATTGATCGTAGAACACTGGGATGTGATTGCTCCAATGCCAGGGCCTGATGCAAAAAATAATGATGCGGGAAAGTTCTAAATTGAATCGACCTCAGTCAAACATGCAAATTTCAAGGTAGTATTTATTATGAAACGAAGAACCTTTGTAACAACGACCCTCAGCGCTTTGCTTGCGTTGAATATTTCTCAGACTGTAGGAGCACAAACAATGGATGATCAAAGCAAAGCCTCGCTTGATACGGCAATGGCTTTTATGGAAGCTATGGGCGGCGGTGATATGGATGGTATGTCAAAGCTAATGGCTGATGACATGGTCTGGCACAATGAAGGCGATAAGACATTGCCCTGGATAGGTATTACGGAAGGCAAAGAGAACATTTTCAAATTTCTGGGCGTGTTCTCAGAAAATCTTAAAACCACGCTTTGGGAAAACACTGACGCTTTTGCCTCGGGCGACACCGTTGCTGTGTTTGGCAAGATGAATGGCGTTACCACCAAGAGCGACAAAGAGATTGGCGAGTTTACGTTTGCGCTTCGCGTGAAGGTGCGCGATGGGCAGATTGTTCTTTGGCACTGGTTTGAAGATACCTTCGCAGTTAGTCAAGCCTACCACGGTTGATTTTTGAGATAACTTTGTCTTGCAGTGTCATCAGCGGTCACTAAATCTTGCACTTACCGCAGAAAAGTAAAATGTGGGTGTTAGTGATCGCTTAGCACGCAGTTGGTTGCACCATTGCTAAAATTTTCATTGGCTACAGCTAAACAAATCATGAGTTTAGAAAGTGCAGGCACACATAGCGAGAAAAACGTTGACGTTCTACCTAAGTGGATTTTTTACTTCGGTTGCTTGCTTGTTGTTATCGGTTTGGTCTCGGGTTTACTTGGTGTGGTGTCACCAACGACGTTCTTCAGTGATTTCCCTGATTTTGCCGGGTGGACTGAAATTTCTTATGTAACAACTGGCTGGGGCATTCGCAATCTGGCAATGGGCGTTGCAATGATAGTAGCGCTTTGGCTAAAGCTGCCAAGTGCGATTGGCGTTGTATTTTCGATGCGCTTTTTAACCGAGTTGGGTGACCTGCTAAACACTCTGGCCACAGGGCACGGATCAATGGGTGCTTCTTTGGTAATCGTTGCAGCAGTCTGGATTGTTGTCATTCTGATTCCCGAAGCGTTGGCGGCTCGATGGGGAATCACCAGAGCGTTAAAGGTTAAGCAATAGCTGGCTTCATTCACGATCACTATAAAGGTTTGCAGCATGGGTCAAGGTCTAGACAACGTCCGTAAAATCTATTTGGAAGGCATTGCCGGCGGTAACGCGCGTGAAGCTGTTATCAAATATACAGGCCACCGCTACACACAACACTCTACCGGTGTCGGTGATGGAGCTGAAGGTTTTCTGGCTTTCTTTGAACCCTTTGTAGAACGTAACCCAAAGCGTGAGATCGATATCGTTCGCATATTCGAAGACGGGCCTTGGGTCTTTTGTAGCGCTTATCAATCACTTAATGATGGTGAAGCAAAATGGGTCACAATGGATATGTTCTACACCGGCTCAGATGGTTTGATTTTGGAGCATTGGGACACTATTGCACCCTATGTTGAGCACACAGAATCCGGCGTCGGTATGGTAAGCGGAACCGCCGATATTGATCCTGTGGCAGATACTGCTGCTAGTAAAGCGCTGGTATTGGAATACACCAAGCAGGTTCTTCAGGAAGGTGGCCACGACCGGCTCGATCAGTTTGTGGATAAAAATCTGGTGCAGCATGCTCCGTTAATCGCAGAGGGCAGAGCAGGTCTTGCGGCCTGGCTGGAATCGGATAAGTCCGGAAACTATGAAATGTTGTTCAATCTTTTTGGTCAGGGTGATTTCGTTGTCACCTACGGCAAACGACGTGTCGGTGAAAAAGATATTGCCGTGTTTGATCTCTATCGGGTATCAGATGGCAAAATCATCGAACACTGGATGAACGAAGAAGAGATTAGCCCACGCGAAGCCTGGGGTAACTCGGGTAAGTTTTAGCTGTTTTGACACTTCCTCGATGTGCCATGCATTTATTTCTGTGCATTTCCATCGCCATGGTTTTTGCTGCGATAGAGTCGTCGAAAAAGTGTATTTACTCTTGTAAATCAATATCAGATCCCTATTTTAGCGTTCATTTAATTTAACCGGTCACCTGGAATTTAAGACTGGTAGGGAAGAGGCATTCACGTATGGCGATTATTTCGGAAATTAAAAAGGCGGCCCGCAGAGTAACCGGACGCCCATCACCCATGATTTTAACGGTAAAAAAAGCGTGGCGCTTAACGCCAAACATGATCCGTGTAACGTTTGCCGGCCCAGAGCTTGAAGGGTTTCCAGAAGGGCGAGAAGGTGGAAATTGCAAGCTATTGTTGCCAGAGCACAATGAGGCTCGCGAGCGTTTTGCAGAACGCATGGTTGATGGTCCCGCTCCTGTTAAACGTACTTATACGGTTCGCCACTTTTCTAAGGACACTCAGGAACTCAACATTGACTTTGTGGCACATGGAGACAACGGCCCGGCATCGCGTTGGGCAAGCCATGCCAAGCCGGGAGACTTTCTGGGGTTCGCCGGGCCCAGTATGCCGAAGGTAGCTCACTTTGATGCAGGCTGGTACATCGTGGCGGCTGACCCGTCTGCAATCCCTGTGGCCGCCGCAACGCTTGAAGCAATGCCGCGTGACGCCAAAGGCGTGGCAGTTTTTGAGATAACCTGTGCGGAAGATCAGCAAGAGATTGACGCCCCGCAAGGCGTTGAAATGCATTGGTTAGTGAATCCTGACCCGCACGTAGCATCTACAGCACAGCAGGATTTTATTAGTGCACTTGATTGGCCGAACGAACGCATTCAGACTTGCATTGCCGGAGAGTCGGGTGCAATGAAAAGTTTGCGAGCCTTATTGAATCAGCAGGATAATCTTCAGCGTTCAGATACTTACATCTCTGGTTATTGGAAAATCGGGCTGGTGGAAGAAGAACATCAAAAAATGAAGCGTGCTGAGGGTGGTTAACTCGTTTTTATCCTGTATAAATTGGTACTGTTTACTAAAGAGGAATTTGTATGAAGCTACGAGTGAAAGCGTTCACCTTATTGGTTGCGACATTGTTGACTGGGACGGCTATGGCGTCTGACTGCCCGGCCGATTTTGACTTTGTTGCACCTCAGGGACATGATGGGCGGAGTAAAGCAATGGCTGGATTGGGCGCCATGTTTAAAGCGTCTGATGACAAGGATGAGAAGGCTTTTATGGCGACCGCCGCTGATCCCTATATTCAGCACAGTCCGGATCTGGCTGATGGGATGAAACCGGTCTGGGACCTTCTGACTAATCGCCCCGAAGGATTCTCGAGCAAACAAATACCTTGGCTGGGAGAGAAGGGCTTTTTAGACAATGGTGACTACTTAGTGATGCTGCGCGAAGTGAACCGCGCCGATGGTACACCACCTTCAAAAATTTTTGACCTCATGTATTTTGACGAAAACGGCAAATATGCCGAGCATTGGGACATGCGCCAACCACTGTCAAAGCAAACTGTTTCAGGGCGTTCAGAGACAGCAGCTGCAAAAGAATTCACTGACAACCCGGTCTCATATGACCTGGCCACTGAAGAGGCCAACCGCCGACTGGTTGCCAGCTTCCTCAACTTGGCGTTTAATGGTAATCAGCTCGAGACTGCGTTGAACCTCTACGTCAACCCAACTTATGTTCAGCACAACCCAATGATAGCTGACGGCATTCAGCCAGTAATCGACATTTTTAATGCAGGAAAAATTCCGTCTCTTTGCTACGACATCAAATATATTCTTGCGCAGAACGATCTGGTTTGGGTTTATTCGAAAGTGACTAACCCACAAGGCGTATCAGGCGTTGTCGATCTGATCCGCGTGCGTGATGGTGAAATGGTCGAGCACTGGGATGTTGTAACACCGGTGCCTGAGTCAATGCCTCACGACAATGGATTGTTTTAAACAATACTGTTCGGGTCGCTGACTGTAGCTTCGCAACAGCTGGTTGGGACTATAGGGACCGTGTATGCTATTGAGCCCGCAATTCTACCGATTAGGCGGATGGGCTAATGACCTTTTTCGTGTGTTAGCGTGAACATAATTTCTTAAATAATAATGACTGACGGGAAATAAAATGGCTGAAGAAAAGCATCCATCGAACGATGGAATTCTGTATTTCGATGGTGCAAAGTGCATACACTCGCGCGGTTGCGTATTAAAGAGGCCCGATGTGTTTGTGCCAAATGTTAAGGGTGAGTGGATTCACCCCGAGCGTGCCGACGATGGCGAGCTTCAGGCATTGGCAGACAACTGCCCGTCAGGTGCTATTCGTTACGAGTCTAATAAAAAGAGTGCGCGCATGCCGCTAGTCAATACGCTGCATGTACGTGAAAATGGTCCGTACGCTTTAAATGCGAATATCCAATATGCAGACGGTAACGAACAACGCATGACCCTTTGCCGTTGCGGCGAATCAAAGAACAAGCCTTTTTGTGACGGCTCACATAGTGCGGCAAATTTCAATGCGACGGGTGAGCCAGCTACGGTTGAGTCTGATGCGCTAGAGGCACGCGACGGGCCTGTGAAGCTTGAACCTACTCCTGACGGACCACTGCATTTGACGGGTAACGTAGAGATCTGCGCTGGAACGGGTCATACGACTAACCGGATTACCGAAACCTATCTATGCAGGTGCGGGCACTCGGCCAACAAACCTTACTGTGACGGCACGCACGCGAAAATAGGGTTTAAATCGAGTTGACGTCAATCTGCGAGCAGCAAGTGCTGTTAGCCGTAGATTC
>Ga0114956_1002450_pt1 | contig 14536 bp, 10 predicted proteins | sample MaitaG_FD_87304 | JGI IMG/M metagenome (GOLD analysis project Ga0114956, IMG submission 87304) | Marine algal microbial communities from Maine, USA - Maine_Asex2 metaG | ecosystem: Host-associated > Algae > Red algae > Unclassified | place: Maine, USA | collected 2015-01-05 | reverse complement strand
ATCTGCTGACGCCATCTGTTGGCAGACCCATCGCCAGGGACTATTGCCCCAGGCTATTGACAGAATGCGAACGTTTGTTCGATACTGGTTGGATGCGGAGTGCAGCCCACCTTGAACTTGTACGCGAGTCAATAACCACCTCGGCGAACCTGGCCCACGAGCGCACTTTGCCCGTAGTCAAAGCGCTTTCCGCGGTTGTGCCATCGGGGCGCATGCAGCGAGGGAGCACTCTGGCGGTGCACGGAGTGGGGTCAACCTCATTTGGTTTGGCCCTGGTCGGCGAGGCGGTCCGCGATGGATCCTTCTTGGCAGTGGTGGCCCCAGAGTCCTTTGGGTTGGCAGCCTGTCTGGACTTTGATATTCCATTGCGTCGGGTTGTGCAATTCGTATTGCCGAGTGACCCGTCGAGATGGGCACAGTCGGTGGCTTCGATCGTCGAAGGCTTCGATGTCGTTGTGCTGGCCGATCGTCATCGGGTGAGTTCATCGCAGGCCCGTCAGCTAACGGCACGTAATCGCGAACGGGGATCGGTGCTGGTTCGCATCGCAGGTCCAGCATGGCCCGATGCCGCCGATATTCGATTCGATGTCAGCGCTCCCATTTGGTCGGGACTGGGGCAGGGTCACGGATATCTGCGGTCGCGGCAGGTATCGGTCCAGGTCGCCGGCCGCCGATTTCATGGCAAGGGTCAGGCGCATCAGATCCTGTTGCCAGCCGCAGGTGGGGGAGTGCAGGAAACCGCTGCTTCAATCACCGAACTCACTCCGGCTCAATCCCCAGCATCAGATGCCGCGCCAAATGAGAAAGCCGCTGCTGAACTGATCCCAACTGAACCTGTACCTATTCAGGTGGTAGGCCCGGTAAAGGCTCAGTCGGTGCCGACTTTCGTGGCCCCAGCAGATCTTGTCGAAACGGTTTCGGCTTCTGATTCCCATGCCGTTTCGGTTACGGGCAGAAGCGCCGATTCTGCGGGAGTAAGTGACTCTCCTGGGCGTTTCGCTGGCGCCGATATCGATGCGTTTTTGGATGCGATCGAGCAGAAGAAACGCCGGGCGAATGGCACCGACGATTCCAGTGGTAATGCCTCTGATTCTGCTGACGCTGGTCTCGATGCAACGGCGTAGCAGGCTGGCCGAGTGTGATGGTCGCGGCGTGGGCTTCTTGACCAGCGACAGGGGCTTTGCCCTCCATCCTCCTTGTGGCGGATAGCGCGGAACGGCTCACGGTGGTTGTCTGTCGTAGTTGGGCAGTTGTTGGCTGCGGGTATCGGCCCGAAGAAGTCGCCGCAGTTATCCGTGCCAACCGGGTTGTCGCTCCGTCTTTAGCCGCCCAGCAACTTGGTGTGGTGGCTGGGTTGCGGCGTCGAGAGGCGCAGCGTCGAGCGCCGGGACTTGTTGTGCTGACTGCAGACCCGGCAGCCGAGGCCCGGGCGTTCGAGCCGGTATTGCAAGTGCTCGATGATCTAACACCTCGTATCGAGATCGATGAACCGGGGCAGTGCTCGTTCTTAACCCGGGGGCCGAGTCGCTACTTCGGCGGTGACCAGTCAATGGGTGATCGAGCGGCTCGAGTCATCGCCGAAGCGCTCGATGGGCGCACCAGCGTGCATGTGGGCATTGCCGATGGCCGGTTTGCTGCGCTGCGGGCAGCTGCTCTGGCCGAGCCAAATCGTGCTCGAGTTGTTCCCGCCGGAGCGAGCGCGCCCTTTCTTTCCTCGTTGCCTATTGGGCTGCTGAGCGCCGATGATCGGGTTCCAGCCAAGCGAAAGGCAACCGAGGATCTTGTCGATGTGCTCGCTCGATTGGGGTTGACCACCTTGGGGGCCTTCGCCGCGCTCGAAACCAGCGATGTGATCGCCCGCTTTGGAGCGGCTGGGGTTCGAGCGCATACGTGGGCCCGCGGATTCGATGACCGACCGGCATCGCCTCAGGATCCGCCAGCAGAACTCGAAGTGGTGATCGATCTTGACCCGCCGCTGCAACGGGTGGACCAGGCTTCCTTTGTGGCCAAGGCATTGGCCGAAGAGTTCATCCGCAAGCTCAGTGCTCGAGGTATCAGTTGCGCCCGGGTGGCGATCATTGCCGAGACCGAGCACGGGGAGTCGCAGATGCGTCTCTGGCGTTCAGAAGAAGCCTTTAGTGCCACCGCAATCTCGGACCGAATGCGATGGCAGCTCGACGGCTGGTTGTCTGGCCCCCAGCGGTTGCGGCCAACCGGTGGACTCGCCCGTTTGCTCCTGAGGCCCGACGACATCAGTGTTGCCGCTGGCCGTCAGCTCGGTTTTTGGGGTGAACAAACCGGCCTTGCCGAACGGGCTGCCCGCTCGATCGCCCGGGTGCAAGGCCTTGTTGGCGCTGGTGCGGCTCGAGTGCCTGAGATCCGAGGCGGTCGAAGTCCCGGCGATCATGTTGTCGCGATTGCTGCTGAGTCCGTTGATCTGGTCGAGCGCTCCACCGCAGTTGATCGCAAAGCAGGTAATGCCACAGTGGGCGCAGCGGCGGGGGTCGGGACCTCCGGAGTCGATGATGCTGATTCATTGACCCAGAGCTGGATTGGTGAACTCCCCGCCCCGGCGCCAAGCAAATTGCATCAGCCGCCTATCCAGATCGAAGTGCTCGATGCTGACCGGCAAACGGTTCGAGTGAGCAGTCGGGGCATTATGGCCAATCAGCCTGCGTGGGCCGAGATCCCGCAACAGTCACCGCTGGCCATCACGGGCTGGTCAGGCCCCTGGCTTCTCGACGAGGCCTGGTGGCAAGCCGAACGACACCGCCGCGAAGTCCGCATGCAAATCATGCTCGCCGACGGCCGAGCCTTCGTTGCTCGCTGTCGTCACGGCCAATGGGCCATCATCGCCAGCTACGACTGATTAAACCTCGAGGCGAAAACGTTGTGGCACACTCATCCCACAAGCCTGACTCGTCGCCGGTGATCATGCGAACGATGACGAAGAGCAGTATGAACGGAACTGCGTGGGCTATGGCGATGGTGAAGCCAGCTACGATCTCGCAGGTGGCTGCGGGCGAAGAGGGGATCATCGACGCTGATGCGGTCGAACGGTGGTTTGTGCATCGCGGCGTGCCCCAGGCCATCTTTCATTACAACGCTGCCGAAGATGTGCTCACTCGCATGGTGCCGTACCTGACTGCGGTGTTCCTGCTGGGAGCGCTGGCTGGCTTCGGGGACCGGTTTCGTGGCTGGTCCCAGTTCGGTGTTGCTCTGGCCGCCTTCGTGATCCTGACTGCGATGGCGGTGCTGGTAAACCGATTGCGGGGTCGGCGCAACTTTGATCTCCCCGAGGATGTTGGGCGAATCGAAATTGGTCTCTTCTTGCTCGGGGCACCATTCGTTGCGCTGCTCTTTGGTAACGCTCCGTGGCAACCAGTCTGGCTGCTGATCTTGAATCTGATCCTGCTCGGCGTGGGCTATGTCGTGACAACCTATGGCGCGGTTCCGATGCTCCGGTGGGGTTTGCGCGAAGTCGCGGTGCAGGTGCGAGGGGTGCTCAATGTGCTCTCTCGGCTTCTGCCGTTGTTGCTGTTGTTCGCGACCTTTCTGTTTCTGAACGCGGAGATGTGGCAGGTGGCCCATGGGTTAACGAACAAGCTGTTTGTGATCGTGATCGCCATGGTGTTGATTCCCGCAGTCGTGTTTCTGGCGTTGCGCTCTCCTGGTGAGATCACCAACCTGCACACCTTTGTCAGCTGGCGAGAGATCGACGACATTTGTCAAGCGACCGATGCGCCGGTGTGCAAGCGAGTCAACATCCCAGAATCGAAGCCAAATCTCGTGCCGCTCGATCAAGGTGAACGGCGCAATCTGGCACTGCTGATGCTGGCCGCGCAGCTTGTGCAAACCGTGCTCGTTGCCGTGGGCATCGGCTTGTTCTTTGTCGCCTTTGGCTTGTTCACGGTGCGAGAAGAAACACTGCTTCAGTGGACCGAGATTTCCGCCGTGGACTTCGACCCGCTGGCTCGGTTCTCGGTGTTTGGGGCCGAAGTCGTGGTGACCTGGGAACTGTTTGCCGTGTCGGGTTTTATCGCCGCAATATCGGCCTTGCAGTTTGCGGTGTCACTCAATAGCGACGAAAACTATCGCAAGCAGTTCTATGCCTCGCTCGAACGCGAGATCCGCGAGGTCCTCGCCGTGCGAGCCCGCTATCTCGAACCCATGGTGCAACATGCCCTCAGGGTCGAGTCAACCTAAACCGCTCGCCTAGCGAGGTTGCGTTCGACACAAATCGAACGTACGTTCTTGGGGTGGAGTGCTTGATTTGGAGTGCCTATGGGCTGGCGTAATCCGCCGGTTCCCTGGCATGAACTTGAGCGAAAGTTGTCGGGTCGGTCTGGCCGCGCGCCATCAGGTAAACCCGACGATTGGGCTCCGGGCGACGGTGGAGATTCTCCCGCTTGGTCCCGCAAGCGCAACGAGTATGAGCCGCCAGCGATCGAGACGCCGATCGACCAGGTTCCTTATGCCGAGTTGCATTGCCATTCGAACTTCAGTTTCTCCAGCGGGGCATCTGACCCCGAAGAGCTTGTACAAGAAGCGGTGCGGCTCGGCCTGCAAGCCTTGGCGATCACCGACCACAACGGCCTCTACGGCATTGTCCGCTTTGCCGAAGCTGCTCGCGCTCACGGCCTGCCCACAGTATTTGGCACCGAGCTCACCCTGTTCGACCATCGTGGCCCCGGGCGGGGCCCCTCGGAACTGGTGATCTTGGCCCGGGGGCCACACGGGTATGCCCAGCTCGCTCGCGCCATCAGCGAGGCGCAACTTGCTGGATCCAAAGGCGACCCCCGCACCTCGGTCGCCGCGCTCGGCGAGTTGGCCCAAGCCGTCACACCAGACCCGTGGATTGTGCTCACCGGCACCAGCAAAGGGGCAGTCGCCCAGGCCTTGATCGAAGAGGGCCCAGCAGCAGCACGTCGAGAAGTCGAACAGTTGGTGCAGGCATTTGGTCGAGACAACGTGGTCGTCGAGATCTGGGATCATGGTCATCCGCTCGACTCGGCCCGTAACGACGAACTGGTTCAGGTCGCGGCCGCTGCTGGGGTCGAAGTAGTTGCTGCCAACGATGTTCATTATCACTCGCCGCAACGGCGCGCTTTGGCGACAGCGCTGGCTGCGGTGTCGGAGCGGGCCAGCCTTGACTCGGTCGACGTGCAATTGCCGGCGGCAGCTACTGCTCACTTACGATCTGGGGTCGAACAGGCGCACTGGTTTCGGCGCTATCCAGGCGTGGTCGAACGAACCGTCGAGATTGCGGCCGCCTGCGCCTTTGACCTTGCGCTTGTAGCCCCGGAGCTGCCGCCGTTTCCTTGTCCACAGGGGTTCGACGAAATGAGCTGGTTGCGCGAACTCACCGAGCGGCATGCGATTCGTTGGTATGGGACCCGCCACGACGAACAGGTCGAAGGAGCGTGGGCCCAGATCGATCGTGAACTTGACACGATCGAACAGCTGGGATTTCCTGGCTACTTCTTGGTGGTGCACGATATTGTCGAGTTCTGCCGCCGCAGCGACATCTACTGCCAAGGTCGTGGATCGGCAGCCAACTCTGCGGTGTGCTTTGCGCTCGGGATCACCAAGGCTGATGCCGTCTCGCTCGGTCTGCTCTTCGAACGGTTTCTATCGCCTGAACGCGACGGCCCACCCGATATCGATATCGACATTGAGAGCGGCCGGCGCGAAGAAGTCATCCAGTACGTCTATGAGCGTTACGGGCGACATCACGCAGCCCAGGTCGCCAACGTGATTACCTATCGTGCTAAATCGTCGGTGCGAGACATGGCCAGGGCGTTGGGATATGCACCAGGTCAACAAGATGCCTTCGCCAAGAATTTGAGTCGCTGGACTGGCCTCGCCAATCAAGATGAGTTGCAACTCGACTCAGCAATCCCCGACGACGTAATCGCGCTTGCCGCCGAACTCGAAGACGCCCCTCGCCATCTTGGTATCCACTCCGGAGGCATGGTGATCTGCGACCGGCCAATCATCGAAGTCTGTCCGGTCGAATGGGCACGAATGGCCGACCGCAGCGTTCTGCAATGGGACAAAGAAGACTGCGCTGCGGTGGGGCTCGTCAAGTTTGATTTGCTGGGCTTAGGCATGCTGAGCGCACTACATATTGGCGTTGATCTCATCGCTGACCAGTACGGCATCGCGATCGATTTGGCCGGTATCCCGCAAGAAGACTGCGTGTACGACATGTTGTGCAAAGCCGATTCGATTGGTGTGTTCCAAGTCGAAAGCCGGGCGCAGATGGCCACACTTCCTCGACTCAAACCACGCACGTTCTATGACCTGGTGGTCGAAGTTGCCTTGATCCGCCCGGGGCCGATCCAGGGCGGCTCGGTGCATCCCTACATCAAGCGGCGCAACGGTCGAGAAGAAGTCACCTACCTACACCCGTTGCTCGAGAACGCGTTGGCTAAGACGCTGGGTATCCCGTTGTTCCAAGAACAACTGATGCAGATGGCCATCGATGTCGCGGGGTTCACCGCTGCCGAAGCAGACGAGCTACGTCAAGCAATGGGATCAAAGCGCAGCCAAGCCCGCATGGAACGGTTGCGAGAGCGTTTCTATGGCGGCATGAACGAGCGCGGCATCCAAGGCGACACGGCGGATCTGATCTGGGAGAAGCTGGCGGCGTTCGCCAACTTCGGCTTCCCCGAAAGCCATTCGGTGAGCTTTGCGTACTTGGTGTACTCCAGTTCCTGGATCAAATATCACTACCCGGCAGCGTTCTGTGCGTCGCTCCTGAACGCTCAGCCAATGGGCTTTTATAGTGCCCATACCTTGGTGCAAGATGCCCGACGCCACGGTGTCACGGTCTATCGACCATGCGTAAACGCCAGCGAGGCGGGAGCCGCACTCGAAGGTTCTGTTGCAGATTCGACCATCCGTATGGGGCTTTCCTCGGTGCGTCATGTGGGCGATGATCTGGCCGAGGCCATTGTTGCCGAGCGCGATCAGAATGGCCCTTTTGTCAGCATCGAGGCGGTGCGCCATCGCACCGGAGCTGACCGGCGGGTACTCGAAGCGCTGGCAACAGCTGGAGCTTTTGATCGTCTCGAACTCCGCGACGCCAACAGTCACGAAGGCCGGCGGAAGGCATTGTGGGCGGCCGGAGCGGTTGCGGCTACTGGCCCGGGGCAGCTCCCGGGCATCGTCACCGGTGTAGACGCCCCGCAGCTTCCGGGCATGACCGATCGCGAGCTGGCGCAAGCCGATATGTGGGCGACCGGTGTTGCTGCCGAGGGCCACCCGACTCGCTTCATTCGCCAGCGGCTAACGGTCGAAGGTGTTGTTGTGGCCACGGATCTACAAACCCATGCTGGAGCCAAGGTGCTGATTGCGGGGGTCGTTACCCACCGTCAGCGCCCAGCAACGGCTGGGGGCACCACCTTCTTGAACATCGAAGACGAGACCGGGCTCATCAACGTGGTCGTATCCAGGGGATGCTGGGTCCGGCACCGAATGGTGGCAGGTACCTCACCTGCGCTTTATGTGCGGGGTCGCCTTGAACGAAGCGAAGGTGTGGTGAATGTTATTGCCGAGCGTTTGTACCCGTTGTCGCTGCAGGTGCAGACAACAAGCCGTGACTTTCGGTAGAGGCTGCGGACCCGAAGTCGAAAGCCGAGAAGTCAAGCTGACCCGGTGGGGTGGGTCGGTGCATATAGAAGCCCTGGGCCATGTCGCAGTTCAAGGCATGAAGCACTTCGACCTGCAGGTTGGTCTCGACGCCTTCGGCCACGGTCGTCATGCCCAGTGTGTGGGCTAAGTCAATGATGGCTTTGGTGACCACTCGGTCGTCGCGGTTGTAGACCGCTTGCACGAAGGACTTGTCGATCTTCAGGATGTCCACCGGCAGTTGGCGAAGATAACTGAGCGAGGAATATCCGGTACCGAAGTCATCGATTGCAAGACACAGGCCAAGGTCTTTCAAGTGTCCAAGGATGGTCATCGATGCAGCAACATCGCTCATAACCACAGACTCGGTGATTTCAAAGCACAAGTTTCTGGGGTCAAAGAGGTTCTCGCCGAGCAGTGCCTCAACTGCTGGAATCAGTTCCGGGTCAAGCAGTTGATGGTTCGAAAGATTGATGGCGAGCAAGGATGATGATCCGTTGTTGCGGTTCCAGGTGCTTCCCTGGGCGAGTGCCATTTCAAGAACCAATAGTCCGAGTTCACCAATGAGGCCACTTTCTTCAGCTATTGGAATAAAGGTTGTCGGGCTAATGGAACCAAGGACATCGTCATTCCAACGAGCGAGAGCTTCCACACCAACAACTTCGCCGGAATGCAGGTTAAGAATTGGCTGATAAGCAACCTCGAGCTGGCGGTCTCGGAGCGCCAGCCGGAGCTTGCGTTCTGTCTCATAGCTCTTGATTGCCTGATCCTGCACGCTGTGATCGAAGATGGTGAGTTGAGCCCGACCGCCACGTTGGGCGCTCCGGGCCGACCATTGAGCCTGGCGTTGCAGCATAGGGGCGCTCGTGGTGGCGCTGTCTGCGCCGTTAACCGACGCAATTCCAATGCTGGCGGTGATCGAGAGATGGCCAGCGGCGGTTTCGATTGGCTGATCGAACTTGTTGGCGATGCGATTGGCGATTTCCGTGACCGACGGAGCCTCGGCAGTAGGAGCCCACAACACGGCATAACCGTCGTCTCGATAACGAGTAATCGCATCCTCGGGCCGCACCGCCTCGCTTATGAGCTCAGCGACAGTTTCGGCAATTTCTTGCGCGATATCGATGCCATGACTCGCAGTTACGGCATCGAAGTAGTCGATATTCACTGCGATGATGCTTACGATCCCATCGCTGGCGATGTCGCGAAGGGCGTGATCGCAGGCTTGTTCGAAATGAGGAGCGCGGGGCTGGGCAGCCGCTGCGATTTCGTCAGTGGCTACGTCGACTTGCCGGTCGATAAAGGCACTCGTACGACGGAAAAGTTCGGCAGTACCCAGTAACAAGCGTGCTCTTGAGGTTTGTCCTCCCATGAAGCAACAATCGGTTGGGCAACGGCCAGCTTGAGTGGGGTAGCCGCATTTCTCCCTCATTGGGTCACCGGGCCTAGGTACTTAGGCACGGTCCGCTACGGTCACCTAGGGACATGGCTGATTCATCGATGGCACGCCCAGGTGCTCGCCAGAGACTGGTTGCGCGCGTGTCGAGATTGCAGCGCTCTTTCTGGTCATCGATTCATGATTTTGGGGAGCGTCTTGTCGCCTTGTTGCTCCTCGTTGTAGTTGCCCTGCTTGCTGGTTTGACTCTCGGGCACAACACTGAACGGCTCCAAGACCTGCCTGGCCTGCTCCTCATGGTCCCCGCGGCTATTGCACTTCGAGGCAACATCTTTGGAGCGTTGGGCTCTCGATTGGGTACCGCAATACACGCAGGTACCTTCCGCCTGTCACTTCGGCCCTCGTCGGTGGTGGGCGAGAATGTGCTTGCCTCACTTGTGCTGACGCTGGCCACATCGGTGGCGTTGGCGGTCCTTGCAAAAGGTGCGGCGGTTGTCTTTGGCGTGGCCGACTCTATTGCTCTCGGCGACTTTGTCTTGATCAGTGTGATCGGCGGTCTCGTAGCTTCGGCTGCCGTGCTCGTTACTGCGCTGGGGCTCACGGCCGGGTCGGTGCGTTTTGGTTGGGACCCCGACAATGTGACCGCGCCCTTGGTGACGGCGGTAGGCGATGTAGCGACGGTGCCTGCTTTGGTGCTGGCGTCGACAATGGCCGGTCAGCAGTGGCCGGTGCGAACGATCACTGTCCTATCGCTGGCGGCGATTCCTCTTGCTGGGTTTGCGGTGCTGAGGGTTGGGCGCCCGGGGCTCAAGACGATCTTGCGAGAGTCAACGCCGGTGCTGTTGGTTGGCATTCTGCTGGACCTTGTTGCCGGGGTGACCGTGGAGCGCCAGCTCGGCTCGTTCGCATTGTTCCCTGCATTGCTTGTGCTCCTGCCTGCCTTTCTGGCTGTCGCTGGAGCCTTGGGTGGAACGCTGTCGAGTCGCTTAGCCAGCCAGCTGCATCTGGGCACGATTGCTCCGAGTCGTTTACCCGAGTCGCGGGCCCGCGTCGACATCGCAACGTCGATGGTGCTGGCGTTGCCGGTCTTTGTTATTTGTGGGCTCCTGGCTCATGCGTTTTCTGTGGTGTCAGATCTCGCAAGTCCCGGCGCTGGCTGGCTCATCGCTGCATCGTTGCTCGGGGGGCTGGTCGCAACGGTGATGGCTTCGCTGGTGGCGTACTACAGCACGATTGTGAGCGTGCGCATTGGGCTGGACCCTGACACCTATGGCATCCCGTTGGTCACCAGTTCGATCGACCTTCTGGGCGCGTTTACTTTGATCTTGGCCGTCGAGCTATTGGGCTTCATCTGAAGCGCACCGGACACCGGGGAACTATGTTGAAAGAAATCAACCATGGATGACAGACCGAACAATTTGAGATCGATGCTGGCCGAGGCCAAGAACCTCAGCGAGCTGATGGTCGATCTGGCCTACGCGTCGGTGTACTTCGGTGACATCGAGATGGCTGGCGAGGTCGCTGAACTCGAAGAACAGATGAGTGAACTGGTCCACGACATGCGCCAGATTTGTGTGCTTGCGGTGCGCCGGCCGCGCGAGGCCGAGGGCATGTCTTCGGTCCTGCAGGTGGTGAGCGCCATCGAGCGGATCGCAAACGATGCCGTCGACATCTCCCGCATCGTCACCCATAAACTCGGCATCCCGGCGGAGCTTGTGGCGGATATGAGCGACGCTGCCGAGGTCTCCCATCGCGTGTTGGTCAGCGATGGGTCACACATGGCCAATCGGCCGGTCGCAGACTTTGAGCTGCCAGTGGCCACCGGCATGCGGATCTTTGCTGTCAGACGAGGTCGCCAATGGGTGACTGCGGTCGATGGCGATTTCATCATGTTGTCTGGTGATGTGCTGTTCCTGCGCGGCTCACCGGCCGGGATCGTGCGGCTTCGGGAGCTCGCCGGCGCTTCGGTCTGGCAACCGCCGGTGCAGCCTGAAGGCCCGGTTGTATCTGATCTTGATCGCGCCGTCGATGTGCTGGTGGAGATGAAGGACCTGAGCGAGGCCGCCGTCGGCCTTGCCTACTCAGCGCTGGTACTCGGCAATCGCGGCTTGGCAGCCGAAGTGCATCAGCTTGAGACCCGGCTCGACGATATGAACGACCGGCTCGAAATATGGGTGCTGCGATCGGCGAAACAGGATCTTGACCCGTCGCCGTTGCGCGGACTCCTTCATCTTGCAAAGGCCGCCAAGGACATTGGAGACCAGGCCAAGCAAATGACCTGGGTGGTTGAGCAAGGCGAGTCGGTGCATCCGATTCTTGAACTCGCGCTCGGCGAGAGCGACGAGGTTGTCGTTGAATTGCCGATCGCTGGTGGCTCAATAGCCGACGGGCGAAGTCTCGCCGACCTGCAGCTCAACCTTGAGCCTGGGTTCACGGTGCTCGCGCTTCGTCGAGGGCAGCGATATATCTATCGGCCCCGCGGTGCCCAGACGCTTTACGCTGGCGACGAAATTATCGCCAGCGGGCCAGACGAAGGCCGCGAACAACTCGCCGCTAGGTTTGGATGGCAACTGCTTCGCGACTCCGAAACTGGCGAAGACGAACTCGTACCCGTGTAGCGAAGCGGCTACGTTGCCTCGCTTGCCAGTTCGTCGGCGGTCGGACGTTCGAACCATTCTGTCCATTCGTCGATCTCTTCTGGAGAGACATGGAAGGTCCCGGGCGGGAGGTCCAGGTTTCTTTGGGCCACCCGGTCGTGGAGCGTCGCAAGAGGAAGGTCGAGGACGATGGTCTTCACGTTGGCTCCCAGCTCTCGAGCACGCTGGCGATAGTGAGCGCGTTCGGCCCGCTTCCATACCCCCCAGTCGAGAATTACACTCGTTCCGCTCGCCAAAAGGCGCTCTGCCAGTTCCCACTGGACTTGCTCGACGAGTCCCTTCCGTTCATCTCGGGCTGCCGCCTCGGCATTGCCCGGGTACAGCTGCCAGACCCAGCTGTCCGCGTTGAGGAGCACACCGGCTCCGGCTTGTTCGAGCTCCCTTGCCCGGGTCGTCTTTCCCGATCCAGGAAGCCCGCAAAGCATGTAGAGAGTTGCCGTCATTGCATTGGAAACTAACCGATAACGTCTAAGGCGATGACCGAACAGTTTCGATTGCTCTCGATACACGCCCACCCAGACGACGAATCGTCGAAAGGTGCAGCGACCACTGCCAAGTACACCGATCAGGGAGCACACGCCACACTGGTCTGTGCAACCGGCGGCGAAGAAGGCGACATTTTGAACGAGGCCGTGAACACGCCCGAGGTTGTGGCCGACTTGTTCAATGTGCGCATGGCGGAGCTCAAAGCGGCAACCGACATCATTGGTTACGACGTTGTCGAAATGCTCGGCTACCGAGATTCGGGCATGAAAGACAGCGAAGCCAACAAGCATCCTGATTGCTTTTGGGCGGCGCCCATGGCCGAATCAACAGCTCGCTTTGCGGCGTTGCTTCGACAGTATCGGCCTCATGTGGTGCTCAGCTATGGCGACCCTATGGGGGGTTATGACCATCCCGATCATGTGCGAGTGTGGGAAATTACTGATCCAGCGATCGAGCTTGCAGCGGACCCAAACGCAGATCTCCCGGGTGAACCTTGGCAGGTGCTCAAGCTCTATAACTCCATGTGGTCACGGGCCCGCATGCTCGGCATGCACGAGAAGTTCCTTGAGCTCGAACTCAAGTCGCCGTTTGAGCCTTGGTGGTTCGAACGACCCGACCACGATCACATGATTACGACCCAGATCGACGTACAAGGCTGGTTTCAGCGTCGTACCGATGCGCTGTTGGCGCATGCGACTCAGGTGGACCCTACCTCGCCGTTCTGGTTCGGTTTGCCGGCCGACGAGATGGCCAAGCTCAATAACTATGAGAGCTTCTGTCGGGTTTGGTCCAAGGTTCCGGTCCCGACCGGTGGTCTCGAAACTGACTTGTTTGCAGGCGTCGAACTGATCGCAAATCATGGCTGAGTTCTTTAGCGAAGAGTGGTTCAGTGCGGTCAACAAGGCCGCAGGGTCGCTGCCCAAGATCGACGGTGTGAACTTCAGCTTCGACGTCGAAGTCGCCGAGGCAGCGAACGGCAAAGTCCGGGCCCACGGACAGGTGGTCGACGGCCAGTTGGTGAGCTTTGTCAATGGCAAGTTCGTGCCCGAGGTCAAAGGCCAAAAAGCCGACGTGTCGTTCGTGGGCAAGGCCAAACGGCTTATGCCAATTATCAGGGGCGAACGGCCGCCGCTCGTGGCGTACATGCTCGGTGAACTCAAGGTCGACGGCGAATACCAACTTGTGGTCGACGACCTGGCCAACCGCGGAGACTCCGCGGCCTTCGAGGCCTTCAGATCTGCCGTCGCGGCGTTCACTTCCTGATTGCGGGTGCCCAGAGACACTGCGGATTGGTCTCAAGACGTCGCCGTGTCTCTTGAGAACCAGCCTATTTCGAACTCCGCACAGGATCAGTCAGCGGGTTTCTCCATGCGACCTGAGCTTGAGCCCTCGGGGCTAGATATCTGCTCGTTGCAGGTTACGGATGGCGGCCCAGCTGATCAGCAGCACGCCGGCGTCGGTCAAGAGTTGCTTGCTGGCTGGGTCGATAAGGACGCGATGGTCGCCGATGCGATGTTCGGTGTCGCCGAGAAGCGCGTGCAGCTCAGGTGTGTCTATTGCTGGTTGCAAACTGAGTTCGGTAACGCCGGGTGCCAGGTCGCCAATCAACGTTGCGAATGCCGCATCCCGGTCGTGGCCTTCGAGCCGCACAGTTCGATCTGGCGAGAGAATGCCCTCTTGTTCTGCGAGCGCTCGGAGCGGAAACCCTGCGGTTTCTTCGGTTGGTTGGTCGGCGAGCCGAATCGGTAGCGAGAACTCGCAGGCAAGGTCCAGGTAAATGTCGAACATCTCGGGTCGAAGCACAAGAGCCGAGAGGTGGCTGCTCAAATGAGTTGGGTCAAACCCCCAAACGATCGCCCGCTCGATTTGGGCACGGCACTCCCGCCGGGCTTCGTCGCTGTCTGCGTGCTCCCAGAGATCTGCTGCTGTGCGGGGGAATCCCCCCTCGCCGCTATGCAGCGTGGGCGCATGCGTGATCGAACTCCAGCGGTAGCAACTGAACTCCGCATTGAGGGTGAGGTGCACCCCAACGTCGGCGCCTCGGTAGCCGCGGACGGCTTCACGTGACCACGGCGTAGGAACCATCAACGAGGCATTCGTGGCAACACCGGAGCGCAAGGATTCGTAGCAGCCAACATTGGCAGCGTGATACATGCCGAGGTTGTCGGTCGTGACGATGAGCAGCCGGCTGTCAGCGTCGTACCCCAGCCGTTGCGCAAGATTCATCCGGCAAGGTTACCGGGTAGTCCGGATTCGGCGCTTTAGTGAGCTCACGGACGGCGGCGCCTCATCCTGTTTTGTTGCCTGTGGGTCTGTAGTCCCGTCAGGCCTGTTTGGGTGCGGGTAGTCCGGATTCGGCGCT
>Ga0114956_1002444_pt1 | contig 14552 bp, 15 predicted proteins | sample MaitaG_FD_87304 | JGI IMG/M metagenome (GOLD analysis project Ga0114956, IMG submission 87304) | Marine algal microbial communities from Maine, USA - Maine_Asex2 metaG | ecosystem: Host-associated > Algae > Red algae > Unclassified | place: Maine, USA | collected 2015-01-05 | reverse complement strand
TGGATCTCCTCGGGATTGGTCGGGTCCGAGTAGTTGCGCACGAACATCATCGTGACGACCACGCCGATCAGGGCGTAAATCGCGTACACCCAGAGGCGGCGGATCAGCGGTCGCGAGCCGAGCCGTCCGAGCCAGCCCAAGGTTCCGGACACGATCCGAAACTGCAGAGACGATTGTTCTGGCGGTGAGGGTGGTTTCGCTGGGGTGCCCGGATCCATTTCCGGTCAGGCTAGTCCGAAAGCCCGAAGCGACGCAAGCCCCGAGGTCTTTCTAACGATCCATTGGCGGAGGTACGGGTGGGAGTGTATCCACAATCGAGGTCGAATCTTTTCTCGAGAACGGCATGCCAACCGGAGCCACGGCATGCGCCCGAACGCTTTGGCGCGGCGGAACACTTTGCTGAAACTTCTGCCCGTTCTTACCGAAATTCAGGCGAGCCAAACGACCATCGATCAGTCGGTACTCAAGAAAGCGTGGCTCCTTCAGCATGCTGCTGTTCACTGGCGGCCCGAGGTGCTGCATGGCAACGAACTGCTTGTTTTCCCAGCTAGGCACCTTCAGTTTCTGCAGCTTGTCACCCACCGCATAAAACAGCGCCTCATCCGGTGCCGCAGACCATTTACTGGCCAGCATCCAGAGGTTTTCTTTGCCGTAAAATTCGCGCTGGCGCTGGATCGGGTCCGGGGTGGTTGAGCAGGCTGAAACGAGAAAAACTAAAGAGAGACCGGCCAACATCCGGCGATACAAACGAAACAAACTAATCATGTAGAAACGGATACCCCGACCGCGGCTTCCCTTCCATTGTAAAATGTCACAGAATTTGCACTGGCATCATTTCATGGCGTATTACCACGCCTCACGGGACTCAGGACAGTTATTGGGTCTGAGGCTCTTGGAGAACTCAGCTTGCCATTTTATAGTCGATCACGGTGCCAAGCCCCACGCCCACCGCGCCGGTTACGGCCGCTGCCAAGGAAGTGATGACGCCGCCGCCGCCGACCGCTTCAACCAGCATCGGGCGGAGAACGGCAAAATAGACCAGTAGAAAGAGGATGGGTATAATCCAGACGAAGCGATTTTTGGGCTTGGGCTCTTGCTTGTTCATCTGATGTCCTCGCTGTCCTGAGCCGTCGACAAAATTACTTGGACTCGGCCTTCGGTTTCACGTTGCGGAAGATCGCGTAGTAGGCACCAATCTCGCCACCGTCGGCGAAGTGGAACACCGGGGCAAACTTATGGCTGCCTTTGGTTAGTTCGGCGGTAAACACGACGCGTTTCGCTTTGTCGCCGATGTTCTTGGTTTCGATGTCCTTGCCGTTGAGGCGCAAGGTGGATTTCGTCACGTCGAGGCCGATGCCGGTGGTGGCGCGGAACGCTTTACTGGCGCCGGGAACTTCGTCGCCAGCCGGTAGTTCTTCACGGATCGCTTTCTTGGACTCCGGCGGATAACGAAACACTGCGATGCTATAGGTTCCATCTTGGATCACCTTGATGGCCCAATGGAAATCGTGCTTCGCATTTTCTTGTTTTTCCGCCGGGATCGAACGACGGATGTGGCCTTGGTTCCACGGCGGATGGGCGTCGCCAATCCAGTCGTGGCTGGTGAGCAATGCTTTAGGTTCGCCGGGTTGCCCAACATAGATTTCGGTGGTTTCGGGAAAGGTCGGGGAGATCTCAGCCCACCAGGCCTCATACCATGCGCGCATTTTTTCGAAGCGTTCGGGGTGGGCCTTGGCGATATTATTGGTTTGGCCTGGATCGTCATCGATATTGTAAAGTTCCTTGCCGTTTACCAAACGCCAGCCTTGCGACATGACGGCGGATTGCTTCCATTTTACCGGATCCTTCACGCGCTGGGAATCGGTCACCAGCATGCGATCCGGCCATGCCGGATTGCTACCGGCTTTGAGCAGCGGCTTGATCGACACCCCGTCGAACTTGTAGTCCGCCGGTTGTTTCTCGACGCTGCAAAGATCCATCAGCGTGGGTATGATGTCGACCGCGTGGCAAATGGTGTCGACGTTGTGCCCTTCGTCCAAACCGCCAGCGGGATAGTGCAGGAAGAACGGTACCCGGTGGCCACCGTCGTACTCGCTGCCCTTCTTGCCGCGCATGCCGGCATTGAACATATTGGCCCCGTAGGCGGTGCCGTTGTCGGTGGTGAAAATGAAGATGGTGTTATCGTGGACGCCAAGTTCCTTCAGCAGGTCGCGGGTGGCGCCGAGGTTGTCGTCGATGTTGGTGATCATGCCGTAAAAGGCGGCGATCCCGTCCTTCTGATCCTCGTACATGTCGAGGTACTTTTGCGGACAGTGGAGGGGCCCGTGCGGCGCGTTTAATGAGATGTAAGCGAGAAACGGTTTTTTCTTTTCCACGGACTCACGGATGAAGCGCTGCCCTTCGCGGAAGAACACGTCGGTGCAGAAGCCCTTGGCCGGCACGATCTTTTTATTGTGGTAGTACTGGCCGTCAAAATAGGCGTTGTCCCAGAGGTCGGGCGTCTGCCCTACTCCGCCACCACCATGCCGGTACACTTCGCCGAAGCCACGGTCTTCCGGACGGTATGGATAGTTGTCACCCAAATGCCACTTGCCGAACATCCCGGTTTCGTAACCGGCGTCCTGGAAAAATGCGCCAAGTAATTTCTCGTTGGCGCGGATCATCGAACGCCCCATGATGGTGTGCCAGACGCCGGTGCGGTTGGTCCAATGGCCGGACAGCAACGCGGCACGGGTCGGCGAACAGGTCGGCGCGACATGGTAGTCACGCAGGCAGGTCGACTCCCTTGCCAGAGCATCCATGTGCGGGGTTTTAATCACCGTATTGCCGTGATACGCGATATCGCCGTAGCCTTGGTCGTCCGTGATGATAAAGACGATATTGGGCTGGGCTGCGAACAGCGAAAGCGGGGCAAGAACCGCGCAAGTGATCAGCGCGAACAGGAGGGAGGAGGGAGTGAGCTTCATAATGTCAGATGTACTTGAAGTACCGGTAGTGAACAGAGTTTTTTACCGTGGCCCCGAGATTTTCAACACGCGTCTTTCGCAGTTGCTTCAGCGCGTGAGGGTAAGCCGGATAAAGTCGCGGTCCCAACCCGGACCGACGCTGAGTTGATAGGCCCAGCGCACCAGAGCCGAGTCGACCTCGGGGTCGCCGGAACTCCGCTCGACCAGCACATGCGTGATCAGGCCTTTGGCATCGGCGTTGACAATCAACAGGACGTTCCATGCGGCGATTGATGCGGTGATCGTGCCCAGATCCTTTTCCAGTTTGCCCAGGCTCGATTCCAAGTCGGGGACCGGCGGTTCAACTTGTAGCTGCAAGCCAGACAGCGGAGCGGGTCCACCGATCACGGAAGGCAGCGCCAAGGGACGCGCCATGTGGCGTTCGGTGAGTTCCTTGAACGCGGCAGGTCCACCTCTGGTAGGATTCCCGTCAAGCCCGCCCAGTCCCGCGTCCGGCAGGGAGACGTAGGGCATCGGGCTGGCGAGATCCATGGGCACGTTGAGCAGGCGCTCCTGTGCGCCGGGCCCGTCCGAACCTATACCCGACGGCAACCAAATGGGCGACCAGATCGCCGGCAGAAAGCGGGCGCGTTCGGCGTCGAGCGGCAAATAGGAGACCATGCCGCTCGCCGTGCCGGACCCGCGCGGTCCGGCGACGCGGTCGCGCGGTGGCGGCACCATCAACCACCACAGCAGCCACACCCCGACCGCGAGCAAGGCGAGCATCCGCCCAACCGCCGTCCGCACCGTTTTCATCGGCCAGCGCCTCCGCGATCGGTGTCGGTCGAACGCACCCGCCCGGCCAGCGCCACCTTGGCGATGCCGGCTTGCAAGGCCTTGTTCATCAAGGCGAGCAGGTCGCCATGCGCGACCCGTTTGTCGGCGGCGATAATCAAGGTCATCTCGGGATCGTTGTTGGCCATCTGCCGGAAGCGCCGGTCGATGTCGGCGAGCGACACGCGTTCGTTGTCGAAAAATAAAATGCCTTCGCGCGAGACGGTCAGCACGCGCCGATCCAGAGCGACGGACTCCAGTTCGGACACGGCCGGAAGCTCGATCGGAATCGCCGGCACCCGCAGGCTGACCTCTTGGGTGCGATGCACCATGAACAAGATCACCAGCGCATCCAGCACGATAAAATAAAACAGGTCGAGCAACACGCCGGCGATGCGTTTGCGCGGCCGGAACTTGCGCCGCAAGTAGGTGAGCGTCTCGTTAAAAAATGGGCCCGGATGGCGCATCGTTCAGCCCTGTTTCCGTTGCAGGAGAAATTGATGGATGTCGCCGGCCGCCTTTTCCATGTCGAGCACGATGCTCTCGATACGGCTGACCAGAATCGCGTAGCCGGCGAACACCGGAATCGCCGCCGCAATCCCGAACGCGCTGGTGATCAGCGCCTGCTTCATCGAACCCGCCAGCAGCGGCGCTTGGGTGAAAGGAGCGGTGTCGGCAATCACCCCCTGCATGCGCAACAAGGCGAGCAGCGTGCCAAGGAAACCGAGCATCGGCAGAATGCGTCCGAGCACCGCCAGCAGGGTCAGGCCTTGTTCGAGCCGCGGGATCTCCGCCAGGCCACACTGCTTGATCGATTCTTCGATGTCGGTGGGCGATTCGTCCGCACGCAAGATCGCCGAACGCACCACCTGCGCAACCGGCCCCGGCACGTCCTCACACAAGGTCACCGCCTCGACGACGTTGCCGCGGCGCAGGACATTGTACAGTCCGTCAAGAAAATCGGCGGAGTGGATCTGCGCGCGGTGCAGGTGGAAAAAGCGTTCGAAGAACACGAGAATGGAGAGCGCGCTGGCAATCAGCAACGCCCACATGACCGGTCCGCCTTCGTTGATCAATTGGAGCATCCTAGCGACCTAGAACTCGCGCCTTGGAAAGTCAACAGACCTGCGGTCTGAAGGTGGAAGATCGAAGGTGGAAGGTAGCGGCAGCGATCTGCGGTCGGAACGCTCGTCGACATGTAGGCCATGGCGATCAGACCCTGCGAAGAGATCCGCCATCTTCCATCTTCAGGCCGAAGGCCTCCAAGGCCTAAAAACGTTGCGCACCTTTACGCTTTGCGCCAAAGCAGGCGCATGAAATCGCCTCCCAAAAATCCGGTGAACCTGGTCGACCACGGCTTCATGGACGCCCGCTGGAAACTGCTCGACATCGCCGCCTTCCTTGACCGCCTCGAACGCAACAACGCCGAGGACGACTACCGGGTGCGTTCCTTGTACGCCGCCTTGGAGCAACTTGGAAAACGCGGCGCGCAACGAACCGAGAACGCCTTGCTGGTCTGGTCCGACACCACCACCGAACCGATTCCGGCCGCGCACACCAAAGGGGCGTCCGGCGCCTGGGAAGCCGGCGACAGCGCGGGCGAACAGGCCAAGGGAGGTTCGGCGTGAAGTATATCGAACCCCACGCGCACATGGTGAGTCGCACCACCGACGACTACGAACGCATTGCCCTCGCAGGTTGCGTCGCCCTCTGCGAACCCGCGTTCTGGGCCGGCTACGACCGCAGTTCCGAACAAGGCTTCTACGACTACTTTTCCCTGCTCACCGGCTTCGAACCCGCCCGCGCCGCCACGTTCGGCATCCAGCATTACTCGTGGATGTGCATCAACCCGAAGGAGGCCGAGGACATCAAACTCGCCGAAGCAGTGATCGACCTGATCCCGCCCTTCCTCGACAAACCCACGGTGCTCGGCATCGGTGAAATCGGCCTGAACAAAAACTCGAAGAACGAACTGATCATCCTCGAAAAACACATCCAGCTCGCGGCCGACCACGATCAACTCATTCTCGTCCACACCCCCCACCTCGAAGACAAACTTAAGGGCACCCGGATCATCGTCGACGCGATCAAGAACCATCCCAAGATCGATCCGTCGCGGGTGATCATCGACCACGTCGAGGAACACACCATCGCCACCGTGCTCGACGCCGGCATGTGGGCCGGCATGACGCTCTACCCTGAGTCCAAAGTGACGCCCAACCGCGCCATCGACATGATTGAAAACTACGGCGACGAAACCATCTGGATGAACTCCGCCTGCGACTGGGGCGTCAGCGATCCGCTGGCCGTGCCGAAGACCGCCCAGGTCATGCGCCAACGTGGCCACGACCCGGCGCGCATCCATAAAGTGGTGTTCGAAAATCCGGTGACCTTCATGAGCCAGTGTCCGAAGTTCAAGGTGGACTGAAAAAGCGCGCTTGGAAGTTCCGGCGTGTTCCAGTAACATTTGACCATGTGGTATTACGCGGAGGACGGACAACATGTCGGGCCGGTTGAGGAAGCCGAGCTGCTGGAAAAGATCGAGTCCGGAGAACTGTCACTGCAGACACTCGTCTGGCAGGAAGGCCGCACCGATTGGCGGTCGGCGGCGGACACCTTTCCCGCCTTGGCAACTCACGGGCCTGTTGGTGATCGCGAGGTAAACCCGTATCAGCAACCAGAGGTACTTAGCCCACCTCTTCCGAGGCCGCCAAAGAACGCGACCCTGTCCAGGCTGCTCGGCATCTGTTCAATTCCCTTGGGTTTTGCGACCTGCATTCTCGGACTCGGCGCCGGCGTCGCGGCGGTGATTTTCGGACACAAGGCGATGAACCAGATCAAGGCGAAGAACTTGCCGGGTGATGGCATCGCACTCACGGGGCTCATCACGGGATACATCACGATTGCCATATCCATCGTGGGAATCCTCGCGGTCGCGGTGTTGTATCTACTCGCCCTCGGTCTGGAACACGCAGCTCAGAGGTGACGAAGCAAGCCAAGTTCGGCGCTCGGAATTTCCATCCGGTTCGGCTAGGGAATTGCCCATGTGGTTTTACGAAGAGAACGGACAAAGTGTCGGACCGGTTGAAGAAGCCGAGCTGAAGGGGAAATTGAATGCGGGTACCTTGCCAGCGCGCACCATGGTCTGGCGCGAAGGTCTCGGAGATTGGCAGCAGGCCCGCACCGTGTTCCCCGGGTTGTCGGCGGCGCGCGGCCAAACGACGAACCCGTACAATCCACCGTGTGGCAGTTCAGCGCCCGCCGGGTCCCATCATCCAAACGTGGCGGCTGCCCCCGGAATTGCCGTCACCTCCATGGTGCTTGGCATCTGTTCCGTACTCTTGGGCTTGACGACATGTGTTCTCGGAATCGTCTGCGGTATTCCTGCAGTCATTTGCGGACATATCGCGATGAAACGAATCAAGACGGAGCATTTACCGGGACATGGGATGGCCTTGGCCGGGCTGATCACTGGCTATATCAGTATCGTGGGGACGATTCTCGGAATTCTGTTCCTTGTTCTGATGCTATTCATCCCGGGTGTGGACCCGAGTCAAAGGCTACCATAGACGGGGCGTGTGTCTTAGAATCGCCACCAGCGGAATCTGGGGTTGAGGCTTTCGCCGGTTGAGGGCACAATGGGTTATGTTCGATTTTCGATTCCGTTTTCCAACCCCTCTCATTCAGACCCTTGGCGTTCTCATCGCCTCATGCTTGCTGACCCAGGCACAGGAACCAACACCGCCGAACATCCTGTTGATCATGGCCGACGATCTGGGCTTCTCCGACCTCGGTTGTTACGGCGGAGAAATTCAAACGCCACATCTTGATGCCCTCGCGGCGGGCGGTTTGCGCTACACTCAGTTCCACAACACCGCCCGCTGCTGGCCGACCCGCGCCGCCTTGCTCACCGGGTATTACGCCCAACAAGTTCGGCGCGACAAACTGCCCGGACTCGCCCGCGGCAACCGACCCGCCTGGGCGCCGCTCGTGACCGAGGCGCTCGGCGGAGCCGGCTACCGTTGCTACCACACCGGCAAGTGGCACATCGACGGCATGCCGCTCGGCAACGGCTTCGACCATTCCTATTATTTAAAAGACCAAGGTCGTTTCTTCAGTCCGAAGACCCACTGGCTGGACGATGTGAAACAGCCCCCCGTCGAACGCGACACTGGCTATTACGCGACCACCGCGCTCGCCGACCACGCAGTGCGTGTCCTGAAAGACCACGCCAAGAACCACAAAGACGCCCCCTTCTTCCACTACCTCGCATTCGCCGCGCCCCACTTTCCTCTGCACGCCTTGCCCGAGGACATCGCGGTCTACGAAAAGATGTATGACGACGGTTGGGAGGTGCACCGCGAACGCCGCTGGACACGTCAGCAAGAACTGGGCCTGTTCCCCGCCGACACCAAACTCTCGGCGGTCGAAGCCGAGGTCGGACCACCCTACCCCTTCCCGGACGCGATCAAACAACTCGGACCCGGCGAGACCAACCTCCCCCTGCCGTGGAAAAAACTGACGCCGGAGCAGCGCCGCTTTCAAGCCAGGAAAATGGCGCTGCATGCGGCGATGATCCATCGGATGGACATTGAGATCGGACGCGTGTTGGCGCAGCTGCGAGCGATGGACGCGTTCGAAAATACGCTGGTCATTTTTCTTTCCGACAACGGTGCCAGCGCCGAGATCATGGTCCGTGACGACGGCCACGATCCGGCGGCTCCGATGGGTTCGGCCGCCTCCTACCTCTGCCTCGGACCCGGCTGGTCCAGCGCCTGCAATACCCCCTTCCGCCGCCACAAGACCTGGGTGCACCAAGGCGGTTCGGCCACCCCTTTGGTGATGCATTGGCCGGCGGGCATCGCGGCTCGTGGCGAGTTGCGGCACCAGGTGGTCGGCCACGTGATCGACATGGTGCCGACCATGCTCGAACTGGCCGGCATCGAAGCGTCCCCCACCGCACCCATCGAACCGATGCCCGGCACCAGCCTGATACCGACCTTCGCCACGGATACCGGACTCGGTTCGCGCAGCTTGTGGTGGGCGCACGACGGACACCGCGCGTTCCGCGATGGCGATTGGAAACTGGTCGCGCTAGAAGGTGGTGAGTGGGAACTCTACGATCTCGCCAACGACCAGACCGAGCAAAACGATCTAGCCCGCATTCTGCCCGAACGGGTTCGAGACCTCACTGACCGCTGGCAAGTTCAAGCAGACCACTTCGTGCAACTCTCGGGTAGCAAAAGTCAGCCCAGGGACGCTCCGGTTGGCGGTCGCTTGAAAGGCAACCGGAAGCAAAAAAATCCACGCTAACTCGAGGATCATCGACCTTTTTTAAGTTCTTCGTATTTTCATCTCGTCCTGATGGAAGATAGCTGGCAGGTGAAGGTGGTTTGCACTAAACGAGCAATTAACACATCCGTTAATAGCCATGTTGAATATTAAGCTAGAAGACAATTTTATCCCCGAAAACGACGTAGAACGCGTGTCCGCGCTTCATCGTCTTCGCCTGCTCGACACCCCCCGTGAGGATCGATTCGATCGCATCACCTCGTTGTTGTGCAAGATTTTCGACGTTCCGGTGGCGGCGATCACCCTAGTGGATCAACATCGGGTTTGGAACAAATCATTACGATCGGGAACGCATTCCCAAGGTGAAACAACGCGCCATGAGGGTGTCTGCTCACTGACGATTCTAGACGATGAGTTGACGGTGGTGGAGAACGCGCTTTTGGATCCCCGCTTGGATGGTTGTCCGGTCGTCCATGGCGAGATGAACATGCGCTTTTATGCCGGCGCCCCCCTATGCACGCCAGACGGATATCGCGTGGGCGCTATTTGTCTGGTCGATCACAAACCCCGTTCGTTCTCCAATAGGGAACGGGCCGTTCTGTCCGATTTCGCGCGCATCGTCCAAGAGGAGTTGCTTCGACCCGCGAACAACAAACCCCTCCAGTTTCAGGATGAATCTGGCGCGGTGGACGGTGACATGGTGACCGTCTGCGCGTGGTCAAACCGCGTCTTATACGAAGGGCAATGGATCCCCTCTGGTCATTACTTGCAGAGACACTTCGGCTTGCGCGTCACGCACGGCATGGCGGAAGATTTGACCGACGACTTCCTGAACGACAGCAATTAACCCGCCCGAGGGTTCCGCCCGTCTCAATTCAGATCCAAGGGATCCATGTGCAGAGGAGCCTCTGCTGTCTTGTTCCGACTACGTTCACTCATCAACGCTCCAAAAAGGCGATGCAGGCGTTGCCGGTCCGAGTGGTCAGGTAAATCTTTAAGACCCACAGCCAGCGTTCGCTCAGCAAGATGTGGATCATTCAGATTTTCCGTTGCGAGTTCCAACATGGCCGCGTGCGCCTCGAACTCTCCCGGGAAATTCCGCGCGATGTCAGCGTACGTATGGTAGGCCTCCTCGTACGCACCCTGTTGCCGTCTGGCCTCGGCCAAACTGTAAGGCGGACCCGCCTCAACACTCGACGGGTAAAATTGAGCGGCCAGCCATTCCCCCATCACCGAGGCCAGCACCGGAGCCGCAACCAAGGCGGCAACGATCAACAGCAGCAAAGGCAGCGCGGGTCTGAGAAAGGGGACGAATAAATGGAAGAACGCGGCGAACAGAAACAACACGGCGACAACCAGAAGATTGACCCGGTATTGCTGGATGACGCCGTTCGAAATACCCATGGCGCACTATTGAACACAAACGCCGTTCGCAGTAAAAAAGAAATATGTCCAATCCCCTCCCTCGTTGTCTCCGTCCTGCGTGTGTGCCTGTTTGTTTAATACCGGCCGTCTGGTTGGCCATGCTTTGCGCCCCGCTTTTTACAATGCACGCCGGCGCGAACGCGGCCCGCCCCAACATCGTGTTGATAATGGTGGACGACCTCGGCTACGCTGATTTTGGTTGTTACGGCAGCGAGATCAAAACGCCGCACATCGACCAACTAGCCAAGAACGGTCTGCGCTTCAGCCGCTTCTACAACACCGCCAAGTGCCATTCCTCCCGCGTGTCGTTGCTCACCGGCTTGTACTGCGACCAAGCCGGTTCGAACGCGCTCAATCGCGGCGTCACCATTGCCGAAGTACTGAAAAAAGCCGGCTACTCCACATCGATGGTTGGCAAATGGCACCTGCAAAAACAACCCACCGACCGTGGCTTCGAACGCTACTTCGGGCATCTGTCCGGCGCGACCAATTTCTTCACTGGCGACAACACCTTCCGGCTCAACGGCGAACCATGGAACGACTTCGGCGACGACTTCTACACCACCGACGCCTGGGGTGAATACGGCGTTCGCTTTGTCGACCAGATGCTCGAAACGCCCGACAAACCGTTCTTCCTCTACGTCGCGCACAATGCGCCGCACTACCCGCTGCACGCGCACAAAGAAGACGTCGAGAAATATGACGGCGTGTACGACGTCGGTTGGGACGCCATCCGCAAAACCCGCTATGCCAAACAGCTCGAACTCGGACTCGTGCCCAAGACCTGGGAGCCGGCGCCACGTCCGCAGAACGTTCCGGCCTGGGCCGACATGAGCGCCGAGGACCGCGCGTTCGAAGTGCGCAAGATGGCCGCGTTCGCCGCGATGGTCGACCGGGTCGATCAAGTGACCGGCAAACTCGTGGCGCACCTGAAAGCCAAGGGCGTGTTCGACACCACGCTGATCATGCTCTGTTCCGACAATGGCGCCTGCCCATTCGATCGCACCCGCGGCGCGCAGTACGAACCCTGGGACCCGCGTTCGTACTGGTGTTACGACACCGGCTGGTCCTCCGTCGGCAACACCCCTTTCCGCCTCCACAAACAAAACCAACACGAAGGCGGCATCTCGAGTCCGATGATCGCCCACTGGCCGGCCGGCATGAAGGCCGAACGCGGCAGTTTTACCCGGCAGCCCGCCCACCTCATCGACTTCATGGCCACCGCCATCGATGTCGCCGACACCGTCTACCCCGCCGACTGGCCCGGCATCGAGCTCGAACCCCTCCAAGGCAAATCCCTCGTCCCGATTTTCAACGGCGAAACCCGCACGCCACACAGAGAGCTGTTTTTCCACTTCGGCGAAAACCGCGCCGTGCGCGAAGGCGCGTGGAAACTGGTCACCCACCGGCGTTCGAGTTGGGAGTTGTACAACATCGACGAGGACGGAACCGAGATGCACGACGTCGTCAAGCAGCACCCCGAGATCGTCGAACGCATGTCCGCCCGCTGGTACGAATGGGCCGATAAAACCAACCGCCTCAAGCCAAAGGCTCGCGCCCCCATGACCAATAAACCACCGCCTCTGCTCAACAAAGGCGGGACCCCGGTCCGTCCTGACAAATTCTGACCGCCGCCTTTGTTGCCCCATTTGTCATGCGCGATTCGAGATGTTGAAATCGACAGCCAACGGGAAAAATCGCCCTACGGCTTCGACCGCGTGGCCACGGCAAAAAACCCGTTGAAAAAGCCCATCTGGTCCCGTAGCATTTATTTCTGCTACCCAAAATGGAAACTCCACGCCCCTTCATCAATCGCGAACTCAGCTGGCTGAGCTTCAACCGCCGAGTCCTCGAAGAAGCCCGAAATCCGCTCATTCCCCTGCTTGAACGAGTGAAATTTTTGGCAATCACCGCCAACAATCTGGACGAGTTCTTCATGGTCCGGGTTGGCAGTCTGGAGTTCCTCATCGCCGAAGGACGGGGCGCGCCGGATCTGTCCGGACGGAACCCGCAGGAGCAACTGGTCGATGTTCGCGTCAAAACCCACGAGTTCATGGCGGAACAGGAAGAATGCTACAGTTCCGAACTCGCGCCCAAACTCCGCGAAGAGGGCATTGTCTTGCTGCGCAACGGCACCTTCAGTGTCGCCCAGCGCGCACATATCGAAACGTTCTTCGACTCCGAAATCTTCCCGGTGCTCAGTCCCATGCGGGTGGCTGAAAACCAAGACCTGCCCTTGTTGCGCAGCCTCTCATTGCACGTGCTGGTCAAACTGTCCGCCACCGCGGATCATCCCGAGCCACGCTACGCGGTGCTGCCGCTTGAACCGGGTCCAAGCCGGCTGATCGAAATCTCGGAAAACGAAAGCACCGCGACCGTCTTGCTCGAAGATGTCGTTCGCCTGCTGATCCACCGCTTCTTCCCCGATGACGACGTGGAGGCCTGCGTGCCATTCAGAATCACCCGCAACGCCGACATGAGTGTTGAGCACGAAGCCTCCGACTTGCTGAAGGAAATGATGGATGTCCTGCTCGAACGGCGGACCAGCGGCTGCGTCCGGCTTGAAGTGTCCGACGACATCTCCCCCGAGATGCTGTCGTTCCTCACCAACGCCCTTTCCGTTTCAGACAATGCCGTCTATAAGACCAAAGGCCCCATCGATCTGAAGTTCCTGTTCCGCCTGGCCGGCATCGGCGGACACGACAGTCTCAAAAACGAAGACTGGCCTCAGTTTCCCTGCGCGGACTTGCAAGAGGGGGAAAGCATGTTCAGCGCCATCAGCCGCAAGGACATCGTCCTCCACCATCCCTACGAAGCCTACGATCCCGTCGTCAGTTTTGTCCAGGAGGCCGCCCAGGATCCGGCCGTTCTCGCCATCAAACAAACACTCTACCGCGTCAGCAAGCACTCGCGCATCATGGAGGCCCTGATCCGTGCCGCCGAACAGGGAAAAAACGTGACCGCGCTGGTCGAACTGAAAGCCCGCTTCGATGAAGCCGCCAATATCGAATGGGCGCGTAAACTCGAACTCGCCGGCGTGCAGGTGCTCTATGGCGTTCGCGGCCTGAAAACCCACGCCAAGCTCTGCCTGATCGTCCGCCGCGAACCCGAAGGCATCCGCCGCTACCTCCATCTGGGCACCGGCAACTACAACGAGTCTACCGCCTCGATTTACGGCGACATCTCGCTGTTTACCTGCGACCGCGACATGGGCTCAGACGCCTCCCATTTGTTCAACGCGATCACCGGCTATTCCCACCCGCGAAGCTATCTCAAACTCGAAGCGGCGCCGATCGGCCTGCGGCAAAAACTGCTCGACCTCATCGCAGTGGAAACCGAATCCGCCCGCAACGGCGCCGAAGCCTGGATCATGGCGAAAATGAACTCGCTCAGCGATCGCGAACTGGTCGAGGCCCTGTACACCGCCTCGCAGGCGGGCGTGCGGATCGCACTCAATATCCGCGGGATCTGTGTACTTCGCCCGGGCGTCCCCGGAATGAGCGAGAACATCCGCGTGATCAGCATTGTCGACCGCTATCTCGAACACAGCCGGATCTTCTTTTTCAATCACGCCGGCGACCAACGCCTGTATATCTCCAGTGCGGATTGGATGGGCCGCAATGTCGACCGCCGGGTCGAGTTGTTTATCCCCGTGGAGGACGAAGAGGCCCGTAGCCGGCTTGCCTTTATTCTTCAGACCTACTTCAAAGACAACGTAAACGCATGGGAACTCCAAGCCGATGGAACCTACGTCCGCCTGCTGCCGAACGGCAACAAAGCCTTCAGCGCCCAGCGCCGGCTCCATTCCGAAGCGCGTGATCGACACAACAATGCGGTCTCCTCACGCAAACTGACGTTCGAACCCCTGCGGGCCAAGCCACGAACATAAACCGCGCATCCACTAAATGCATCCCTGCAGCCACCATTGCATCCCTGCAGCCACCAGTGCATCCCCTGCAGCCACCATTGCATCCCCTGCATCCAGCCGGCCACTGCATCCGACCCGTTCATTAAATCACGCAAAACGAGTTTCCTCCACATGAAGAGTTCCACCTC
>Ga0114956_1002442_pt1 | contig 14566 bp, 11 predicted proteins | sample MaitaG_FD_87304 | JGI IMG/M metagenome (GOLD analysis project Ga0114956, IMG submission 87304) | Marine algal microbial communities from Maine, USA - Maine_Asex2 metaG | ecosystem: Host-associated > Algae > Red algae > Unclassified | place: Maine, USA | collected 2015-01-05 | reverse complement strand
ATTTTACTATAAATAGACATTAAAATTATACAGGTGTTGTTTGATCTTCTTGTAACTTTAGGAGGTTTAAGATGGCGACAACGATGATGGTTTCGCTGACGACGACGATGATGACGATGGGGACGATGACGACGGCGAAAGAGACGACGACGAAGGAGACGATGAAGATGACGACGAAGGAGACGGAGACGATGAAGGAGACGACGACGACGGAGACGACGAAGATGATGACGACGAAGATGATGATGACGACGACGGAGAGCCTAGCGATACAACCGATACGACAATAGATACTATGGGCGTATATGTTAACCCTATTAAGTTTTAACAAAAACTCGATATAAAGCATTAAATTTGACGACCTTTCATATTCTTGAAAGGTCGTTTTTTTTATAGAACCTCTTACCAAAAACACCAATGTATAAATTTTTATTTACCCTATGCTTCGCCTGTTTGTCTTTGTTATTCTGTGGTAAAACTTTAACGGCACAATGCAGCCAACCACTTTCACTAAGTTTTATAGAACAGCAATCAGACGCTGTATTTAAAGGGCAGGTCGTTCATCAATATGCTGATTGGAATGAAGACAATCGCATTATTGTTACCTGGAATCAAATATTGGTAAAAGAAGCCATTAAGGGCACTCCAGCTCAGTATGTTTATTTGTCTACCAAAGGAGGCGTACTCAACGGTATTGGCTGTACAGTTACACCATCGTTGTCTTTGAACATTGGTGATGTCGGAACTTTTTATGCAACACATTTTAAAGAAAATTTTTACAAGCCTGTTGCGACACAACAATCGTTTATACCAACAGATAAAAAGGACATCATACTCAATCAGAAATCCCAGCAAGTTATTGTGATATCCAACATTTCACCTTCCAATGTTTCGGGTGGAACAAGCGATATGATGACCATTACAGGAAGCGGATTTGGTAATCTTAACCCACCCGCAAAAGTTCAATTTAGAAATCCTGATGTCTTCCTTCCTTCGGTTTCTTATCAATCAATAGATGCCAACCTTATTTTGTCTTGGAGCGATACCGAAATTCAATTATTGGTTCCAGGTAGAGATGTGAGTAATGGAAAATCGGGAGCAGGTAGTGGGGAAATCCGTATTGTAAATGAATCGGGAGAGATTCTACAATCTTCGCAAAATATTGTGGTCAATTATAATAAAATTACCAACAACAATATAGAAATTGATTTGGTCAACGATGATGGCAATGGTGGATATGTGCTTACTTACAACAACAATTTTAGTACAAATGCTTCTGCTGTAGCATCTTTTGAACGGGCGATAGATTCTTGGAACTGCGAGGCACAAAGCAATCTGTCTATAGCAACTTCAACGACAACAAGCAATTGTCCGACCCAAAACGAAATCAACTCTATAGGATTTGACAATGGTTGTTCGTTGCCATCTGGTACTTTGGCAGAAACCACCAAATGGTTTTCTATTTGTGCGAACGGGATTACTTTTACGACCGAAATAGACATCATCTTTTCCAATACTGTGAATTGGAATTATGGTCCTGATGCAACCACTGGGAGCGACAAAGATTTTGAAACACTTTGCCTTCACGAATTGGGACATGGTCACGGTATAGAACACGTTATCAACGAAGGCTCAACGATGTATCCTGCTTTGGCAAATAGTACCGATATTAGAAACATTGACGAACAATCATTGGCTGGTGCAGCCGATATTTTTGAACACAGTACCCAAGCCATCAATTGTGGCGGACAAAACCCTTTTGAGGTGTCTGCACTCTGTAATTATGAAGTAAATGTTACTGTTTTATTAGAAGGAGCATACGAAAACAATGGATTGATGTCTACTTTATTGGGTGAATTGATTCCCAACAACCAGCCTTATTCATCTGCTCCTTACAACCATACGGGAACCGAAAGTTTTACCAACTTGCCAGCAAATGCCGTAGATTGGGTACTTGTTGAAATGCGAAGTGGTTCGCCTACTGCTACTCCAGAAATTGGGACAACTGTAGTGGAAACGGTGGCAGGTTTGTTGCTCTCTAATGGAAACATCATTGATGCAGTCACTGGTGGACTTTTGAATTTTAGGAATTTAACAAGTGGAAATGCTTACTATATTTGTGTTCGTCACCGAAATCATTTAGATGTTTTGGCGGCACAACCTATTGTAGCGGAAGCGGTTGTCAATTATGATTTTACGAGCAGTACGACCAAGGCTTTTGGCAATGCTCAACAAAAATGGGTCGATGGGAATGCGGTGATGTTTGTTGGTGACTATAATCAAGATGGCGTGATTCAAATTACGGATATTGATTTGTGGGTTGCCATTCCTGCATTGCTAAATACCTATTTTGATACCGATGGCAATTTAGATGGGGTCGTGCAAACTACAGACTATGATGCTTGGTTTACCAATAAAGCGAAGGTGGGTTCTGATGAAATTGGGTTTCCTTAGTTTAGGGGTTTAGGATGTCAAGCTACAAATAAAAACCAAACACCTAAAAAACCAAACACCTAAAAAAATTGAATAAATTCTGGACATATTTAAACGAGCCTATTGACATTGCCTCTTTGGTTTTTTTTAGGATAGGGTTTGGTATTATGATGCTTATTGAAGTATGTCGTTATGTGAATTTTAATTGGGTGGAGAAGTATTGGATAGATCCTGTTTTCTTTTTTACGTATGAGGGATTTCATTGGGTGCAACCTTGGGACGGAAACGGTATGTATCTTCACTTTTTTGCATTGGGCATTCTAGCTATTTTTATTACATTGGGATTGTTTTACAGATTCAGCACCATTGCTTTTTTTGTTGGATTTTCTTATATATTTTTACTAGATAAAGCCAACTACCTCAATCACTTTTACTTGATAATGTTGTTTTCCTTTTTGCTCTGTTTTATTCCTGCTCATCGTTATTTTTCAATAGATTCTCGCCTAAATCCTAAGATTCATAGTTCAAAAATAGCCCGTTGGTGTTTGTGGATATTGGTGTTTCAGTTGGGCGTGGTTTATTTTTATGGAGGAATTGCCAAAATAAATCCCGACTGGCTGAATGGAGAACCGATGCGTAAATGGATATTAGATTCTGCTGATTTTCCCATTATTGGCAAGTATTTCACACAAAGCTGGGCGGCTTATTTTTTCTCTTATAGCGGCTTGTTGTTGGACTTATTGATTGTTCCTTTTTTACTCTGGAAACGCACTAGAATATTTGCCTTTATTGCCATTACGCTCTTTCACATCATCAATTCACAAATTTTTAGCATTGGGATTTTTCCTTGGCTGGCAATAGCCGCTACGACCATCTTTTTTGAGCCCGATTGGATTCGAAAACGAATAAACAAATTTCCCAGTTTAACCAAAAAATGGCATTTCGCTGCGCCTGATAATTTTCAGATTACACCTATAAAAAGTGGATTTAAATTTTTCCTCATACTATATATTGCTGTTCAGTTGTTGGTTCCATTTAGGCATTTTTTGTATCCTGGCAATGTCAATTGGACAGAGGAGGGACATCGGTTTTCTTGGCATATGAAACTGCGAGATAAGGTCGCCAAAGCAAAGTTTGTGGCAACCGATTTGGTGACGAATGAAAGCTATGACATTCCAAAAGGAAAATATCTCTCTAAACGCCAACGGCGAAAGATGGAAAACCGCCCCGATATGATTCGGCAGTATGCGATGTTTTTAGCAAAGGTGTATAAAATTAAAGAAAAAAAAGACGTTGCCATTACCGTTAATGTAAAAGCCAGTTTGAACAATCGCCCTTATCAAGTTTTAATTGACCCCACTGTTGACTTGTCTAAGACCAACTATGGTTTGGAAAGATGGGATTGGATTTTGCCGTTAGATATGGGTGAGGAATGATGGGGTTGATGTTTCATTTTTTGTCTGTATCAGGATTCGCAGGATGAAACACCCTATTTTTAGCTTATTGCGACCAAGATACTCCTCTGTATAAAAGTTTGATTCCCAAAAGACCTTTTTAACCAGTATCATTCCTTACCTTAGCATCTAGAATTTTATTTCCCCCTTTCTATTTAATGATTCCCTCCCAATTGTTTTTTTGATATCCATCATGGAGTTGTCCCTCCAGATATCATTTTTGGTATTCACTAAGCATTCCCTTTTGAAATGAGAAATTCCCTAATCGTAAGCTGTTTTGCCTGTTTGTCTGTATTTTTTTTTGGTAAAACTTTAATGGCGCAATGCAGCCATCCGCTCACCACTAATTTTATAGAAACCCAATCCGATGTTGTTTTTGAGGGGACCGTTGTTCATCGGTTTTCTGACTGGAGCGAAGATGGTCGAATCATTCTGACATGGAATGAAATTTCAATAAAAAACACCCTAAAAGGCAATCCGAAGAAAACAATCTTTTTGGCTACAAAAGGAGGAATCGTCAACGACCTTGGTTGTATGGTTACGCCTTCGCTCTCGTTAAAAGAAGGAGATTCGGGTGTTTTCTATGCCATTCATTTAAAAGAAAATTTTTACCAAGCAACGGCAGCCCAACAGTCTTTTGTACCTCAGGAACCGAAAACCACTTTTCAGAAATCGCAGCAGAAATCGCAACAGACAATGAACATCACCAATCTTTCTCCTTCTGTGGTGGCTGGCGGAATTGGGCAGATTATGACTGTTAGCGGAAGCGGGTTTGGTTCTTTTGTCAATGCTGCCGAGATTCAATTTAGAAATCCAGATGTCTTTTTACCAAACATCTCTTATCAGACGGTCAATGCCACTCATATTTTATCTTGGTCAGACAGTCAGATACAATTCCTTGTTCCTGGTAGAGATGTTTATACTGGAAATTCGGGGGCTGGAAGTGGCAACATTCGCATCGTACACGAATCTGGCACAATGGTTCAATCTCAACAAACGGTTGTGGTTGATTATAATAAAATAAACAACAATGGCGTAGAGATTGACTTAATCAACGACAATGAAAATGGTGGATATACGTTTACCTACAGCACCGATTTTAGTGCAAACGCTTTGGCAAAGGAGGCTTTTGAGCGTGCTTTGGAGACTTGGAATTGTGATGCTAAAAGCAATCTATCGGTTTCTAATGCAACGACGGCAAGTAATTGCCCTGCACAAGACAATGTTAATTCCATAGGATTTGACAATGGCTGCTCGCTGTCTGTTGGGACTTTGGCAGAAACCACCAATTGGTATGCCGTCTGTGGGAATGGCGTAACCTTTTTTCCAGAAATAGACCTTCTTATTCGCAATTTGTCTAGTTGGAATTATGGTCCTGCTGCAACTACTTTTAGTAAAAGAGATTTTGAAACACTTTGTCTACATGAGTTGGGACATGCCCACGGACATGGTCATGTGCTCAATAACAATTCCAGCCTCTATCCTGCCTTACCAAATGGTTTTGATTTACGCAATCTCGACAGTGGTTCCATTTTATGTGCCGAAGCTATTTTTGAACACAGTACGCAAGCCATTAATTGTGGTCCTTTGGCTCCTTTTGAAACTTTAGAAGATTGCTCACTTCAAGTCAGCCAAGCAATTCCACTCAACATTCGAGTCTTTTTACAAGGAGCCATGAGCGACAATCCCAGTGTTACTAATTTAATGAACGATGATTTGAGGGCACAAGGATACCTTCCGTATATAGAACCCTATTCCAATTTATATGGCTATTCCAATATCTCTTCTGATGAAACGTATGTTGCCAATCCTTTTGTTTTTAATACGACTGGTAAAAATGCAATAGTCGATTGGGTAGCCATTGAATTGAGATCGGCAAACAATGCTGCTCAGGTGGTTAAAACCCATATTGGTTTGCTACAAAGAGATGGTGATGTGGTTTCTGTTGATGGCGTCAATCCTGTTTTTACCCAAACGAATGAAAACTATTTTGTTGCTATTAGACATCGTAATCATTTGGGGGTGATGACCAAATTTGTGCAAGATTTCTCAAATGATGCGGTAACCATTGATTTCACCAATCCCAATTTTGATATTCATGGCACCAATGCCTGTAATCTTTGGCAACCCAATACGATGGTCCTTTGGGGCGGCAATACCAATGCCGACAATAAAGTTATTTTCCAAGGCAATAACGAGGATGTCTCTCCCATATTTTTCGACATTATAGGAAACAATTTAAACGATGATTTGCTCAACAATTTCATCATCAGTGGTTATCAGCTTAGTGATTTGGATATGAATGGACAGGTCATTTATCAGGGTCCCAATAACGATCCTTTGTTGGTTTTTTCTAATATCGTATTTTTCCCAACCAATACGTTTAACAATCCCAATTTTGCCATTATTGAGCAGCTACCTTAAGAGGTTGTTGGAACTTATGATGGTCTCAAAAAACATTTGGTGATTGCCCATTAAGGATTTAACTTTGATGATTACAACAGAACTTCTATTACACTTTATATGAATCATTCTCAAAAACTGCTCTCTTTAACAGCAGCAGCACTATTCGGCAGCCTATTTGTATTCAGTCTCCTTGCCTGCAACCAAGACGACGATGATGATTCGATGATGATGGACCCGCCCATCACCGACACCATGATGGTTGATACAATGGATACAGATACCATGGCATTGGATACTGTGGGAATGATTTCTGATACTGTTCGGTTTGCTTCTTTTAATGTTTCTATGTTTGGAAATGAGGCTGGACAAGTCATTGCAAATTTGAGTACGTCTAGTAATTTCAGGTATAAGAAAGTAGCAGAAATCATTCAAAGAGTACGCCCCGACGTACTTGCCTTGATGGAGTTTGATTATGATGAAAGTGGACAAGCGTTGCCATTGTTTCAGCAAAACTATTTGAATGTTTCGCAGAATTTGGCGGAAGCCATTGCGTATGAATATGCCTATGCCGTTCCAACCAATACTGGTTTGTTGTCCGATACTGATATAGATGGGAACGGAAATATTTCTTTGCCCAATGACGCTTATGGTTTTGGAACTTTTGAAGGACAATATGGTTTCGCCATTTTATCCAAATATCCCATTGATGAAAACGAAATACGTTCTTTTCAGACCTTGCTTTGGAAAGACATGCCCAACGCCAATTTACCGATGAACGGAAATGAGTCTTATTATTCAGAAGATGCTTTGGATGCTTTTAGGATTTCATCGAAAAATCATATTGATATTCCCATTCAAGTAAATGAGAACCAAACCATTCACGCCTTGCTTGCACATCCTACACCACCCGTTTTTGACGGAGCAGAAGATAGAAATGGCTTGCGTAATTTTGATGAAATTCGTCTATGGGTAGATTACCTAAACAATGAATCTTATTTACAAGACGACAACGGAGGTCAAGGTGGATTGACCAGTGAGGCTGCTTTTGTTGTCATGGGTGATTTGAACAGCGATCCTGTAGATGGCGACAGTGTAGAAGGTTCCATCAATCAGTTGCTCGACCACAATAGAGTCAATCAGGCAGTTGCCAACGGCAGTTTAATACCACAAAGTTTGGGCGGAACAGAACACAACCAACAATCGGGAGATGAATCGGACCCCGCTTTTGATACCTCGTTTTTTGGCTTACGTACCGATTATGTATTGCCTTCCGACAATCTAAACACTATAGCAACAGGCGTTTTCTGGCCTCTTTCGACAGACCAATTGTCTTATTTAACTGCTGGTGAAGCAAGTTCTGATCACCTATTGGTTTGGATAGATTTGGTGGTAGAGTAAATTGATGGTTGATGGTTGATGGTTGATGGAAGCTTGTATTACAATCTTTTTAAAACCATATAAGGCATATAAGATTTTTATTAAAAAAAGTTGAAAATTCCTTTTTTGCTATAACACAAACCAAGGAAACCGATCTTAAATGTTCTCTGTGGCAAAATATAGAGCATATAAGTTCTACCTTCCATCAATTTCTAGGCACTTAAGTTCAAAGAGAATCCATTTCTTATATGCCTTATATGTTTTAGCTAAATAGTTACAACCAAACTTGATTTTCTTAATGCCTTAATGGTTCAAAAAGCAATAAGAAAAGGGCTAATCTGCGATAAAAATCGTGGATTAGCCCTTTATTTTTTAATAGCCTAAAAAGACTATTTCGTTTTTTTACTATAATAGCTCAATGCGACTGGCATAAACTCCTGCAAATCTTCAATTCGTGTATCGTGACTTGGGTGTGTACTCATAAACTCAGGAGGAGCAGCTCCGTCACTGGCATTCGCCATTCTACCCCAAAAGTCAACCGCTTCTCTTGGATTATAACCTGCGGCAGCCATAAATACCAAACCCATTTTGTCAGCTTCTGACTCGTGTTTTCTAGAATACTTTAACATACCCAAAGTAGATCCAATACCATAAGCTTGATTAAACACACTTTGTGTGAGTTCTGGTTTGTCTCTTAAAGCAACGCCCAAACCGATGCCGCCCAACTGAACAGCCAATCCTTGACTCATACGTTCATTACCATGTCTGGCAACAGCATGCGCTACCTCATGCCCCATAACTACTGCAAGCCCATCGTCGTTTGCACAAATAGGCAAAATACCTGTATAAAAAACCACTTTACCGCCAGGCATACACCAAGCATTTACCAAATCGTCTTGTACCAAATTAAACTCCCACTGAAAATCTTTTACCCTCTTAAGTTGTTTTTTACTTCTAAGATAAGCCGTTGCAGATTCCGCTATGTCATTTCCTATGGTTTTCACCTGTTCTACCTGCTTTCCACTTGGCACCAACTTATTTTCCTTCAAAAAGGTATCGTAACTGGTCAAACTCATCGACATCATCTGACTTTCAGGTAATAAATTTAGTTGCTTTCGACCAGTAATGGGCACTTTACTACAAGAAAGCAATCCAAATATGGTAATCAGTAAAAACGCTGTGTACTTTTTCATATAACTATTTTTTAATTTTCAGATTATGAGATATTAGATGTGAAACAATCGGTAATCGTTTAATGAAGTATCAAACTCAAGTTCAAGCACTAAGCACTTTCAATGACTTTGAGCAACATTTCACTATAAAAAGTATGTTCGACTTTTAGCCCAGCTTTTTCAACTGCTTTAAGGGTCTTAGCATTACTCAAATCTACTTCTTTTTGACCAATAATAGGTCCTGTATCAACACCTTCATCTACATAATGCACTGTTATGTAAGTTTGTTCGATTTTATTAGAAAAAGCCCACTCATAAGCATGTAATCCTTTGTGTTCCTTGGTATCGGCAGGATGAATATTAATGATTTTCCGACGATATTTTTTGACAAAAGGCTTCGATAAAATACGCATATATCCTGCCAAAACGATGTAGTCAAAGTCGATATTGTCCAATAATTCGATAACCAACTGATCGTACTCAGTTCTATCGTATCCTTTAGAATCGATACTTGCCGTTGTAATGCCCAATCGGTCCGCAGCTTGCACTCCAGGAGCACCCACTTTATCAGAAAACACCAAGGTTATTACCGCTTTGTCTTTGAGAATGCCCGTTTTACACTGTTTGAAGATTGCCGACATATTGCTGCCTCTCCCAGATATAAAAACGACCAATTTGACTGCTTCTTTTTTCAACATATTAATCTCTAAAGTTACTAAAGAATAGTTCGGCTGCTGCTGGATTGGTTGCTAGGGGAATATTGTACACATCACATAAACGCATCAACATATTCACATCTACCTCATGCGGATGTTTTCCCAAAGGGTCTCTAAAAAAGATGACCATATTTACTTTTTTCTCTACCAACCGACTGGCAATTTGAGCATCACCACCTTTCGGACCACTTTCTACTGTCGTTACTTCCAAACCAGCATTGATCAAATGCATTCCAGTAGTTCCTGTTGCAACAAGACTAATTTCATTTTTCTGAAGAATGTCTATGTGGTCTTTAATAAAACCCACCATTTCTGCTTTTTTTCCATCATGGGCAATAATTGCTATGGTCATAAAATTTCTACTTTGTTTATAGTTTGCAAAAGTATCTTATTTTTGCCACCTTAAATAATCACATTCAATAAATCATTAATAAAAACGATAATGAACATCGCAATTATTGGGTCAGGAGGAAGAGAACACGCTCTTTCTTGGAAATTGGCTCAATCGCCACAACAAACTCAAATCTTTACACTTCCCGGCAATGGCGGAATTCCCAATTCCATCCCAATGGATATAGCTGATTTTGCAGCCATTGAACAATTTTGTAAAAAAGAGCAAATAGATTTATTGGTCGTTGGTCCAGAAATTCCCCTCAGCAATGGCATTGTCAACTATTTTGAGGATAGTCCCGTCAACGTTTTTGGTCCCGATAAAAGAGCAGCAACATTGGAAGGCTCTAAAATTTATGCTAAGCTGTTTATGGAAAAATATGGTGTGGCGACTGCTGATTTTAAGGCTTTTAATAAAATAGAAGATGCCCATGAATATATAGTCGAAAAAAAAGGCGATTGTGTCATAAAATTTGATGGCTTGGCTGCTGGCAAAGGAGTCTATGTTTGTAATAATATAGCGGAAGCGGAAACAGCATTGAATGAACTCAAGGGGCAGTATGGGAATGAATTGTCGTTCTTGATAGAGGACAAATTGTTGGGTGATGAAATTTCTATTATTGGCATTACCGATGGAAAAAGCATTAAACTTTTACAAGCATCGCAAGATCATAAACAGTTGTTGGATGGTGATTTAGGTCCCAACACTGGAGGAATGGGTGCATATACTCCAGTGTCATTTTGCGATGAAAAAATGATGGAAACCATTTATGAAACAGCAATTAATCCGACTATAAAAGGTTTACAAGAAGAGCATTTCAATTATAAAGGTTTCCTCTATTTTGGTTTGATGATTACAGATACCGGACCAAAGGTTTTGGAATACAATTGTCGATTGGGCGACCCTGAAACGGAAGTTATTTTACCTTCTTTAGACAACGATTTATTACCCATTCTTTTATCTTGCTTTGATGGAACTTTAGCAACTCAAAAGATGGTTTTTAAAAAGGGATATTTCGTAGATATCGTTCAGGTATCGGGTGGTTATCCTAAAAAGTATGAGAAAGGATTTCCGATTGTTGGTCTGTCGGATTTATCAGATTCCACCTTAGCATTTCACGCTGGAACCAAAAAAGAAGAAGATCAAATACTCACCAATGGCGGACGAGTTCTCAACATTGTTGTACAGGGCGACACACTAGAAGACGCTATAACAAAGGCATACTCAGAATGCAAAAAAGTTGGTTTTAAAGATCATTATTATCGCAAAGACATTGGTAAACGTAAGGGTTAATTTGAGCTGTTCTTACACTTAATTTGAAGAAAATCTTACGAATGTCCAGCAGTTTTTCTTGTGATACAAAATAGGTTGCTTTTCTCTGTGTAGCTCTGTGTTTTCTCTGTAAAACTCCGTGTAATAGCTCTCAGTGTCATTGGTTATTACACAAAGAGCCACAAAGGATACAAGAGGCGCATTGAGTTTTTAGTAAAACATCCACATAAGAAACTACTGATGGGTAACCCATATCAAAAACAACCTGCTGATTTCCAATCGTTTAAAAAATCATTGCTTTTTTTCATATTTTATTTGAAACCTTTTTTCAAAGCTTACGTATTACTAAGGAATCAGTAAATACTAACTTTCCAATTTAGTTACCTCTCTTCATACCCTTATTGCCCTTATTTTTATTCCCCCTATTGAAGTAGGATTGCCTACATTTCAATATCCGTTGATAAATTTATTTTATTACAATGCTAGACATTTGAATATTTATGGTGAACAGTTGATTTTGAAAGTTTTTAGTCAAAAAAGCCTATAATATCAATACACACATCTATGTCTAGCAATATAATATTTCATCTAATTAAATTTTCAAACTTATGAAACGTTTAGACAATTTCATTAAAGACCTAGAGGTAAGACCGCTTACATCCTGGCAATGTAGCACCTTAAGTGGAGGAACTTGGGTTGATGGTGATTTTAAGAAAAAAGAAGAGGAGAAGAAAGGAAAAGAAAAGGAAAAAGAAGTACTAAAATTTGAATCAGATACTTTATTGGTAGCTGAATTTCAATTAGAAGACAAAACATTGATGGATCCTCCAGGGCAGTGCCCACATATGTAGGATTCTTACTTTTTCGAGTAAAAAGTATTGATGAGGTCACTCAATAGGATTTGAATATTACCCAATATTCAAATCCTTTTTGAAACAGATCCGTCAATTTTTCACAAATCCTGCCTTGATGAACCATACAAACTAAAAACCACTCTCATTAGGGCATTTACCAAAACATTTACCTAGACCTCTCCGTATTTAACCAACTTATTGACTAATACCATTAACTAACTATTGAAAAAGTTTTATCAGATGGTTTTTCGTATATCCTTATTATATTGTATAATTTCATTGGTATTTGGAAATCTAATAACTCAAGCAAACAATGTTGCTGAGTTAAAAAAAGAAATCAATGCCTCCATTACAGATAATAATTTCACTAAATCTGTTAAGCTATGTGATAAGTTGGCAAAACTTCATTATGACAAAGGTGAACACGAATTGGCCATAGCAAGTCTTGAACAAGCCCTAATTTACGGAGAAAATATACAGGACCCCAAAATACAATCAGAGATTTATTTTCATCTTGGAATGATCTATAACCGCAAAGGAAGTTTCACTGAAGCGCTCAAAAGTTTTAAAAGCGGCTTTCAACTTATTAAAAACACCTCCGACTTAAAAACCTATATTAAGTTCAATGTAAAAATCGCTTATACTTATACCAGCCTTGGTAATTCCGATGAAGCGTATAGGCGGTTACTCCAATTAAAAGACAAAGTTGCAGCAAGCAAGCAACCTGACTATTTACGATTTGTTTATTACGAAATGGGTACGCTGCACTATTATCAAGAGCATTACAATCAAGCTTTGGCATATTATGAGAAGACCAAAGTCTTGGCTGGAACAGATGATCCTTATTCTTTTTACAACAGCTTGGCTGCTATTGCCAGTTGCTATTCTGCATTAAATCAAGAAGAAGAAGCATTGTGTATGCATCTAGAATCTCTTGAAATTGCTCAGGAATTAAATTATGCTTATGGTATCGCTAGTGCCAATACCAATATTGCTGAAACTTATTTTCTACTTAATAAATTAAAGGAATCAAAAGCTTACTTCTTAGTCGCACTCGACAATATGAAAAGCATAAACGATGCAGGAGGAAGCATAAAAGTATTGAGTGCTTTGGCAGAAATCGCTGCTTTAAATACCGATAAAAAATTAGCCATCGAATACATTGATCAATCATTGGTTGCTGCTGAATTGATAGATGGCGATATTCGTTTGCAAAAACTCTATAAAAACATTTCAAAGACGTATGACTTAATTAATATGCCCACTCAAGCATTGGTCTTTCTGAATAAACACCTAACCCTAAAAGAACGATTAACCAATGAAAAGAACATTGAAAAAATGGCAACTATTAAAGCCAAATATGAAATAGAAAAATCTGAGAGGGACAACAAAATAGCACTCCTAGGTAAAGACTCCAAAATAACACAAATGTATGCCATTGGCGGTTGTGGAATCACTTTATTTTTAGCCTTAATCACATTGCTTTTACTAAGCAGATATAAGCTTCAAAAAGAAACAAACAAACTGCTTGCACAGAGTAAAAAAGAAATTGAAGAACAGAACATCAAACTAATTGCTTCTAACAAATCACTGGAACAATTTGCCTACATTGCCTCACATGATTTAAAGGAACCATTGAGAACTGTCAGCAGCTATTCTGGCTTATTAAAAAGGAGATATTTTGACAAACTAGATGAAGAAGCAAAGGAGTATTTTGGCTTTATGATTGATGCAACAAAACGCATGTATCGCCTACTAGATGACACGATGAGTTATTCTAAAATCTCAAACGATTTACCGGGTGAAGAAGTCGTAGATTTAAATGAAGTCATTGGTTATGTTTTAAATAATTTAAAAACAGAAATTGATAAAAACCAAGCCATCATTGAAGTAAAAAGACCGCTTCCAAAAATTTTAGCAAAAGAAACATTGACCGTTCAGTTGTTCCAAAACTTCATTTCAAATGCCCTCAAATTCCAACAAAAAAACCAGCGCCCACATATAAAAATATCTTACGAAAAAGATATCAAAAATAGATTGTTTACTTTTAAAGTCCAAGACAATGGAATAGGTATTGCACCTGAATTTCACGATAAAGTTTTTGAAGCATTTAAGCGACTCAATGTCCAAAATAAATATGAAGGAAGTGGCGTTGGATTGGCAATCTGTCATAAAATAATCACAAATATGGATGGTAAAATATGGATAGATTCAGCAGAAGGACAGGGAACAACTTTCTTCTTTACAATTCCGATGAGCAGTATTGAATTAGCAATGCCCGCTAAATTAGCTTTTGCTGAACAAGCTTAATTTTATAGTAGAACAATCCCTCATTTTTAAACTAAAATTGCAACTAATTTATCAATCTACAAATCTTCGGTGTGAGCTATAATTTCATTTATTTGACTAATATATCGTTCACATTTCCACTTAATTAAGTAGATTAAGTAACTTTACACTCTGGCTACCAATCTAAAGTTGCCAAACTGCT
>Ga0114956_1002441_pt1 | contig 14571 bp, 16 predicted proteins | sample MaitaG_FD_87304 | JGI IMG/M metagenome (GOLD analysis project Ga0114956, IMG submission 87304) | Marine algal microbial communities from Maine, USA - Maine_Asex2 metaG | ecosystem: Host-associated > Algae > Red algae > Unclassified | place: Maine, USA | collected 2015-01-05 | reverse complement strand
GATCGGCTGATCGCGACCCTGCGGACCAAGGCCGATGCAATGGTGGCAGCGGTGCGTTCGGAGTTCCCCGATGACGTCACCGTGAACTCGCCCAAGGGCGGCATCTACGTCTGGCTTAGCTTCCCCGAGGGCACCGACACCTCGTTGTTCCACGCAGCGGCCGCCGATGCAGGTATCGAATTCACGCCTGGGGCTGGTTGGTCGAGTGACCCCGAGTGGGGCAAGAGCCGCCTACGACTGTGCTTCGGCTCACCGACCGTCGACCAGATTCAGGCTGGTGTCGCAAAATTAGCCGCGCTGTATCGCGACCAGCTGTAGCGCTCGCTAGGCGAGGGGCTCTCCATCGACCAGCGTGCCTCTCGAACGGTCCCAACCAACCCGGTTCCAGGGGCTGGTCGGTTCGCTCAACAGCTCGTCGGCGACGTCTTGGAATTGCTGCTGGCTTGGATCGGGCGTTGGCAACCATTGACCTTTGTCGGTGAGCCAGAGGATGCGACCTGAAAGGTAATTCTCGCTCAGCGCTTGCCACGAATCAAACCGCTCGGCCAGACGCTCGCCAGCTTCGAGCACCACAGACCAGGCATAGTCCGACTCGATCACCTGGGCGATCGCGGCGCCGCCCGAGACCGTGATCAGGCGGCAGTAGTCCCAAGCGAATTTCTCGTCGCCACCATCGATGCCGTCGCTGGCCCACTTAGCGCGGTAACCGTCGGCCTGCATCCACTCGATGAGTTCGGTGTATTCGCGCTCGTCGCGCACGTCCCACCAAAGTGCGAGCCCGTCGGCCCAGTCCAGCGCTTCAAGTCCTCCGCCGAGCGTGTCCATGCGGGGCGCCACCGCACGAAAATAGATGCCATTTGCGAGCAGTGCCCAGAGCTGGTCGCCCGACAGATTCGTCTGAGCCGGATCCCACCCCCATCGCTGCTCGACACCGTCACTCTTTGATCGCTTGAACCATGCCACTTCGATAGCTTGGCATGGGTTGCGGCGATGCTGGGCCAAATCGGTTGCAATGCCCGTTCGGGCGACCCGTTATGGCACGCTGTTCAGCAATGAAACTCTCACTCTTTGACAGCACCAACAACATCGACGAAGCGGTCGCGAACGCAAGCCGCGCCAATGACCTCGGGTACCACCGCTACTGGGCACCGCAGATCATGAACGCCGACCCGATCGCGGTGCTCTCGGTCATAGGGCGTGAGATCCCTCGAATCTTGCTTGGCACTTCAGTGGTAGCGATGCAGACGACCCTGCCCCAGACCCTTGCACAGCAGTCATTGACCATCAACAACATCAGCGGCGGCCGCTTCACGATTGGCATCGGAACGAATCACGAGCCAGTGCTCGAGATGGTCTATGGCGTGCCGTGGAACAAGCCCTACACGCACATGACCGAGTACCTCAACGCGCTCATCCCGCTGTTGAACGAACAACGCGTCGTGACCGAAGGCGAGTTCGTGACAGCCCGTACCGGCATCAATGTCAAGGCGGAGCCAGCGGGTGTGATGCTCGCGGCACTGGGCCCAAAGATGCTCAAGCTCGCCGCCGAACGCACCAATGGCACGATTACCTGGATGACCGGACCGGTCACCATCTCGGACCACGTGCGTCCCACTATTGGTGCTTCCGCAGAGATCGCCGCTGGCGTAGGCATTCAGGTCACCGACGACATCGACGCGGCACGGGCAAAGGCCAACCAGGACCTCGAGATCTACGGCACGCTGCCGTCGTACCGTTCAATGCTCGACCGTGAGGGCGCTTCCAATCCCGGCGACATGGTGCTGATCGGTGACGCTGACACCATCCGCACCGGCCTCGAGGCCTACAAAGCTGCAGGCGCAACCGAATGCGCACTGAACATTCTCGGCGACAAGGAAGCCGCCTGGGAGGCAATTGCTCCGTTCGGCGGCGAGCTCTAGTCAGCCGAACTCGTTAGTCGAACGCCACTAGCTGAACTGATAGTGGAGAACTTCGTCTATCGCGCGATACCCAATGCGGCGATAGACCGCGTTCGAGACCGGGTTCTGCAGGTCGGTGTACAGCATCGGAATCACGCCACGGCTAACAGCGTTGCTGCTTAGCTTGGCAACGCATGCCGCCGCGTAGCCATTGGAGCGTTGGTCGCCCGGGGTGTACACACCACGAATACGAGTTACGCCGCCGACCTCGGGTGTTACCGCGGCCATCGATACCGGCCCGTCGACATCCCACACCCAGTAATGGCCAGCAGCGATGGCGGCCATGACCATCACGTCTGGGTCGCTGCCGATCTCGCCAGTTTCTTCATGCGATGACTCGAGCCAACGCACCAACGTGTCGGCGTCTTCACTGGTCGCTGGCCTGGCCGATCCACGCGCGACCTCTGGCGGTCGGACTCGAGTGATTGCATACATGCGGTCGGCCCCGACTGGACGCCCTCCGACTTTGGCCTGTTCAGTCCACAGACCCGCGAATCGGGCCGTCGCGTTCGCCTGGCCAGTCGCACCGGGCAGTTCTGCGCCCGCGTCACGAAGGGCCGAAACGAGCGGCACGATCGCGCCCGTCGGCATCGGCGTGAGCGTCGCTCTGAGTCCGGCTGGTGACTGCAGCGAGACACCCACCACCGCACCACGTTCAGCAACCCAGGCAAATCGGCCGCTGGTGCCAGTCTCAGCCCGGGCCCTCAGCAACGTCCAGATGACGTTGTGACGGATTGGATCGGTGGCCAAGAACTCGCGACAAGTGTCGAGGGCCTCGGCTGCGTCACCGCTAACTACTGCTTCATAGGTCATCGCGAGCTAGCCCCCCGGGGAAGTCGGTAGCGGTTGGGTGCAACCGCTTGAAGCATGGCGCAGTGCGCAGTTTCGCTGTCATTCGAAGGGACAGCGCGCCTCATTTGACAAGTTTGTCCCAAATTCTGGTTGAGGCCCTCACCCACTGGGCAGAACTACCCCGCACAATCGCAGTCCAGAGCTTTTTCGATGCCCTCGTACGGGTCTGCCCAGACTTTGGTTGATGTTCAGTCTTGGGTACGGACAGCTCAGTTGCCGAGGACGCTCAACTAGGTGAAGTCGGTCTCGTAGTCGGTGGTGTCGTTAAGCTGGTCGATCGGCAACGCCTTGGCATAACTGAGTGCGCCGTCGATGTCGTGACGCCACACCTCGGGTGGGAGATCGTAGAGAACCTCGACGCCGTATCCGTTTGGATCGTTGATGTACATGCTGTGGGTCATGCCGTGATCCATGCGCAGATTCATGGGCACGTCATTGTCCTTGAGGAACTGCAGCTGCTCAAGCCACGACTCTCGGTCGGGGTATGTGATCGCGATGTGGTTGACGGCCCCGACGCCACTGACCATGTCCCACGGTTCACGCTCGGGCAACCCTTCGCGTTCGACCAGCGCGACGTCGTGATGGCTCGCGTCATCGGTCACGCCGCTGTAGAACCGCATGTTCATCAGCGCAGGGCCGCCTTCGAGGTTCTTAAGGGTGCCGACGTGTTTGAAGCCCAGCATGTCGCACCAGAAATGGTGCGACTCTTCCATGTCATGCACATTCAGCACGAGATGGTTCACTCCTGTGGGCGTCACGGCGGTGGTGCGTTTCGCAACAGGTTCACTCATGACGGCTCCTCACGCATCTGACTCTACAGCGCTTCAATTGCTGGCTTGATCTCGTTCGCGACCCACTCGACGATGCTGTCGTCGTCGCGGCACACGGCTGTTTCTGACCGCTACCCCTTGCGGGCAGCGAGCCAAGCCTCGAACTCATCGCGCCGGTCATCGGCGAGCGGGAACGTGCCGATGCTCGAATCGCCGGCGGCAACTCGTTCGACGGCCCACTCTTCGCGCAGCTCTTGGTCGTACGCGTCGTTGGCCACGTCTTCTGCCAAGAGCGCCGGGATCACACACACTCCTTCGCCGTCACCGACAAGGATGTCGCCGGGGAACACCGTGACGCCCGCACACACGATCGGCACTTGATGATCGAGTGGCGTGTGGATGCGGCCGAGGGTCGCGGCATGCGACGACAGGTGGTACACGGGGAAGTCGATCTTGGCAATCATTGGGGTGTCCCGCAGTGCTCCATCGGTGATGAAACCGGTCGCTCCCCGCACCTTGATGCGCATCGCGAAGATGTCACCGATCGTGCCGGCGTTTGCTTCGCCTCGGGCCTCGCAGATCAGCACGCTTTCGGCCTCGATGCTCTCGACGGCCCGGCGCTGGGCATTGGGGCCGCTTCGGCGATTCTCAAAGTCTTCGCGCCGCGGTACGTAGCGCAACGTGTGGGCATATCCCAACATCCGCTGCCCGTCGTTGAGCGGTTTGAGACCATTCAAGAAACTGTTGCGGCTTCCCCGCCGTTGCATTTGCCCCGCCAGTGTGGCTGTCGACACCGCATTGAACTTCGTGCGAATGTCGTTCGTCATCTCATAGGGGCGGTGGTCGTCTGAGATGGGATCTTCGAAGCTCAGGTCTGGTTCGGTCATGGTGGTTCCTTTGGAAGATCGGGTAGCTGAGTTGCGGAAGTAGTGGGCTGCGTGCTTAGTCGATGATGGCGAAGCTGATGTGGCCGAGTGTGCCGAAATCGGCGACAAACGTGTCACCGATTTGCATCGGGTGAGCCCGAATGAAAGACCCCGAAAGCACGGTTTGGCCCGCTTGCATCTTGACGCCGAACTGGGCCAGCTTGCGAGCCAGCCAGGCCACTGAGTTGACGGGGTTACCCATGACGGCGGCCGCGGTGCCAGATTCTTCGATCTCGCCGTTCTTGTAGAGCGCGCCACCGACGTGGCCAATGTTGATGTCGGTGAGCTTGCGTGGGGTTCCGCCCACCATGATGAACCCGCACGATGCCGCGTCGGCGATTGAGTCGATCACGCCAGCTTCGCCACGTTTCGAGAACCGGCTGTCGACGACCTCGATCGCGGGCATCACATAGTCGGTTGCATTGATCACGTCGACCGCGTTGACATCGGCGCCGCCGAGATCGTGCGACAAGACAAAGACCATCTCGATCTCGACCGCCGGGCGGTTCAGAATGCTCATCGAAACCTGGGTGCCCTCATCGAGAAACCAGTTGTCAAAGATCGTGCCGTAGTCGGGTTCGGTTGCGCCGGTGAACGACCGCATCGCCTTTGACGTCAGACCGACCTTGTGGCCTTTGACAACGCGGCCCGCCGCTACTTTGAGATCGGTGACCCGCTGGCCGATCGCGTATGCGTCTTCGACGTCGGCGCCCTTGTAGGTGAGCGTGATCGGTTCGATCCAGTCACGGCTCACTTCGGCATCGAACAAGCGCTGGGCCGCTTCGTCTCGTTGAGCTTCAGTCATTGCCATCAGCGCATCCCTATCAGCTATCGATGTAGGCCGTGAAGACACAGGAGATCGACGGCCGATCCGCGGGTCCGTCGACCTTCATAGTGTGGCGCGACGGCCTGGAATCAGGATCAGGAAACAACTCGAGCCAGGGTTTGTTCAATAGCTCACGGGCCGCCCCTGGATCGCCCGTAAAGAAGGTGACCTTGACCAAGTCATCCCACCCGGCATTGGCCGCCACCAGCATATTGCCCATGTGTAAGAAGAGGTTCGACACCATCTCTTCGAGGGTGTCGGGCATCTCGCGAACACCGTCGTTGTAGGCCGGGATGATGCTCGACTCGATCAGCGGGCCGCAGCGGGTAGCCGACGGAATCGGATTCACGTGGACAAAGCTGTCGATTTCGATTGAAGCGCGCACAACGGTCACACTATTAGTCGGGCCTGAGCTCCGCAGAACCGGTCGCTGACTACGTGCTTCCTTCGGCGGCGCGATCGATGCCTTGAATCAGGATCAGGTCCTCGTGCAGTTCCATCCACACATCGTGGTAGCTGTCGCACATCACACCCGTCAACGCTTTGGGGTCGCCAGCTACCACTCGGTCACACGCAGCTCCGAGGCGAGGGCCGTAGGTGCCCGCCCACGGAATCACGGCGCCACATAACGCCACGGTTGGTTGGGCATCGGCGTTAAGGGCGACGAGCTGGTCGATGACATTGGCGTCGTAGTCGCCGTCAGAATGGTCGTTCGGCTCGCCATCTCGAACTTGCCAGTCAGTACACACCTGCTTGAGTCGGTCGTTGAGGCCGAGGAAGTTGTCGTACGGCAGCGCGTCGAGATCGAGGGCTTCGACCTGGGCCGGAAGCCGGTCGGCGTGCTCTTCACGACCAGCGGGCTGCATCATCCACATGTCTCGGGCCTCGAAGAATTTGGCTAGCCCGCCAGCCTCCATTGCCTGCAGAGCTGCGGTGACCTCAGCCTCGCTTGTGCCGGTCATCGCCGCGAGCGTTTCGCTGGCGGCCATGCCCTTGATACGCAAGGCATGCATGGTCGAGAAGTCGATGTCACGGGCGGCGGTTGGATTCGCACCAACATCGGTGTCGGCTACCCCACCAATTGCAGCCTCGCTCTGCCAGGTGCGAATCGTGTTCACCTGTTTGAGCACTTGTCCCTCGCCAACATGGGCACCCATGAGGACGCGGCCGGCGTTGCCATCGACGGTGATCACGGTGCCCGTGGGAATCGATGCACCGTGTGCCACGATGCCCGACGCTGCGAGCTCGATACCCGACGCTCCGACAACTGCGGGCTTGCCCCAGTCGCGTGCAACTACTGCTGCGTGGCTCACCAAGCCGCCAAGCGTGGTCACGAGGCCAACTGCTGCTGCCATGCCATGCACGTCAGACGGCGACGTCTCACGGCGCACCAGCACAACATCGACACCCGCCTCGCCCAGCGAACACGCATCATCGACGTCGACACACAAAACCCCAACGGCGCGCCCAGGCGAGGCGGCTAACCCGGTTGCTATGACGTGTTCATCGTCGGTGTCGCTGGTCGCGCTCGTTGTCACCACCGGCGGATCTTCGAGGTACCGACTGCATCGCTCGACCGCCTCTGCGCGCGTCAGCGGGAACTCAGCGTCTTCGGCCATGTCGACGGCGATCGCGAACGCCGCTTGCGGGCTGCGTTTGCCCCGACGAGCTTGCAGCATCCACAGCTTGCCTTGCTCAACGGTGAACTCGATATCGACGAGGTCTGCATAGTCACGTTCGAGCAGATCAGCGATGCGCTGCAACTCGGCCCACGCGTCGGGCCACAAATCGGCCATCTCACGCAATGGTCGGGTGGCATGATCGCCGGCAACCACGTCTTCGCCCTGGGCCCGCTGCAAGAAGTCGCCCATCAACACATTTTCACCAGTTGAGGGGTCTCTCGTAAAGGCGACGCCTGTGCCTGACGCATCGCCGAGGTTGCCGAAGACCATCGCCTGCACTGTTGCCGCCGTGCCGATCGACTCGTCGATGCTTTCGATTGCCCGATAGTGGCGGGCTCGTTCGGACTGCCAGCTGGCGAAGACCGCCTTTACAGCAGCTACGACCTGCCCCGCCGCGTCTTCAGGGACCACCAGCCCTTCGGCTACGAGAGCCGCGCGCATCTCGGCCGGGGTGGCCGCGCCCGCGACAATCGAACGCAGGAGTTCGCCGTCAGCACCGAGCACGATCTGAGCGAACGAGAGCAATGCTCGCTTGTGCGTGTCAGCGGCAAATGTCGGGTTGACGGTGAGTCGGGCCAGTGCAGCTTCGACCTGGCCGTTCATGCCCACGTTGAGCACGGTGTCCATCATGCCCGGCATCGAGATCTGGGCACCGGAGCGAACCGAGACAAGCAGCGGGTTCGCAGGGTCACCGAACCGCTTGCCCGAAGCCGCCTCGAGCGCCGAAACACCGTCAGCAACGGCGGCCTCATGAGCATCGGTCCACCCATCGACGAGATATTGGCGACAGGCGAGCGTCGTGAGCGTGAACCCCTGGGGCACCGGCAAGCCGTCAACCGTCATTTGTGCGAGGGCAGCCCCTTTGCCCCCAAGCAGAGCGGCCCGCTCTTGTCGATCAAGCTTGTGATCATGATCAAACGCGAATGCGAGTAACTGATCGGCATGTGCCGATGCGTTCATTTCGATCTACCCCTGCTGGACTCGTGTTGGCTGTGATCACCGTAGTGAAATCGCTGTGTTGCGAACAAGGGAGCGGCTAGTCGCCCGAGATTACGAGCATCTCCATCTCGGCTGCTGCGGCTCGCGCGTCGCGCGCCTGTCGATACTCGGGCGAGTCGTAGAATTCTCGAGCCTTGGCCATCGACGGAAACTCAAGCAACACGATGCGCCGGTCTTCGTCAGGACCCTCAAGCACTTCGGTTTCGCCACCTCGCGCCACGAAGCGCCCCTCATACTTTGCAATGGCGGCGGGTGTCAGCAATTTGTATGACGCGTAGCGCTCAGGGTCGGTTACCCGCACACGCGCAACAACGTAAGCCGCCATGGCTATTTGGCGCCCTCGACGGCGGCCGCAAGTCGTTCAAGGGTTGCTTGCATGCCAGCCCGGTTGTGCTCAGTTCGATCACCGACACCAGAAATCTTCATGCTGATTTCAAGCGCAGCCTCGGGTCGGTGGTCTTGCCAAAGTTCAGTCACCCGACAGCCATCGGCGGTCGGTTCGATGTTGTAGCCCCAAGTGGCGAAGACAAAGTCTCGGCTAAGACAGTCGAACACGAACCGCTCGTTCGGTACGAACTCAGTGATCTTGGATTCGGTGGTCCACTGGTTCTCGCCGTTGCGGTTGTGCCCGGTGTACATGGCGCCGAGCTTCGCCTCGCTGTGGCCCTCGTTCCACTCACAGGCATAGTTCTCAGGCGACCACTCGCCCATGCGAGTGATGTCGGTGATTGCTGCGAAAACAGCTTCGGGGCTGGCCGCAATTTCGCGTGATACTTCGAGTTCAGGAATCATTGCCCCAACGTAGTTCGCCCGGGCTACCGGGCTCGCACACCCTAGATTGGTTGCACCAACTGATTTCGGGGGAAGTCGACTATGGCCTATTCAATCAACCACGTAGATGCTCCGCCAGTTACAGACTGGCTGAACGATTGGGATTGGCTCGACGACCAATGGGGCCCAAACGCCATCGATATCTGGAACTCAGTACGGGAGCAGTGCCCAGTGGCCAAGACCGAGCGATACGGCCGAGCGGTGATGCCAGTGACGATGGACGCGATCAGCGAGGTCGCCAAAGACACCGAGAACTTCTCATCGATCTGGGTCGGTGTCGCCCGACCAGACGCAGTGCGCCACCCCGCACCGCCGATCACGTCTGACCCGCCTGATCATTCCGATCACCGTCGCTTGCTGCTTCCGGCCTTCAACCCCAAGCGGGTCGGGGCGATGGAACGAGAGCTGCGCGACTACTGCCGCGACCTGATCACCAAGCTTGACGGCGCCGATACCGCTGACGCCGCCGAACAGTATTCGCAGCACATCCCGGTGCATGGCATCTGCGAGCTCACCGGCATTCCCGAGGGCGACGCCGACTTGTTTCGCGACTGGATCTATCGCAACTTTCAGCTCGGCCCGCGCGACAACAAGGTCCGAGCCGAAGTGCTCACCGAGATGTCGCAGTACATCGACGGCATTCTTAAAGACCGCATCGCGAACCCCGTCGACGACATGTTGACCGAGATCGCTCACGCCGAGATCGACGGAGTCGAGGTCGACTGGGCGCTCAAGATCGGCTACGTGCGACTGTTGATCGTCGCCGGCATCGACACCACCTGGAGCGCCATTGGCTCGGGTCTCTGGCACTTTGGCCAGCACAACGATGACGTGCGACAGCTCGTCGCGGTCGACAACGATGACTTGCTATGGCAGACCGCCAGCGAAGAGGTTCTGCGCTACTACGCCCCGGTCACGATGGCCCGCAAAGTCGTTGGCGAGACCGAAGTAGCGGGCTGCCCCGTGCACCCCGGCGACCAGGTGCTGCTGACCTTCCCGGCCGCGAACCATGACCCCGCCGCGTTCGACAACCCCGGCGAGTTCCAGCTCGATCGGGCCAAGAATCGCCACGCTGCCTTTGGCTTAGGCATCCATCGATGCGTCGGATCAAACCTGGCCCGACTTGAGCTTGTCGTCGCATTGCAAGAGTGGCTCCGGGCATTCCCCGACTACGAACTCGACATGTCACAAGAGACCACCTGGGCCAGCGGCCAAATCCGCGGTCCACGCAACGTGCCGGTCATCTTGAACCGCAGCAGTTAGCCCAGCACTTTCGGTGTCGGTCAGCCGCGGCCGAGCATGCCCCCGGCGACGGGGAACGTCGCCATGTAGCTCAGATAGTGCGGGGTTAACATCGCCCGCAGCACGGTCAGGCTCTCGTCTGCGGCGGTTACACCGTCGCGCTGCAACACGTCGAGGTCATAGAGGCAGTCTCGGACCGCCTCGCTGCGCAAGCGATGCGCCAGGCGTAGGGCTTCTTTGTCTGGGGGCGCGGGTAGATCGGGTTCGCTGCCGAGTTCGTCGGCTCGATGGCGCATGCGGTCAGCTTCGGGACCATCGACGCCAGCCAGCGCTGCGGCCGCGTCGCGCAATGCGGCGTTCATCTCGTTGTGTTCTTGGGTAAGCGCCGCCTCGTAGTTCGGCAGCAACTGCCGGATTCCCTGCAACAGGGACTGGATCATCTGCGCGGTGGCTTGGGCCTTTGGCTGATCGAGCGCTGGCATGATGTCGGCGTCAAGCGACAAGATCACGCCTTCGAGCAGATCATCGATGGTGGGTGAGGTGATCATGCGGGTACCCCCGGGTAGCCGACGAGAGACAGGAAGCTCATCAGCGCTGGCGCCGATGACTGGATCATGTACAGATGCAGAAACTCAGTTTGTTCTTTGCGAGTGCGACGGGCGAGAGCGCTGTTCACCGGCACCGCGATGTTGGCGGTCCCAAAGAGCGTGAAGTAGCCGAGCTCCTCGGGCGTAATGTCGAGACCCCGCAGCTTGTTGTAGTACGCCAAGAAGCCGCCTTCGTCGACGGGGTGGGCCATGACCTGGGTGTCGGCCAGAACGTCCATCAAGACCATCCACCCAAGATCCTCACGAGGATCGCCAATACGACTGTTCTCCCAGTCGATCAGAGCGCTGACCTCGCCGTCGCGGTAGAGGAAGTTCGCCGGATTGAAATCGCCGTGCACCACGCCCAACGGGCACGGGCGGGGCTTGTTTCGGCGAAGCCACAAGAACGAATCGAGCACCGTCAACAAGAGCGGGTCAAACTCCATCTCGGGATAGGTATTGATGTAGTACTCAAGCGTCGTATCCATATAGGAATCCCACGTGCTCGGGTCAACGCCCACGCCTCGGGGATCACGAAGTTCGCCATTGGGGTCGATCGCTTCGGTGCTGGCCTCATGAAGTTCAACCATCACCTCACACAGATGGCGAACAACGTCATCGACCTGACCGGCATCAGGTCCGTCGTTAAACAAATCCGACGTCTGAGAGTTGCCTGGCATGCGTTCGATGATCATCGCCTGCTCACCGAAGATGGTGGGATCCATGACTGCGCAGTGGCTCTGTGAGACCGGGATGCCCGTATTCGCACGAAGCGCCTCGATCAGGTTGTGCTCACCCAACCTGCTTGTTTGCAGCAGCGCAACCGACGGCGGAGGGTCCTTGCGCAGGATCATCGGCATCTTGGTCGTCGCCTCGCCTCGTGTCACGACGGCGTCGAATGCAAACGTCTCGCGTGAGAACCCGCCAGGCAGCGCCATCAGGTTCTCGACCACCACCGCGTCGGTATCGCCAAAGTGTTCGACCAAAACGGCCGACAGTTGTTCCTCCATATGTACTCCCCCTCGAGTGCCTCGTTCGTGCACCGACCCTAGTGGCGCTGACTATCGTCGGTCGGTGAGCGAGATTGCAGGAACGCACCTTCTGCGCCTAACGGCCGGTAAGGCCGTCGCCAATACAGCGATGCGATGGCTACCGTTCTTCCTGCCCACACTTGCGATCGCCTTCGACTCGAAGACCTCGACACTCGCCATTTTGCTTGGTGTTGCCGAAGCGGCTGGGCTGTCGACACTGGTTGCAGGCCGTTGGCTCGATCGCGGCCGCGAGCGCCGGGTGATGATCATTGCGCTCGGAGTCGTCTCGGCTGGGTGCCTCGTGGCGCTCATAGGATCGGTACCGGCGTTCGCTGTAACAGCACTGCTTATCGGCGGCGGCACCGGCTACGTGACCGTCGCCGGCCACACCTGGATTTCAGCCCGGGTACCGTTCGATCGCCGAGCCCGGTTCATCGGCGTGTATGAGATGTCGTGGGCGTCGGCACTGCTGATCGGTGCGCCCGTCGTCGCGGTACTGATCTCGCTGTTCGGATGGCGAGGGCCGTTCATTGCGCTCGCTGGCCTGGCGGCACTTGCCGCCGCTTCGGTCTGGACAATCGATGAACCCCCACCGCTCGAGGTCAGAGTTCCCCTTGAGGGCCGACGGCCACTCACTCGGCACGCATGGACAGTCATCGCAGCCTCTGCGAGCATCGCCATGGCAGGACTCTCGCTCATCGTCGTCGCGGGCACGTGGCTCGACGACGTTCTCGGCGTATCGACCGGTGGTATCGGGCTCGTAGCGATGGCCTTCGGGGCCGCCGAGCTCACAGCATCGTCGAGTTCATCGGCATTCGCTGATCGCTTAGGCAAGTTCCGAACGGTACGGGTGACCACGGCGACGATTCTCGTCGGCTTGCTCGTCATCTCGATCGCGGGGTCGTCACTCATGGTCGGCGCTATCGGCCTGCTGATCTTCTTCTTGGCGTTCGAGTACTCGGTCGTGACGTCGTTCTCGTTGGTGAGCGAAGCCATGCCGAACGCTCGAGGCCAAACACTCGGTTTGAGCAATGCGATCTCGACCGTGGCCCGCGGCATCGGCGTTACGTCTGCTGGTTTGCTCTATGAACGGTTTGAGATCATTGGACCGGCCGCACTCTCTGCAAGTGCCGCCATCGCCGCTCTGCTGTTGCTGCGAGCCGCCTCGCTATCGAGGAACGAGTAACTGCTTGGCGGCGTTGCCTGCTCGGTTGTTCAGGTTCGCTTGACCGCAGACCAAGATCATCTCGGCCAGCTCAGCTTCGCTGTAGTGCGCTCGTAGCTCGGCTACTAAGGCCGCTTCGAGTTCATGGGTTGCGTCGCCGGTGAGCGCATCGGCCAGCTGCAACGCAGCCAAGGTCTTGGCGTCAAAGACGCTCGACCACGTCTCAGGCTTTTCGAGCGCATCGATCTGTTCGTCGCTGACTCCTCGTCGTCTCGCCGAGACAACATGGCCGGTCAGTCAAGTGGGGCACTGATTAACGATCGACGTACGCATGAACAGCAGCTCCTTGAGCGTTGCTGGCACCACTTGGTCATCAGACCAGAGCGCAGTGCCGAACTCTTTGTACGGATCGCTGGTGCCCTCGACCGCGCCAAGCGTGTACCCGAGCGGCGCGCCGGACAGTTTCAGTCGAATCTTCATGGCGCCAGTATGGCGGTCTCACCTTGTTGTCGCACTAAAGGTGTTGCCGCACTAAAGGGTGGCCGCGTCTGAAGCTGGTCGAAGCAAGGTCATCGCAAATCGCCTACCTCGTCAGTCTCGCGCTGGGTCCAGCGGGCTCACCTCGACGTTGCGGTTAGAGTCAAGCAGCACGTCGACTTCTACAGTGGCGAACTAGCCGAGCGTGGCGTCGACCTTTAGGGGGCATCCATGGTGTACGAGTGGCTCGGAGCGTCGAGCGAAGAGCTGTTGCTCGTTGTGGTATCGGCTATCGCAATGTTAATAGCTGCGATTAGCGTGATTCGGCTCGTTGGACTCAGGTCGTTGTCGAAAATGTCCAGCTTCGACTTCGTCGTGACGGTCGCTCTAGGCTCGATCGTGGCGACCGTGGCGGCGACGTCGACATCTCTGTCGACGGGAGTGCTTGCGTTCATCACTCTGCTCGCGGCCCAATGGTTCGTTGCAACACTGCGGCAGCGCTCCACCTTTAGTGCTTTGGTAGATAGCAAGCCACAGCTGTTGATGGTTGGCCCCGACCTTATTGAAGCAAACCTTCGCGATACGCGTGTCACCCGGAACGATGTTTTCGCCAAGCTTCGAGAAGCGAACGTCACGGATTTGAGCCAGGTTCTTGCGGTCGTTCTAGAAACGACAGGCGATATAAGCGTCCTTCACGGGGACGGCCCGCTACATGATGACTTGTTAGAAGGTGTTTCTGAGCTATCTGGCGCTCGCAACGCTACCTAGGCTCTGCACTACGCAGGTTCCCGTGTGCGACTTAGCCGGTGAGGTTGGCGAGGCGATCGCGTGCGCCTTCAGCCCAGCGGCGGGGCCGGTCTCCGTAGCACTCAAGAATCGCATCGACGCCTACAACGGTCCCTTTGGCTAGTCGACCGAGCACCGAAAGAGTGGCGCCCAGGTCCCGCTGTGCCGGGCAAACCGTAGCGTCCTCACGGGTAGCTATGCCGAGCTTGTCGTGGACAGGCTGAATAGCCGAGTCGCGAAGAAGATCAGTGATCAGAGGTGAGACAACGTCTAATAGCCGGGGACCGTCGAGAACTGAATCGACCATGACCGAAGCGGTAACTGACTGCTCACCCGAGGTGAGGGTCCAACCTCTAGAATCACAAATTATGTCTGGGTCCTCGACAAAGTCGAGCACTAAAACACCGGACGAGGCGAGCGCACCGAGCTGACGAATGCT
>Ga0114956_1002440_pt1 | contig 14584 bp, 7 predicted proteins | sample MaitaG_FD_87304 | JGI IMG/M metagenome (GOLD analysis project Ga0114956, IMG submission 87304) | Marine algal microbial communities from Maine, USA - Maine_Asex2 metaG | ecosystem: Host-associated > Algae > Red algae > Unclassified | place: Maine, USA | collected 2015-01-05 | reverse complement strand
TACCCCGATTATCAGCGTAGCGACTTTCAGGACTTTTTTACACAATGCCGTTTACATCTGCGCGACCAGTACCGCAAAAGTCGCTCATCCTAAGGGGACATACTGTCTGCCTATAAAAATTGACCCTCGTTGCCATTTACCCATTCGCCTCGCAACTGTATTCTTCAAAATGCGAGCAAGACTTAAGACTAAGAAAATAGTCCGCTGCGACAACCATTGACTTCGTTAAATTAGAAATGCACCGCGTTTCGCTGTTCTGGAAATTAGCTGATGAAAATCGTAGGGATCACTGCTCGTATCGCCGTCGTTGTATCTGTTGTTGCAACGCTTGGGTTCTCGTTGGGCTGCGACAATCCGGTCAATTTGCTGAACCTTCTGCTATCATCTCCCATCCAGAATTCCGCTAGCGGAATCATCGTCGAGGCTGGCGACCCGTCCAATGCCGCCCCAAAGTTCCCGCCTGCCACGGATCTCGTCAAAGACTGGGAAAAGCCCGCGATCACCCTGTTTGTTTCGGGTCGCTTGCATGGATATATAGAACCCTGCGGGTGCACGGGATTGGACAAGCAAAAGGGTGGCTTGCTTCGTCGCCGCACATGCCAAAAAATCCTGTTGGATCGTGGTTGGGATTTAGTCAGCATTGATGCCGGAAATCAAATCCGCCGCGTCAGCCAACAAGCCAAATTGAAACTTCGTACGACCTACGAAGCGCTCTGCAAGACGATGGATTATTCAGCGGTCGGTCTTGGCGTCGATGATCTTAAACTTCCAGCAATCGACATGTTTCAAATCATGGCCGACGTGAACGATGGCGAGAGTCCGTTTGTCTGCGCGAATGTGGCGGTGTTTGATGATTCAATGACAAAGCCTTACACGATTGTCGAAAAAAATGGAAAAAAGATCGGCATCACAATGGCCGTCGGCGAAGAACATCTGGCTGAACTTAGCCGCAACGATGGGCTTGTCGTGCAAAGCGTTTCCCAAGGACTGACGGCTGTGGCGCGTCCGATGCTGGCCGAAAAATGCGACCTCAACATTTTGATGCTGCAATCGGATCCCGAAACGTGCCGACAGATCGCGGATAAATTTCCGATTTTCGATTTATTGATCACTTCCGGAGGCGCAGGCGACCCCACACTGCAACCGGTCATCGTCACCACCGGCAAACACACCACCCAGATTATCCAAGTCGGCGTCAAAGGCATGTACGCCGGGATCATTGGCATTTACGAAAAAAATGGAACGAAATCGCTTAAGTACGAACGTGTTCCCATGGACGCTCGTTTTAAAGACGCCCTTGAAATGCGACAAGCGTTCTTGGGATACCAAAACGATTTGAAATTGCTCTGGGAACGTGGTGAACTGGAAGACATCAAACCGCGCCGGCACCCCAGCGGCAGCAAATTCGTCGGCTCCGCCGCTTGTGCAGACTGCCACGAAACTGAATACGAAATCTGGGCCGATGGCATTGACGGTAACGGCGGTCCTCATGAAAAAGCCACACGCGATCTGGTTGAACCTGGCGAACGAACCTGGGTCAAACGAAACTTCGATCCCGAGTGCGTCAGCTGCCACGCGGTGGGGTGGAATCCACAGCTGTACTATCCCTACGAAACGGGGTTCACTGATATCGTGGCTCATGACCATTTGACCGGCAACGGCTGTGAGAATTGCCACGGTCCTGGATCGGCTCACGTGGAATCTGAAGAATCCGGCGATGAGAGCGAGGAGCTCCGCAAGGCGATGATCGTCACCAAGGCCGAGGCCAAAGCAACGCTATGTCTCTCCTGCCACGATCTGGATAACAGCCCCGATTACGCTTTAGCAGACGATGGTTTTGAAAAGTTTTGGCCCGCAATCGCCCACGGCGATGACGATGAGTAAACCATTGGGCAGATAGGTTCTCGGAAGCCTAATTTTTCCATCCTTCATCTAACCGGTTCAGAATTACCCTCTTTGTTTTCCAGGAATCAGAAACGTTTCCACCGGGCACGTTGTCATTTCGGCAGATACGAAACATACTACGGGAATGCCCAACCGCCCCGAAAACTCAAATCGCTCGCCGGACCTGACCGGGAAAACGATCGGCGATTATTTGATACTTCGCCGATTGGGGCGCGGAGGGATGGCAGATGTCTATCTGTCACGACAGATTTCGCTGGACCGTTCGGTCGCCTTCAAAGTGCTGCACGCAGATCTAGCGCGTGACCACAGCTACGTCGATCGCTTCAAACGCGAGGCCCGTGCCGCCGCAGCGCTGGTACATACCAACATCGTCCAGATCTTCGAAGTGGGTCAACACAATGACATTTACTTCATCGCTCAAGAGTACGTCGCCGGCCGTAACCTGAAGCAATTCCTGATGAGGAACGGGGCCGTGGAACCGCCATTGGCGATGGAAATTTTGGCGGGTACAGCTCAAGCAATTCAAAAAGCTGACGAATTTCATGTCGTGCATCGCGACATCAAACCCGAGAACATCATGTTGTCCGAAAAAGGCAACGTCAAGGTCACCGATTTCGGACTGGCGCAAGTACGCAACGATAGTTCTGACCAAGCGCTGACTAAAGTTGGCATCACAATGGGAACGCCGCTGTACATGAGCCCCGAACAAGTCGAAGGCGGTGCGCTGGACGTCCGCAGCGACATCTATTCGATGGGTGTCACCGCGTACCACATGTTGTCAGGGTCACCGCCCTTTGAAGGCGATAATCCTCTGGCGATTGCGGTACAGCAAGTCAAAAATGATGCGACGAAACTGGAAACGGTACGTCCCGATCTGCCGCAATCGTTGTGCGACCTGGTTCATCGGATGATCGAAAAGAAACCCGATGACCGCCCGCAGAATGCAGGCGTTATTTTGGCTGACCTCAAACAGATCAACATCGACGAAGACTATGATCTGGCCAACATTGACTTTCGCCGATTGAGAACAGCGCGTCCTACTGACAGCAACTCACGGGTCTGGAAACTACAATCGGCGATGGACGGGAAGTCCCTTCCTGGTTCCGGCAAACGCGCTTTATCGCTGATCGGCGTGACCGGATTGTGTTTGGCCGGTTGGTTCGGCGGCAGCTATTTAGCCAACGCGTTCGCTCCAGTGGATCCCTTGAAGGTCGAACAGGTTGACGAAACACCGATCCCCAGAATGGAAACTGTCGACAAGCAATACGAATCTGCTTATTGGGGAATCTACGATCTTCAAGATAACAAAGACGTCTCAACCAAAGAGCGCTACTGGCAATCGGTGATCAATTACTTCCCGATCGAGACAGCTGGAGACGCGGCCAATAAGACTGAACTTTATCACCGCCGCGCTCGTTCAAGGTTGGGCGAGCTCTACTTGCAGGATCAGCGATTTCCACAAGCCGAAGCCATCTACCGTGAGTTTTCGAGTCTCGGTGATATGGACAAGAGCTTTCGCGTGACCGGGTTGCTGGGTATTGCTGAAGTATTGAACAACCGGTCCGCCGATGAGTTCGCCGGCGGTTTGGACGAACGGGAGGCGACGATTCGGAAACTGCTCAATGAGATCGCTGAGGATCGAAATCTGCTCAATCCAACGATGCGAAAATATCACAATCAGCTGTTGATCCAATTCCCACCCTACAGCTTGCCTTAGGATCAGTCACAAATTAAGTTCCCGTTTTGGAGTAGTGGGATTCGCCAGAATTCCTAGGCTAAAAAGGAATTCTGGCGAATCCCAATACACTCCATAAGTCAATTCAGCGATAAAAAGTTGCAGCACGCAAAATGCGGAAGTTAATTCGTGATTAGTCCTTAATTGGACTGAGCCACTTTCGTCAGTGGCAAGGCGCGATCGACCCGTCAATGGCGGGCAAAACCGGCGGCTTGCGCGAAATGGCACTTACTTTAGATTTTAATAGCGGTTCAGAAACCAAAATTCAACTCCCCATCTCCCTGAAAATTCGGACGTTGGATCTTCCCACTGGTAGCAAACGTCATCCGAACTTTTAGTGAGAGCGGGAGCTAAAATTTTATGTTTGGATGCAAAGTAAGTGCCATGGGGCGAGCGCTTTGCCGCTCACCCTTTGGCTACCATGTTAATAACAAAACTTTTGATCATTGGACACAAACGGCGATAAGCAATTCGGTAAGTTATTTCAGGACGGTATCGTAGTGCTTTGAAGATAGACGTCTTTGGCTCCCGCGAGAGTAGCGTTTTGATCACCCGACGCCATTTTCGTGAAACGAAAGGCGACTTTAATCTACAGCCTGAAGGTCTGGTTCACCCACCATAACAATCGCGCTGCCAGCGAACGATACCCGGTGAACAATCGAGCCTGTCCACCGATGCCAATCCTCAGTTTCTGATCCGTTGGTATCGGAACGCGTGCGTAGTATTGAAGCTCCGGCTTTTGATATTGAGCCACCATCTCCAGCACCAGATCAGGTATCTCATTTTGTTGCCCTAACTGAGCAATCTCCTGTTGCGTCATCTCGTAACTGTCACGATTGATCGAAAGATCCGTCACACCGACCTCTTCGATCTCCGCTTCGATTCTGTCCCATGGACGCGAATACAGCTTCATCGCCGCCGCGTTTCCGACTTTTGCAAACTTGATTTGCTGTTCGGTCAATAATACGTACGCCTGCCAATTCGAAAGATCAGCCACCTCACAAAACCGCTGTCCGCGCGATACCGAAACACTCTCATTCTTCCCGGACAACAATGGCTGCTGATCCGTGTTGGGAATATCACGTGGACTGATTTGCGGATGTTGATAAGGCGTCTCCAAAACCGTCCCGCCCATCCCCTGGGCCTTGAGCGTCAACGATTCGTTTTGCTTGGTCAGACTGTTCACCAACTGAGTCAGTTCGATAATCTCAGAATTTAGAGTCGCTAGCTCATCCAAGTATTTCCCTGAATTATCCATTGCACCCGACGTCTTGGAAGACTGCAGCTGAGCCTGTTTCGCTTTCAGTTTTCCCTCAGCATCGGCCAATTCCAAGGCCAAATCCAAATTCGTCAAACGGGCGAGGACTTGTCCTTTTTCCACCATCTCGCCTGGTTTCACTAAGCACTCTTTGAGAATCCCCTGCTCCTGAATGTAGACCGTTTCCAGTTTGTCAGGGACGACGATCAACGAACATCGCAAATAATGCGGCAGCGGAGTCAGCAGAATGATGGCCAACACCAGCGCGACAACGCCCAGAATTGAAAAGAATCTTACTTTTTTCACTTGATGCATCCGCCCCGGAACAGACATGTACTTGTACAGCTTGTAGCACGGCATCACGACGATCCCGATTAACGAAAACAAAGCAATCCCAACACCCAACGACTCCAACCCATAAGGCTCAAGCCACGTCATCAGGAAATAGATAATCGAAAACATGATCAACCAGCGGTACAAAAACGATGCCACAGTGAACATCGCAAACGCCCACGGACGATTGGTTGGCATGAGGTGATCGTCAGGAATCTCCAACCCTAACCAATTACGTCCCAGCAGGGTCGTGAGTGCCTTGGTCGATTTTTGGCTGAGGTTGGGAATCTCTAAAATATCGCTGAGAATGTAATAGCCATCAAAGCGGAGCAGCGGGTTACCGTTGAACAACACCGTACTGACAGAGCTGACCAACATGACCTTCAGGCATATTTCTTGAATCAAACCAGGCTGCACGAACCACCAAGCAAAGGTTGCGATCGTGGCCAGGATAATCTCAACGTACATCCCCGCCGCACCAATCGCGGCACGATGCCATTTATTGGGCAACCGCCAACTATCCGAAACGTTGCAATACAAACATGGCGTCAGCACCAACAACATGAACCCAATCTCATGGCATTCGCCACCCAATCGTTTACACGACAGGCCGTGCCCGAATTCGTGGCACATCTTGGTGAACGCCAACACACCGACAAACAGATACCATTGCTTGGGGTCGAAAAAGGCTTCGAATCCAGGTAGTTTCGCTTGAAACGCCGACCAGTTGATCAACACGCTCAACAGCGCCACCGACGCGGCAAAGATAACGACACACATGCAGGTGAAGGTAAAAATCCACCAAAGATACCGGTTTAGAAAGTTGAGAATGCCTTCCGGGTCAAATCCACGATAGCGGATGGCCAAAATATTGGACATCATCTGTAGACGTTCCATCCGCGTGTTTTTTTCGCCACGTTTCATCAACTCAGAACCCTGACCGGCGACGTCGGACGTCACCAATCCATCGTTATGAAAACGAGTCAACAGCTGTTGGAGATCCTGACGAGTGATTCGCTTGGGCGCATATTCGGCGTGATACTTGTCCTGCAAACCATCAATCGTTTGCTCGCCATCGAGTTCTTTGAGCAAATAGAACACCGACGGCGGAAACTGAAAGTACTTTTGGCCCAGCGGCTCTTTGACCACCCAGAATTCAACGCCCTGATACGTTTGACGATCAAAGGTCAAATCCGGACGCATTTTCAGCTTGACCGGTGGCCCGGAAGGCATCTTTTGCGAGGGAACAGCGGCGATAGACATCTAAAACCACCACGTCCTTAACCAGTCCCACGGTTGGTAGAAGCAGTAGAATCCCAACGGTACCTTGCCGCAGAATATCCTGACGGTCACACCCGCACCAGGTCGCGGTTTTTCCAAAGGCTCCACGTCGACGTCGGAAATGATTCCACGATAATGGGGCACACCCTGTTCGTCGGGGAACGTTCGGTCACTAACGCTGACCAGTTTTCCAACCAGCGTCTCGTTGGGATTTGTCGCTGTCGCAAATTCAACTCGCAACTTTCCATCACCGTCGCCTTTGATCGATTCGGAGATCGCTTCGTCAACGTAGGCGATCTTGTGTTGCGGGATGCGAATTTCTAATTCCCATGGACCGTCCTGGCGGCTGACTTGTAGCAACATCTGGCTGGCGTTGACGGGAAGCTCCGAAAGACGACGCTGCGGGTCACGCGTGATGATTGTCCCGTCAATTGGGGCGGTGATTTCCAACGCTTGTTGCTTTTCTTTAAGCAGTTCCTGCAACTGTAGCTTCGCCGTCAATTGTTCTTGCAGCAGCGCCAATTGAGCCCCCGCGTCTCGGGCTTCCTTGGGATCACGACTGCCCCGTGCGATTTGGTAGTCAGCGCTTTGAATCTGAGCCCTCAGCGTTGCCATCTGCGACCGTGTCTGATTGATCTGAACTGATAGATCGACATTCTTCATTCGCAGCAGCGGTTGGCCTTTTTTAACTTCCGAATTTTCGTCGATCAAAATCTCCGTAATGATGCCCGGTGTCTGAGCGTAAACCGATTGCCGCACTTCGGGTTGCATCACACCGTCGACTCGCATTTTCAGCTCGATCGGCCAAAAGAACATCGCCAGGGTCAGTAAGGTTAACGCCACCAAACCAGTGACGGTCTTGGCAAAGTGATCCCGGAACAGCAACTTTTGCAGCCAACCCAATCGCTTCCAAAGCGGGGCCAGAAAAATTTCGTTGTGGCGTCGAGCATTATTCAGTGCCAACTGCGATTGGCCGACGACGAGGTTGCAGTCTTCTGAAATTTGATCGCGTGTCACGTCCGCATCGAAGTACTCGATGATCACCGCGCCCAATTTTACCGGTTTTTCGCGTTTGCGCTTCTTCATTTCCAACGTCGGCGAATCATCAGGACGTTTGGCCAACGGCAACACCGCTAACGTACGACTGTTGGACTCGTCCAGATAGTCGTTGATCTTTTTAGCGACGCTGGGCGCCAATCCTTCGGTGTCGCCGGTGATCCAAAACGGTGTATCACCGCTGACGCTGGCCGTAGCGACGCTGCTCAGCTTTTTCACTACGTTGGCGCGGTTATCGAATTTATCTTGGCTGCTGATGGCGACGACTTTGCACCGCCGCCCGTTCCACTTGGCCACACTGACGCGATCGGCGTTCAATAAACGCCGCGCCTCATTCGCGATGCTGAAGGCGGTTTCTTTGGTGTCGATGGTGCCGTGGACTTCGTTGATGAAATCCACTTTCTCAGTCCATTTGTCCGCCGATTTGCTCAGCCGATTAAGATCCTGATGTTCGTGCCAACGCTGAAACAGTTGAGCGATCTGGTTGAGGAACCGCAGGTAACCGTCTTTGGCTGACGGCGTGATGTCACCGCGCTGGACTAACTCTAACGCGCCGCAACAGGATTCCTTGCGATCGTGAACAGGCGACATCAACATTAGAAATCGCTGGTCCACGGTGCCGTTGGAACCTTCTTCAGGTTCTTGATCAGGTGCAAAGGCGTCCGAACTGAGCCCACGCGACTTCCGGCTGTCGATGACGGTCAGTAAAGCTTCATTGTGAAGCTGATTTTCATGGTTTAAGATCCCGCGCGCCGTTTCGTGAGGAGCGCGGCCCGAATGATGAGTCAGACGTGGCGTGCGATCGCCGCTGACCTGCCACAACAGAGCGCCGTGTGCGCCGGTGATGCGGACGACATCCGAAAGCACGTGCGAACAGAATTGATCGAAATCTTCGACCGAGCGCGTCATCTCCGTCAATTGCCTGACGGTCGTGCGAACTTCGTCTTTGATTTGATCGGAGGAAGCTTGCGTTTGGTTTTGTTGACCTGCAGACATGCGGTTTCAGGGAGGTTCAGCGGAATTGCAATATTGCGAAAATATAAAATTATCAGGAACGAGGCTTCAACGGGCATCGAAACATCGGCGGCTCAGAAAGGACACCCTTCACGGATCGATACTCGATTATTATAGGGTCGGCGGAATATTTAGGGAACTTTGAAATCCGCGTCCCCGATAGCCTCTGCCGTCACTCTGGCAACAGTCTCAACCACACAACCGTCGCATCCTTCGGTCTGGTCGTGTCGACGAAGCCGCAAAACGCTCTCTTGCCGCACAATAGTCACCGCATAAGCGACGGTCTACTCGTAGTTATCCAAAATTGGATCCAGCCCCATCTCGCGTTGGGACTTAGCTAACTGCTTTTCACTGTACATCAGCGACTTGCGAGATCGATAGTGTTGGTTCTCAACTTTCGCCTGAGCCCGCCGGAATAGCCGAATCCAATGATCGGCCGAACGCGATTTTGCCCACTTTCGGTGGCGGGTTGCCGAAAGCTGCCCAAACGCGGACTCCAGCAATTTATCGTCGGCGCTGATGTATTGCTGGACCGTGCCGGGATCGCCTTGACGTCCGCAGCGACCGAACAACTGCTGATCGATGCGGCTGGATTCGTGCATTTCCGTTCCGATGACGTGCAGCCCCCCCAGCGACTTCACCTCATCGGAGATTTTGATATCTGTACCCCGTCCCGCCATATTGGTGGCGACGGTGACACGGCCTTTTTCCCCGGCGCGTTCGACGATGTCGGCTTCTCGTTCCACCTGTCGCGCGTTGAGCACCTCGTGTTCGATGCCGCCGGCGGTTAATTCGACAGACAGTTCCTCGGATTTTGCGATCGACCTTGTCCCGATCAGAATCGGCCGGCCGACTGCATGAATTTGCTTGACGTCGGCAACGATCTGCTGAAGTTTGGTCGCTTCATCGGGCGAATATTTCACCGGCAGTTCTTTTCGCATCGAGGGGCGGTTGGTTGGGATGACCGTCACCGGCATGTGGTATATCTTTTTAAACTCGCGGCGCGAAGAATATGCGGTCCCCGTCATGCCGCTGAGAAATGGGAATCGGCTAACGAAGGACTGTACCGTGATTTTCGCTTGCGTCGCAGTATCCATCGTGATCTCGACGCTCTCCTTGGCCTCGATCGCCTGATGGATGCCTCGGCTCCAACGACGGCCCTCGGAAATACGTCCGGTCGATTCATCAACAATGACGATTTCGCCTTCGCGGATCACGTAGTCCTTGTCGATGTTGTAGTCACGAAAAACCTGAATCGCTCTTTCGATAAAGTCGTACATCTCCAACAGTCCAACGCCGGCAAGATCAGCCGGTTTGCGAATTTTTCGCACCAGCGACATACCTTCGGGCGTCAGGTCGACTTTGCGGCGTTCACGGTCGTACCAATAATCATTGTCTTCGACAAATTCAGGAGCCGCTTTGGCTGACCAGCTGTACAAAGATTTTTGCTGATCATGCGTGGCTCCGTCTTCGGGCGCGGACAAGATCAATGGCGTTCTGGCGTCATCAATTAAAATACTGTCGGCTTCGTCGATGAGGATGAAGTTCGGTTTTCGATGTACGGTGAACTTACCCGCCAGTTCGTGGCTGCCGTGCTCTCCAAAGTACAAAGAATTTTGTTTCTGATCGCGCGTCGCCGAATGATCCCGCAAGAAATCAAATCCAAACTCTTTCATCGTCCCGTAGGTAATATCACACCCGTATGACGCTCGCCGCTGTTCGCGCGACATTTCGGCTTGGACGACGCCGACCGTTTTTCCCAACGCACGGTAGACTGGCTGCATCAATTCCGCATCACGCTTTGCCAAATAATCGTTGCTGGTCGCCAGCAACGCACCTCGGCCGGCCAGCGAATGGATGAACATGGGCAGGGTCGCGGTCAGCGTTTTTCCTTCGCCGGTTCTCATCTCCGCGACGTGGCCGTAACACATCGCTTTGCCGCCCTGTAACTGCACATCATAGTGAGCCATTTCTAATTTTCGCAACGCCATCACTTTAACCAATGCAAATCCGCGTTCGATCAACGGTGTCACCTTTTCGGTCTGTCGTGCCTCAAAGCCAAGGTTCAACGCGATATCATACAATTCGTCATCGGATAAGTCCGAATAGCGATTGTAGAGTGCTTTGATGCTGGAAAGGAAAGTCAGTTTCACGACAATGAAAATTTGGAAAAGAAAGTTCGGTTGGATACGAAATAGGTCTTCTCCAATTATTGTAGCCTCCCTGCAAGCAGATCGTAAGCCAATCATCAAACACCCTTTCAAGCGTGCGATGACGGTGCTTGCTATCGATAAAAAAAACACGCTCATCGCTGAGCGTGTTAGTTTATCGAACTTTGCAGTTGCCAAGGTCACATCATGCTGGACCTAAGCCGTTTGAGGACTCTACTTATTAGCGATCACGAAATCGAAGTTATCGTCTGCATCGGATAAGATGGAACCATCGAGAGCCGCAAATGTTGCGTCGAGTCCGGCGGTGATCTGGCCGTCAGAATCCAGGATCAACAGCCCATCTGCACAACTATCATCGACTAATTCAAATGATGAATCGGCAGAGATATTTGTGTTGGCCCTTGAGTTAAAGGTCAACCCCGCCATGACCAATCGGTCTGTTTCAATGGTGGTTCCCGTTTCAACGCCGGTCCCCAAATTGATCAAATTGCCAGTGACGTTCAGTGTACCTCCCACTGTTGTCCGGGCATTCTGGCTGTCAAGCACATTGAAAGCCCCCAATCCCGCGTCAAGCGTGAGATTGTTGGCTCGGCTGTTTCCAGTCAGCAGTATCGCACTGTCTTCTTCAACGGATACATCAGCACCCGAGTTAACCGTCAGTGATCCCGCGTTGAATCGCGCGTCGAAATCAGCGCCAGTGTCAACGCCGTTCTCGAAGATATCTCCGCGATCGCCAATGGTGATCACATCATTATTGACGGCAGTGAATCGGGCGTTACCAAATACGTTGATCGTTGAACGCTGACCGTCTTCAATGGAACCCAAGGATTCTATCCGTAGTGTGGTCGCCGTATTCATGCCGCCTATCAACGTCGAATTATCTTCTTTGATATCTACCAAACCCGCAGCATCATCAGCGGTGTTGAAGGTCAACACACCAAATCGGAAATTGTCGTTAGCTTGATTCCCCAGCAAGATATTATCGCCCAGGAATGACATCGAACCTTGAACATTGACCGTTGCCGACTCAGAGTTAGTAATGTTGCCTGTCGAGTTAATAATCGACGACCCCAAACCTGCTTCACTGGCATTGATAAAATTGGTGCCGCTGTCTTCGTTCAATCGGAATATGGTATCGGTATCAAATTGAATCGAACCCGCGTTGAATTGATCCGTTCGTGAGTTACCCATATTGACCGCTGAAGCGGTGAATCGCGCCAGTCCTCGAATATTGGTGTATGCTCGAGCGTCATCGGTGATCGTTCCGGTAGAACGAAGATCCATCGTACCGGCTTCGTTCTTGCGTTCGATAATGATCAAATCGGAATCGGCTTGTAGTTCAAAACGGTTGCTCGCAAAGAAGAACAACGATCCCGTTTCGAAGCTATCGCCAACCTGATTTCCAAGAATCACATTATTGGCGGTCAAACCTGTTTGACGAGCGACGTCGATCGACGTGTCAGTTCCATTGGTGATGTTACCGATCGCACGCGACGTCCACGAACCAGCGCGATTTTCGCCAACAACGTTCGTGCCAGATCGCTCACTGATCGAAACGTGGCCGTTTGACACGAATGTAACGCTTCCCGCGTTAAACGAATCAGTGCCGTTGTCTCCGACGCGAATCCGGTTGTTAGCATTAAGTTCAGCCAATCCGACAACGTTGATGGACGTTCGCGTCCCATCAAAGATACCTCCAGGCGATGTCAAACGCAGCGACTGTGCATTGGTTGTCAAAAGAATGATGTTGGAATCTTCCTGAACGTCAACGGTGCCGGTCACATCAAACGCCGAACGGAAGAAGTTCGTTGTTTGATTGTCAGATCCTAGGTTCACGTTGGTCCCCGAAAATCGACCGTCACGAGCCACAACAATGTCAGCTCCATCGATATCTCCGATAGATCCACCAGCGTCGACAACAAGATCACCCGACGACCGGATCCCCGTAAAGACAATCGCATTGGCATCCCCAATCACGATGTCATTGTTCACTGATCCTGTTGTCGTCCCGTTGAAACGAAAGAAATCGTTTGTCGCATTATCCAATTGGATTGAGTTGTTACCGGCGTCGATTGTGGTCGTGCCGCCCACAACGAGGCGTCCGCTGCCATCGGCAGGTCCATCGCCAATACCTCCACCGCTTCCATCAAGCGTGACATTAAAAGCGGCGTCGACATCGTAGCCACCCAGCACTGAAACTTGGTTCACATTGCTGACGATGACATTGTCCAAGTCACGTCCAGCAGCATCGGTGAAATTACCATTGAGCACCAACGACTGCCCCGCAACTCCGACAGCGCCAAGAACGGTGATTTGGCGAACCGCATTCGCGGCGAGTGTACCGCTGAGGCTACCGCCTGGCACTTGATCGCTGCCATTGACCGTCACATTGTTATCCGCCACCGCAACGATTGCCGTGTCGTTGGCCTCTGACAGCGACACCGTCAAAATGCCTGAGGCAAACACTGCGGAGGTGGCTAAGCATCGCCGCTGTTCGAGTGTGCCGTAGTTCAGGCCAGACTTGCGGGATCGTTTTATCTTTGGTTTAGATTGGGTAGATGATTTTTTAAAGAAAGAGCGCATAATTCGGCCTCCGTGCCACAATTAAATTCTTGGGTAGTCAGAACGTGGTGAGTCAATTGTGAACTCAGCGCGATCCAAGCGACGGTGCGCGGGAAGCGACAGTGCCTAGAGATAGGCTGAGTTGACTCAAGTTGTGTTATCAATGTTGCCTTAGGGCTTCGCAGGGGTTGCGAAGTTTAGGTGTGGCGGGAAACGTCTTGGTCCTCGGGGAATCCCGCAAGCCAGCTACGCCAACTTAAAAAGTCCGACGGGGTGCTAGCTATCAGTGGACGGCGAATAACCGATCCAACCCTCAGATCGGCAAAGCGTATTGAGATCAACAGGAAATTTCGATACGATCCGCACGCGTGATTCGACAAATCCGGCTTTGGACATAAGAAAGTCGACTCAAATCGCACATTGGTGCAGCAATTTAATTTACCGTCCCGACGCCGTATCATCCAAAGTACATGCAGAATTTTGACATCAAACGGAATGCAAGAAAGTGCTGTCAAACTGACATCGCTTTCCGTCCAGGCGATTGTTTCTACTCTGAATTGGTCGAAACCGCAGATGGTCGGCTAGAGCGGAAAGACTATGCGGAGGATCAATGGACGGGCATGGCCGAGGACTCCATTGGCTGGTGGAAACAGACCGTCCCGCAATTGGAATCAGGGAAAATCTACTGGGCCCCCGACGAAGTGCTGTCCAGTTATTTTCAATCCTTGACGCAATCACCGCAACAGGCCGAGGCGGCTTTCGTGATGGCGTTGCTGATGGTCCAAAAGCGTTTATTGACGCTCGAGGATTCTGTTTTGGAGGACGAAACCAAACTGGTTCTACGCGATCGCAAATCAGGAGAAGTCTTCGAAGTTGATCAACAAAACATCCCCCCTGAACGTATCAAGCAACTGGAAGAACAACTCTGTGAAAATTTATTCTCAGATCAACCTTTCGACCCAGACGATGCCGATAAGTAGTGTTGGTGTGGGACATTTTTAGGTAGTGATAAACATCGTTGTCGTTTTTCTTAATTCGTTTCGCCTAATGCCTAATTGGACAGCGCCACATTTGAATCAAAAGCTTTGTTATCTACGTGTTAGCACAAATGTGAGCGGCAAGGCGCTAGCCGCCGGTTTTACCCGCCATTCACCGGCGGCTAGCGCCTTGCCGCTCACCAAAGTGGCGATGTCCAACTAATATGGAGGGATTAATAGAGCGATGAAGAGCCAGCCAAAATGAAAAACTGGCGACGCCCAATTGAACACC
>Ga0114956_1002439_pt1 | contig 14585 bp, 9 predicted proteins | sample MaitaG_FD_87304 | JGI IMG/M metagenome (GOLD analysis project Ga0114956, IMG submission 87304) | Marine algal microbial communities from Maine, USA - Maine_Asex2 metaG | ecosystem: Host-associated > Algae > Red algae > Unclassified | place: Maine, USA | collected 2015-01-05 | reverse complement strand
TTCGCTATTTTTTATATTCTATTGACGCTTTACGGTTTTCAGGCTATTAAAACAGTAACAAAACACGTTTGGATTCATTACTTCTTTATAGCCATAGCAGTTATTGTTGCTGGGAATTTTATTTATCAGTTTACAGCAACGTCTGAAGGTCGCGTATTAAGTCCCATTAAAAGTTATGCATTTGGCTTTTTGTTATCTTTTATGGCTCTTAATTTAGTGTTGGTGCCAATTCTTTTAGCTGAAGATATAATAAGAGGAGCTATGGGATTGTACGATAAGTTAGTGACCAAAGAAGCTTTTTTTGCACCATCTAGACGAAAATTTGTGAGTCAGATAGCCTTAGGTTTAGCAGCAATTCCCTTTGCATCATTACTTTACGGCATGTACAAAGGAAAGTATAATTTTAGAGTATTAAATTACACACTTCATTTTGAAGATCTACCAGCAGCTTTCGATGGTTACAGAATCACGCAAATAAGTGATATACATTCAGGCAGTTTTGATAATAAAAAAAAGATAGAATATGCTATTGATTTGGTAAACGAACAAAAATCTGATGTCTTATTGTTTACAGGTGATATGGTTAATAATAAAGCCTCAGAAATGTTGCCTTGGAAAGAGACTTTTGGAAAGCTTAAAGCTAAAGACGGAAAGTTTTCGGTTTTAGGAAATCACGATTATGGTGATTATGTAGATTGGCCATCAGACGAAGATAAAGCTCAAAATCTCGAAGATTTAATAGCGCTTCAAAAAGAAATAGGTTTCGATGTATTGCTAAACGAAAGTCGTTATCTAGAAAAAGATGGAGAGCGCATAGCTTTGGTCGGAGTAGAAAATTGGGGAAAAGGTGGCTTTAAAAAAGCCGGAGACCTTAAGAAAGCTTCAGAACAAATTCAGGCCAATGATTTTAAAATTTTAATGAGCCACGATCCAAGCCATTGGGATGAAGAAGTTGTAAATGACGCATATCACTATCATTTAACTTTGAGTGGTCACACACATGGTATGCAATTTGGCATTGAGATACCAGGTTGGATAAAATGGAGTCCTGTAAAATGGAGATACAAACAATGGGCAGGAATCTATGAGGCTTTAGGACAATACATAAATGTTAACAGAGGCTTTGGCTATTTAGGCTATCCAGGTCGTGTTGGCATTTGGCCAGAAATTACAGTTATAGAACTCAAAAAAGGCACAAAAGAAGCATAATTGCTGAGAATTGCTTATTTTTATATGACTAGTACTGAACTGACTAAAGATTTCTATTGGAATTTTATGTGGGTTTAGATAACACATTTGACTAAAAAATGATAGCTTATGTCAAAATTTGGGGAATTAATAGATGTCGATATTCCAGTCCTATTGGACTTCTACACAGAACTGAACGATCAATCTATTGCAATGCATCCTATCCTTAGAGATGTTGCTGCGGCCTTAGGTGATAAAGCCAAAATCATTAAAATAGATGTTGATAAAAATAAAGAACTAGCCGAAGCACTTCGCGTTAAAGGTTTACCAACGCTTATTATTTACAAAAATGGAGAAATGAAATGGAGACATAGTGGTGAACATGATGCCGACACGCTAATTGGTATTATTCAGGAATATTTGTAATTTTTTTTGAATCTCTATCGTTAAGGAGTGTCAGAGTGAAATGTTTTAAATTTCAATCTTATTTTAAATTAGAAGCGTTAATCGCTTTAAACGTATAACCCATTTCACTGTAATATTCTAAAACTTTAGGAAGTACATATTTTAACTTTTGTGATGCTTTTACACTGTCATGAAAAACAACAATACTACCTTCTTTTACTGCTGAGGTTACATTCTTTAAGCAAGTTTCTTTACTCACAGCTGCATCCCAATCGTAAGATAGAACATCCCATAGTATAATTTTATAGCCACGTTCTAGGAGCTTCTTACTCTGCTTATTTTTGAATTTTCCGTAAGGTGGTCTAAACAATGGTGCAGATGAGTTTGTCTTAAATTCGCTTATTATTTTTTCAGTTTTTAAAACATCTTTATAATAAACTTTCGTTTTGTGTTTCCAGCCTTTTAGATGATTATAAGTATGATTACCAATGGTATGGCCTTCGTCTATTATATTCTGAAAAATCTTTATATGTTTTTCAATATTATTCCCAATACAAAAGAATGTGGCTTTGGCATTAAAGGCTTTTAAAGTTTGAATTACCCAATCCGTAATTTCGGGTGTTGGTCCATCGTCAAAAGTGAGATATAGTTCTTTTTTATCAGTATTAATATTCCAAACAAAATTGGGAAATAATGTTTTTACAAATCCAGGTGTTTTTGCCGGAATAATCTGCATAATAGTTACTCTTTTTCTGGTGCAATAGTGGTCGTACTGTCGTTTAGTAGTGCGTTTATATCTAAATCATCTTGCGGTTGTGGCGCTTCTTCAGGTGCTCCCATAAACTTGTCTAATAAACTCAAATAACTATTGAATTTTTTAGTTTCCTCTAAGGCAAATTCTTTGTCGTTGTACACCACTAAAATATCTACTAAAGCTCTGTAACGTTGCACATCTAAATAAATCTCTTCAATGAGGCGCATTTGGTCATCTTCATTAAGACCGTCATAATACATTAAGTTTTCTTGATATTTTCTAGACACATCTTTGTAGAGCGCACGTCCTTTATCAATATTCCCTATTTCGTAATAGGCACTAATGTAAGGCTCTAATAACGAATAAAAACCAAAAGTATCTACAGGCATTTTTTCCATAGCGATATCGGCAATTTCTTCAGCTTTATCTAATTTATCTTCATTAATGAGTTGCTCAATTAGTCGTGCTAAGTTGCCTCTATATGTTATTCCATTTCTACGTGTTTCAATATCATGATAAATATTTTCACCACTTCCTCCCCATTCCCAGGTCTTCACCATTTTGTACATTAAATCTGGGTCAACACGTCCCATATCATAAGGATTCGCTCTATCAACTGGTGTCTTTATAGGTACTAGCTTATAGCACATACCGTCTAATTGCAAGTAATCTTTAAGCCATATATAATCGTCTGCACCAAATGCACCACCTGTAAAATAAATTGGTCGCTCCCAATTGTTGTTAGCGACAATATCTAACATTAAAAGACGGTTTTTATAAATGTAACTGCCTTCAATTTCGGTATAGAGATTATCTACAATTTTATCCGCATCTTTTGGTTGAACAATGCCATTTTTTAAAACCACATCTTTATCTACAGGAATACTAATATAACGCGTAGGAAAGTAATTAGAGTTTAAAAGATGTTTTGGATATTGCTCAGAATTTTCACCTTGCCTTTCAACCACGTACTTAAATTTAGTGCTTGGCTTGTCACTAGATACAAAATCCATAAACTCATTAATAGGCAAAGTGTCTTTAGTAATTTCTCTTCTGATAATGACATCTCTAGTTCCACCTCTGTATTGTTTATGAGTTAATTGCGAAGGAATAGGTTTACTCTCATAAGCTTGGCGCTTCATTTGGTCTATGTACCAATCTGTCTGAAACAAACTCGTATTAACTACTCGTACATCTGTACGCACTCCTTCAATTTCTTGTAAATACCACAACGGAAAAGAATCATTATCTCCAATGGTAAACAATATGGCATTTGGCGCACAGGATTCTAGATATTTGCGAGCCATTGCATTGGCAGTATATTTCCCTGAGCGATCATGGTCGTCCCAATTATTTGCAGCTAAGATTCCAGGCACTATAACAATGCAAAGCAATGTAACTGCAGGTGCTAAAAACTTAGATTTCACACTAGATTTTAAAATATCGTAAATAGCATAAACACCAAAACCAATCCAAATGGCAAACACATAAAACGAACCTACTACAGAATAATCACGTTCACGAGGTTCAAAAGGTCTTACATTGGTGTAAAATTGAATAGCTAATCCTGTTAACAAGAAGAAAACTAGCAGTACCCAAAAGCGTTTTAAATCCGAGTACATTAAGAAAAAGAAACCAACCAAACCGAGTAACAATGGCAAAAAGTAATAAGTGTTTCTAGATTTATTTTCTAGCACATCTGTAGGTAAATTATCTTGAGATAAACCAATATGTAAGTCGTCTATGAAATTAATTCCAGAAATCCAGTTACCATTAAAATCATCGTATTTTCCTTGGATATCGTTTTGGCGTCCTGTGAAATTCCACATAAAATAACGCCAATACATATACCCAAATTGGTATTGAAACATATAGGCCAAATTATCGCCAAAAGAAGGTTTTTCAATAGTTAGGTATTGCTGTCCGTATTGTCTTAGAAATTGGTCGTAATCTTCATAATCTAGTTCGCCTTTAGCAACACGCATTCTAAAATCATTTACAATTTGGTCAAATTTGCGTTTTTCTTGCACGGAATACTGTCCCGCTTCTTCTTCAGAAAGCCCATAATTAAGCGCTTCATTGTAGGCACGCGTTTGTAAATCAGGATTTACCTTAAAGTCAATTAATCCCGTAAACATCATATAATTTTCAGCATGTTCACTACTCCACATTCTCGGTAATAAAGATGCATGCTCGTGGTTGTAATTCTGCTTACTCCCTTCCCAATCATTAATTACAACGTACTTACCAAGTTCCTCGTCGCGCTCATAGTTCTTTTTATCGTCTACAAAAGGTTGCTCTTCATCTGCACCAGAATATATTTCTGTAAACTGTGGCCCATAAAATAAATGAGTTTCAGGATACTGCTCTAAATTATAATAAGCAAGAAGTTCTCGTGCATCAGATGGATCGTTCTCATTAATAATGACTTGCGCATTAGCACGTATTGGTAACATCATCCAAGAAGAAAAACCAATAAAAATGAACATTAAACAAAGCACTAAGGTGTTAATGTGCTTCATACCTTTTTTCTTGGTATAGTTTAAACCAAAGTAAAAAAGTGCGACAACCAATAAAACTGTAATTATTGTACCAGAATTAAACGGTAGTCCTATTGAATTCACAAAAAACACTTCGAGATAACCAAAAAGTTTTAATGTTGAAGGCAATAACAGTTTAAATATAAAAAGCAAAATTGCAGCTGATGCAATGTTGGCAAGGATAAAATTCTGTATGGTGATGGTTTTATAATTTTTAAAATAATAGATAAGACCAATTGCAGGAATCGTCAATAGTCCCATAAAGTGAACACCAAAAGATAAACCAATAACAAAGGCAATAAGAATGAGCCATCTATTACCTCGTGGTGTATCCATCTCTTGTTCCCAACGCAAAGCGAGGTAAAACATGGCAGCCATTATTAAGGTTGCCATGGCGTAAACTTCGGTTTCTACAGCATTAAACCAAAAAGAATCTGTAAATGTAAAAGCCAAACTACCAACTAAAGCACTACCTAAAATCGCCATTCCTTTGCTAGAACTTGGCGCTTCGTTGTATTTTACTAGTTTAACGAGTAAAATACTTATGGTCCAAAACATAAAGAGAATTGTGAAAGCACTGGCCACACCACTCATCATATTCATTATCATACCTATCTGCGATGGCTCTAAAGCAAACATAGAGAAAAATGCACCAAACATCTGAAACAATGGTGCTCCAGGCGGATGTCCTACCTGTAACTTTGATGAGGTTAAAATATATTCACCTGCATCCCAAAAACTCACAGTAGGTTCAATGGTTAAGGCATATACTGCAAATGCTATGGCAAAAGCGAACCATGCTAAGATGGTATTCCACTTTTTAAAGTTAAAATCTGTCATGAAAAATCACTTGTGTGTAATGCTGGCGAATTTACTAATTATTATAGTAATGTCTAACTTTTTAAGTTAACGTTAAGTAATTTCAATTATTTTACTGATATTTTTTGTTCAAGTGAAACTTTGTTCTAAATTTGCATCCTCTTTCGCGCAAAACAATTTTTGCAACGAAGATTGAAGCTTTATAAGGTTTCGAGAGATTGGCCTATGGTGTAACTGGCAACACATTGGTTTTTGGTACCAAAGAGTCTAGGTTCGATCCCTAGTGGGCCAACTGAAAGTTAAATCCTAATTCTGTAAAGCGTTAGGATTTTTTGTATCGTATTATTTAAAAAGAACTTTAGAGCATAAAACACTAAATTAAATTTCAATACTAGTTGTATTTAAGTCTTGGTTCTTGTTTCTCTCAGGGAGGCAGTCTTTTTTCAATTTCTATATCTTAAATGTAATTACAGGTCGTTTCGCATGGTTTACCAAATCTTCACTTATACTAGTGTTAAAAAAGTGAGCAATACCTTGTCTTCCATGAGTGCTAATGCCAATAAGGTCCGCATCAATGTCCTTAGAGAAGTTAAGTATACCTTGTTCTACTGTAGTGTCGTTGTGCACAGTTATTGAGTAATTTTCAAAAGTTTGCCCAGAAATAAAGTCGTTAATTCTATTTTTTGAATCATATGACGTTAAAAAGTTGTTTGCAGTATTTACCATCAATAAATGAATTTTAGCACCTACAGCATTTGCAAATTGAATTGCTTGCTTATAGGTTTCTTTATTATCCTTCTTAAAGTCAGATGCAAATACGAAGTTCTTTATGTCAAAGCTATTGTGTTCATTTTTAATAACTAAAACAGGTACATCAGAGGTGCGTACCACTTTTTCAGCATTAGAGCCAACAAACATTTCTTTTAAACCAGAAGCACCATGCGAGCCCATTACTATTAAATCTATACTATATTCTTTACAGGCATTTTTAATTTCATTGAAATTAATATTTGCCTTTACGGTTTCATGTACATTAATACCTTCTAAATAGTCACTCGACATTAAGTCTTCAAATTTTTTATGTGCTAATTTCATGAAGAACAGTGTTTCCGGTATGTCACTATGGCTGCTTCCAAGATCACTATGTTGCATAGGGATTTCCATCATGTGCAACAAATAAATTTCCGCATCGTGCTTTTTAGCAAGTATAGCAGCGACTTTTAATGCATTCTCTGCTTGCTCAGAAAAATCTGTAGGAACCAATATTTTCTTCATGTGAATTTTGATTTAAGTTAGTCTTATAAAATTAGGAAAATAATTCGATTTTAAGAAGCTTGGTAAATTCAATATAAATATCGTATATTTGCACCGTTGTTTACGAAAATGAATACACGAGAGGACGAAAAGTCCTCTCTTTTTATATCAAGAAATGTTTAAGAAAACGGTAGAAGATTTATTACAAAACGCATTAAATGAAAGACAAGATTTATTCTTGATAGATTTTAGTATGTCTGCCGATAATGCCATTAAGGTTATAATTGATGGTGATAACGGTGTTTTGGTAGAAGATTGTATGTTTGTAAGTAGAGCGATTGAGCATAATATTGATAGAGATGAGCACGACTTTTCTCTTGAGGTATTATCGTCGGGAGCAGCAACACCTTTAACATTGCCGAGACAATATAAAAAGCATGTCGGTAGAAATCTAGAGGTTAAAACTTTAGATAGTCAGAATTTAGAAGGAGAACTTACCGATGTTAGTGAAGAAGGTGTGGTTTTAAAGTGGAAAGCTAGAGAGCCAAAGCCAGTAGGTAAAGGTAAAGTAACAGTAACCAAAAAGGCCAATGTTACGTTTGAAAATATTAAAGAAGCAAAAGTTAAAATAAAATTTTAATTCATATCAATTATGGAAAATGTAGCGTTAATTGAATCATTTTCAGAATTTAAGGACGATAAGTTAATAGACAGAGTTACGCTTATGGCGATTCTTGAAGATGTATTACGTAATGCACTTAAGAAAAAGTATGGTGACGATGATAACTTTGATATTATTATAAATCCAGATAAAGGAGATTTAGAAATTTGGAGAAACCGAATCGTTGTTGCAGATGGAGAAGTAGAAGAACCAAACCAAGAGATTGAATTATCTGAAGCACAAAAAATAGAACCAGATTTTGAAGTTGGTGAAGATGTAGCTGAAGAAGTAAAACTTATTGATTTAGGAAGACGTTCAATTTTAGCGTTAAGACAAAACTTAATTTCTAAAATTCACGAACATGATAACACAAACATTTATAAGCACTTCAAGGAATTAGAAGGCGAAATATATACCGCTGAGGTGCATCACATTCGCCACAGAGCAATCATTTTGTTAGATGATGATGGTAATGAAATAATCTTACCTAAAGACAGACAAATTCCTTCAGATTTTTTCCGTAAAGGTGAAAATGTAAGAGGGATTATTGAAAGTGTAGAATTAAAAGGTAGTAAGCCAGCAATAATAATGTCTAGAACATCACCAGTGTTTTTGGAGAAATTATTTGAACAGGAAATACCAGAAGTTTTCGATGGTTTAATTACTGTTAAAAAGGTGGTACGTATTCCTGGTGAAAAAGCGAAGGTTGCTGTAGATTCTTACGATGATAGAATTGACCCAGTTGGAGCCTGTGTTGGTATGAAGGGTTCTAGAATTCACGGCATCGTACGTGAGTTGGGTAATGAAAACATAGATGTTATCAACTACACTAATAACATTCAGCTTTTTGTAACCAGAGCATTAAGCCCAGCAAGAGTAACGTCTTTAAAATTAGACGAAGAAACAATGAGAGCTGAAGTGCTTTTAAAACCAGAAGAAGTTTCAAAAGCAATCGGTAGAGGAGGTCATAACATACGTTTGGCTGGTCAGTTAACAGGTTATGAGATTGATGTGTTTAGAGAAGGTGCAGAAGAAGATGTAGAATTAAAAGAATTCTCTGATGAAATTGAAGGATGGATTATTTCAGAATTTAGCAAAGCAGGTTTAGATACTGCGAAAAGTATCTTAGAACAAGACGTTGTAGATTTGGTAAAACGTACCGATCTAGAAGAAGAAACTATAGTAGAAGTTATTAGAATTCTTAAAGAAGAATTTGAAGAATAATTACAGGTTTAATTTTTAAAATGTGTTAATAGTACATTTTAAAGTTGAGTAGTAATACATATATTTAAGTTATATTACAGGCAATTTATGGCTCAAACAAGAATAAATAAAGTATTAAGGGAACTGAATATCTCATTAGATCGTGCTGTGGATTTTTTAGAATCTAAAGGTATCGAAATTGAGAAAAGTCCTAATACAAAAATTTCGCAAGAGGTTTATGACACGTTATCTGATGAATTTCAGACAGATGCAACCAAGCGTGAAAAAGCTCAAGAAGTGAGTGAAGCAAAACTCAAAGAAAAAGAAGAGCTTCGCGAAAAACGCGAACGTGAAATCGAAGAAAAGCAAAATCAAGATGCTGCTCGAGAAGCCGAAAAAGAAGCTGTCGTAAAAGCCAAAGCTGAACTTAGTGGGCCAAAACAAGTTGGTAAAATTGACTTAAACAAGGATAAACCAAAGGCAGAAGCTAAAGAAAAGCCTAAAACAAAAAAAGAGAGTATAAAAGAGGTTGAAGCAAAAGCTGAAAAACCTGAAGCTAAAGCCACAAAAGTTGAAGAGAAAAAGGCTGATAAAAAAGTTGAAACAAAGAAAGAGAAGCTAGCAAAAGAAGATGATTCTGGGGAACCTGCTGAAGAAACATTAAAAACACAATATAAAAAACTATCTGGACCAGTTGTTGCAGGTGATAAAATAGACCTTTCAAAGTTTAAAAAACCTAAGAAAAAGAAAGAAGACAAACCAAAAGCTGGAGATGCTAATAAGCGTAAGAGACGTCGCATTAGTAAAGCCGGAAACGATTCTAAACCAAACGTAGATACGAGAAGAGGCGGTAAGGGTAGAGGTGGCAATTCTAGAGCTAAAACAGTAAAAGAAGAACCGAGTGAAGCAGACGTTCAGAAACAAATCCGTGAGACTTTAGAGAAACTTCAAGGAAAATCTAATAAAGGAAAAGGAGCAAAATATCGCAGAGAAAAGAGAGATCAACACAGAGAACAAACTGAAATTGATCAAGAAATTGCGGCAGCAGAAAGTAAAACTATAAAAGTAACTGAGTTTGTAACTGTAAGTGAAGTCGCGACCCTTATGGATGTTGGAGTAACGGAAGTGATTTCCGCATGTATGTCATTAGGAATGATGGTAACCATGAACCAAAGACTTGACGCAGAAACATTAACCATTGTAGCAGAAGAATTTGGCTTTGGTGTAGAATTTATAAAATCTGATATAGAAGAATCTTTCGAAGAAGTTAAAGACGATCCAAAAGATTTAAAGCCACGTGCTCCTATAGTTACAGTTATGGGTCACGTAGATCATGGTAAAACTTCTCTACTAGATTACATACGTGAAGAAAATGTTATTGCAGGAGAGTCTGGTGGTATCACTCAACACATTGGTGCCTATGGTGTAGATTTAGATAATGGACAGACCATAGCATTTTTAGATACACCAGGTCACGAAGCCTTTACGGCAATGCGTGCTCGTGGTGCTCAAGTTACTGATATAGCTATTATTGTGGTTGCAGCAGATGATGCGATAATGCCACAGACCAAAGAAGCAATTTCACATGCGCAAGCTGCAGGTGTGCCAATTGTATTTGCAATTAATAAAATTGATAAGCCAGATGCTAATCCCGAAAAGGTAAAAGAGCAATTAGCTGCAATGAATCTTTTGGTAGAAGATTGGGGAGGTAAAATTCAATCTCACGATATATCTGCTAAAATGGGTACAGGTGTTAAGGAATTACTTGAAAAAGTTTTACTCGAAGCTGAATTATTAGAACTAAAAGCTAATCCTAACAAACCAGCTGTTGGTACAGTAGTAGAAGCTTATTTAGATAAAGGTAGAGGTTATGTCTCCACAATTTTGGTTCAAGCTGGGACTCTAAAAGTTGGGGATTATGTCTTAGCGGGAAAAAATAGTGGTAAAGTAAAAGCCATGCAAGATGAACGTGGACACGATGTTGAAGCCGCTGGTCCTGCAACTCCAGTCTCTATTCTTGGTCTAGATGGTGCTCCACAAGCAGGTGACAAGTTTAATGTATTTGAAGATGAACGTGAAGCAAAACAGATCGCCACAAAACGAACACAGTTACAACGTGAGCAATCGGTTAGAACACAACGTCATATAACACTTGATGAAATCGGAAGACGTATTGCACTTGGTGATTTCCAAGAATTAAATATTATCCTTAAAGGTGATGTAGATGGCTCTGTTGAGGCCTTAACGGATTCATTCCAGAAATTATCTACAGAAGAAATTCAAGTAAATATTATACATAAAGGTGTTGGTGCCATTACAGAAAGTGATGTGTTGTTAGCCACAGCTTCAGATGCCATTATCGTAGGATTTAATGTACGACCAGTTGGTAACGCAAGAATGATTGCTGATAAAGAAGAAATCGATATCAGAACGTATTCTATTATCTATGCTGCAATCAACGATCTTAAAGATGCGATGGAAGGTATGTTATCTCCAGAAGTTAAAGAAGAAGTTACAGGTACTGCTGAGATTAGAGAGGTATTCAAAGTTTCTAAAATTGGAAATATTGCCGGTTGTATGGTTATGAGCGGTAAAATCTTCAGAAAATCTGGAATAAGAATTATTAGAGATGGAGTTGTTGTTCATACAGGTGAATTAGAAGCTCTAAAACGATTTAAGGACGATGTTAAAGAAGTTGCAAAAGGCTACGATTGTGGTATGCAAATCAAAGGTTATAACGATATAGTTATCGGAGATGTGATTGAAGCATTCGAAGAAGTCGAAGTGAAGAAAAAATTAAAATAATAATTTATAACTTGTATAAAAAGCGATTTGCTAGTTACTGAAAGTGGCAGAAGTAAATCGCTTTTTTAGTTTAACTATGTCAGATGGAGCTGTCAAAAAAATATTTGTATTACAAGACTGCTAAAAAATTTGGTGAAGGTCTCTTAGACCGTCGTTCTTGTTTAATGATTTTATTGGCAGAAGCCAAGTTGAGTAATAGAATTGCAGTACTTCCAAAATTTCAATTAGGCTCGCAACACAATAATGGCAAACTTTTAGAAAGTTATTTAATTGATGAATATATTGATATAAGTAAAATAAATGTCGAATATATTTTAGAGGAAAATTTTGCAGATATAGAAAATGAAATTGAATCAAGTTCAATTTTAAATATTGAAAATATGCCATTCAATTATAACGCTACGCAAACTTTAGTAGTCCGAAATTTAAAGGACGACAATTTCTGGAATTTAAAAAAAACTTATGATGTATTCAGTTTGGCAAAATTGTACCATGGTGTTGGTGTAAAATTTATAATTCCATTGGTTTCAGCTCCTCAAAAAATTAAGCATATTGGTGACCAAATATTAAATCAATTAGAAAAACCAATTATAGGAGTTCATCTAAGACGCGGAGACCGATTAAACAAAAAATTAGACGCTAGCATGGAGGAAGACAATATGCTGAGAAAACTAAATCGCTTTAAGTACAATTCAGTTTTTTATTGTACCAACGACAGTAAGTATAATATAGGTGATTGCAAATTCTTTTCGAGCACTAATTTTAAATCGATTTTAGGTGATATAAAGGATAATTATTTACTATTTGCGATAGAAATGTATATTGTCGATAATTGCGATATAAGTGTAAGAACCTTTAAAGATTCATCACCGTTTTTTAGCATTGAAAACAAACAGAATAAAAACTATTCAATATGCAATTATAGTATGCATGGTTCTAACAATAGTTTTTCTAAAATTCCGGAAGAATTAGTAACATGCAATTACGAAGATTATAATAAGGATAAAAGGAAATCCTTTGTAAAACCAAGACCTTTTGTTCCAAGGCTGATTATGACGATTAAGAGAAAATTAAAATAAGTTAAGCACTATTTTATTTATCTGTCTTTGGCTGAAGAATATTGGCATACATATATTTCTTCTTAATTTTCACTAAAGCACGATCTGCCTCAATTCTTGTAGCAAAATTACCAACCCAAACTTTGTAATTTGGTGTGTTCCAAACAATTTCTGTAGGCCACTGCCCATAAGAATTCAAGAAATTTGAACGCTCGCGTTTAGCTCTATCAGGATCTACACTTTGATACACCTGAATCCGATACACTTTTGTGGTTTTAACATCCTTCTTAAATTCAAGTAATTTGTCGATATCTTTATCTTGGTCAACCTTCACTTCTCCTTGCTGCGCATTGAGGGTTAAGCTAAATGCAATTAGTAAAAAGGCAATCGTATATGTTCGAGTTCTAAATGTCATAATTATGTATTTAAATGCAAAGGTATAGTATTCAACGATAATCTGTAAAAAATCTTATTTAGAATTGGTATAAATTATATATTAACACTTCGCTAAGATTTCTAAAATCGACTTTATATATTACTTTTGCGTGAGTTTTTATAAACATCTTTTTTCACATTTTTAATGAAAAAATCGTACCAAAGTTTAGAAGATAATTCAATCAACAATATGAAACAGGTGATCTACCGTAATTTAACCTTAAAATTTCTCTATTTAGGTTTTATTTTAATATTCACGTTTTCAACTTCACTTACTGCCCAAGATGGTGATGCATCAAATGGTAAAGCATTATTTAGAGCGAACTGTGCATCTTGTCACAAATTAGATAGTAGAATGACAGGTCCTGCTTTACGCAATGTGGAAGCAAGATTGGCTGAAGAAGAAAATTTAGATAGAGCATGGCTAAATTCTTGGATAAAGAATAGTGCCGGAATGATAAAGGCAGGTGATGCTTATGCGGTTAAAATTTGGAATGAATACAACAAAACTGCAATGACTGCCTTTCCGCAGTTGAGCGACCAAGATATTTCAGATATTTTAGCATATACTGCTGAGCCAAAACCTGAGCCTGTAGTTGTTGATGTTCCAGAAGGAACGAATAATAATACAGGTGGAGCATCAAACAATTTAATCCTTGGCGCATTAGCATTATTATTTGCGCTATTAGCAGGAGCATTAGTTTTGGTAAATAGAACCTTAAAACGTTTTGCAAGCGACAAAGGCATTGAAGTGCCTGCAAAAGAAAAAGGTACACCAATCTGGAAAGCCTTTGCCCAAAACCAATTCCTCGTCATTGTTACGGCAATATTCTTGCTATTAGCAAGTGCCTATTTTGTTTATGGATTCCTAATGCAAGTTGGTATGGATCAAGGCTACGAGCCAGTGCAGCCAATTCATTATTCGCACAGAATACATGCAGGTGAAAACGGTATCGATTGTAAATACTGTCACTCTTCTGCAAGGGTGAGTAAGCATTCAGGTATTCCATCTTTAAACGTTTGTATGAATTGTCATAAATCTATTGGTGCTGTTGCTGATGCAACTCAAGCCGAAGGTTTAAGAGAATATGGTGTAGATTATAATGCTGAAATTCAAGAATTGTACGAAGCAGTTGGTTGGGATGCAGCTACACAACAATATACGGGAGATACAAAACCTGTGAAATGGATACGCATCCATAATTTACCAGACTTTGCCTATTTCAATCACTCACAACACGTTGTGGTAGGTGGTATTGAATGTCAGACCTGTCATGGACCTGTAGAAGAAATGGAAATTATGTACCAACATGCGCCATTGACTATGGGTTGGTGTATTAATTGTCACAGAAAAACAAACGTAAAAGTTAAGGATAACGAGTATTATACTAAAATACACGAACAACTATCTAAAAAGTATGGTGTAGAGCAGTTAACTGCAGCGCAGATGGGTGGTTTAGAAT
>Ga0114956_1002438_pt1 | contig 14586 bp, 8 predicted proteins | sample MaitaG_FD_87304 | JGI IMG/M metagenome (GOLD analysis project Ga0114956, IMG submission 87304) | Marine algal microbial communities from Maine, USA - Maine_Asex2 metaG | ecosystem: Host-associated > Algae > Red algae > Unclassified | place: Maine, USA | collected 2015-01-05 | reverse complement strand
TCGCAATCGGAGGCTACTACAAACAAGAGCACAGAGTTCCGCTCGATGTGGCGAAGGAATTGATGGCCGAGTCCTTTTCCTTGATGGGCCCCTTCGATTATACCCGGAATATCGGCCATAACGAAAGATCTTTCATCGCGATAAGCTACGATACCGAGGTGTGGCTCAAGGGTAGTAAAAGCGTAATTGGCAATTTTAGGTTTTGCGGCGGAAATGCTCGCTAAGAGAGTAGACTTGCCAGCGTTCGGAAATCCGACCAAGCCGACATCGGCTAGCACTTTCATTTCTAGAATGCACCATTCTTCGTCACCTTCTTCCCCTGATTGTGAGTAGCGTGGGGTTTGGTTGGTGGAAGTTTTGAAGTGGGCGTTGCCCTTTCCTCCACGACCTCCTTTTAGAATGGCAAATGTCTGTCCTTCCTCCATGATTTCACAGAGGTGCTCACCGGTTTCAGCATTTTTAGCGAGTGTTCCAAGAGGTACTTCGAGGTAGAGATCAGCACCATCAGCACCCGAACTTCGTTGGCCACTTCCGTCGCCACCGTGCCCGGCTTTTACATGTTTTCGATATTTGAGGTGAAGGAGTGTCCAGAACTGTTTGTTTCCACGCAAGATGACATGGCCCCCCCGACCACCGTCACCACCATCTGGTCCACCTTTGGCGGTGAGCTTATCGCGGTACAAGTGGGTTGATCCTTTTCCACCATTACCTGACCGGCAGTTGATCTTTACGTAGTCAACGAAATTGGATTTTCCCATCTGTATTCTAATTGATGCATCACAAGGAAGCCAGCAAAGATTGCTAGCGCCCCAGGCCAGTAATTTGCCTTAGTAAAATGCGACCCCTTCTTGAGTGATTTAAGCTATGGCTTCGATTTCGCTGGCCAATAGCTCTGTAATTTCTTCGATGGCACCTTCGCCAGGTATGTTTACTACGATTCCTTTTGGCTCGTAGTACCCAGCAACTTCTACGGTATAGTCTAGGTAAACTTTGTATCGTCCTCGGATGACAGACTCATCTTGATCGTCTTTTCGATTAGAAGTTTTACCTCGATCCAAAAGTCTTTTGGTGGATTCCTCTTCGTTAACATCAAGAACCAAAACACGGTCGATGCTCATTTCATTAGAAGCCAAAAGTGCATCGAGAGCTTCTGCTTGAGGAACAGTTCTCGGGTATCCATCGAAAATGAAGCCTGTAACATCACCAGCTTCCTGAACGGCTGATTCAATCATACCGATCACCACTGAATCAGGGACAAGCTCTCCCTTCACCATGAACTTCTGAGCTTCTATGCCCAGTTTGGTTTCTCGCTTGCGCTCGGAGCGCAGTAAATCACCTGTTGACAGGTGAACGAATTTGTATTTTTCAACGAGGCGAGTTGCCTGCGTACCTTTTCCACTTCCCGGAGGTCCGAAGAGTATGATATTCTGCATCCTGGTTTTCTTAAATAGTCTGTTGAACCACTCGATTATGAATGACATGGCCTTAATTAAGCAGCCACAAAGATAAGACGTTTAAAATGGCTGTGAGTTTCTTCGCTAAACTGTATTGATTGAAAAAAAATGCTGATACAGTTCGTTGAAAATCAATGGTAAAGCGATCAAAAATCTTCAAAAATAAGTAAACAATCAACAGTTATAGTCATAAAGTAGCGAACCTCCGTCAAAAATGACGGAGGTTCTGACTCACCCAAAGGCAAGTCGCCCACTAAAGTTGTTTGTAAAAGAATTATCGGATAATGGTAACGTCCCCTTTCTCTCGAACACTGGTCCCACACAGTTGATCTTCGTAATGCAAATACCATACGAAAACCCCGATTTCCATATTTTTTCCTTGAAAAGTTCCATCCCATCCCAAATTCAAGTCGTCGCTTTCGAACATGACATCACCCCATCGGCTGTAAACAATGAACCGATAGTTGATGTAATCGTCTTTTGAGCAATTGCTTATAGGTTTGAATAAATCGTTAAGCCCATCACCATTAGGCGAAAAAGCAGTGGGAGGTTTGATGAAACAAACGTTCTGTCTTATTTCAACAAAAATTTCATCGCTCACTAGACCACATTTAGTTTGTAGGTCAACTTGATACAAACCTGTCTGATCGACTGTAATTTCAGATGTCGTTTCGCCAGTACTCCATTCGTAAGTCGCCTCCGGAAATGATGCATTTAAGACAAGTTCATCAACAATGCAGCGATCTTCTCCAAGTTCTACAACAGGCAGATCCAAGACCTTTACGAAGACTTCATAAGGTTCGGAGCTGCAGCCCATTTGATCGCTTAGAACGAAGTTGTAGCTTTGGCTTTCTTCGGGGCTTACCCAAACACTGTTTCCTTCTTGGTTGATGTCGGGCCAATGAACGGTGACTCCCTCCTCCGTAGAAAGGAACAATTCCGTGCTGTCACCAAGACAAACGGAGGCTTCCTCTAGTGTCCAAATCGGTTCAGGTAGCTCCAACATTTCAATGTTGATTTCTTTTGGCAAGGATAGACAGGCATCTGTGCTGAGGGCTTCTAAAGTGAAGTTGAAATCTTCTTCAATGAAAAAAGAATGACTTGAACTGCTGCTGCTACCATCCATCCATATATATGTATCAAACATTTCTGCGTTCACAACTTCGATCTCTACCCAGCTGCCGGCGCAGACTGGGCTGTTGATGCTCTCCAGTTGAATTTCTTGAGCTTCCATTACTTCAACATAGTATTCGACTTCCATGAACTGGCAATTGTATTGATCCGTAAGAAGAACTGAAAGAAATCCGGAGGCTTCAGGGCTAATCATCATGGGGCCTTCGATGCCGGCTTCCATCCAATAAACGGATCCGACGTTTTCACCTTCTATGTCTAGCATTACAGAATCACCCAAGCAAATCTGGCTGGACAAGTCATTTGGAATCATAGTGAGCATAGGCAGAACCTCAATAAAAATTTCATCAGTTTCGGTAGGGCAACCGTTGAGGTCTACGGCACTCACTTGAATAGTCATAGAAGAATCAGGAACGAAGTGGACTTCATTGCCTTGTAGGTCGATGTTGCCCCAGTACACTTCTGTACCAGGCTCAGTGTTAACCCAAAGGCTTACGCTGTCACCCGAGCAAACTTGTTGGTTGCTACTAGAAATTGCGAGCGGTGTCGTTTCATGTAAGCTAACTTCGAAAGTTTCTGTGAAGGTTGTGCAATCCATTGGATCAATGATTTCAACCATGATCTGTGTATCACTCATTAACTCGAAAGTAAATTCTTGCGAGAACAGATCTTGATTCAACCAATGCACTTGATTTTGAGAGTTGGTAGTAATGGACAACGTGATGCTTTCTCCCAAGCAAGCCATTTGTTGCAGTGCTGAAGTTTGGTATTCCGCGGGGAAATAGACTTCCACCCAAATGCTATCATAAACCACATTACAGTCGAAAGCATCACTCACTTGAAAGGCATAAAATCCACTGCTGTCAGGAGTGTGCACAGCCGGATTTGCTGTGTAACTGTTGTTGTCATCTTCATCCATCCAAAGCAGGTTGAAGTTGCTGCCTTCTATGGAGAGTTCTACAGATTCGCCGTGGCAGATCTGTAGGTCGTTTGTTGAATAGTTGATTGCTTCGCTCGGCACTACATTTAATACCAGACATTGTGTAGGAGTTGGGCAGCCCAAACTGTTGTAAGCAATAGCGCAAAATTCTGCGCTGGAATCGGCTGTCACCCATGAGTCAATGGGCAGATTGTCGGAGTTGAACCATTGACAATTGATACCAGTCGCTAAAGTAGTTTCAAGTTGCACAAGCGTTCCAATGCAAACATCGTTTGCACTTAGGTCAATCGAAAAATTGGGTACTTCTGCTATTGTGAGAGAAATGCTTTCTTCGATGATTTGGCAATTGTGTTCATCAGTAATTGTAATGTTGAAGTTTTGATTTTCAGTAGCAAGAATCCATTGGGAAGAGTTTTCGTTGTCAAAATCCTCCCAAGACACTAGTGCGAAACTGTCCAGTTGAATTTCCAGAAGTAGGGAGTCGCCGAAGCAAGCCGTTAAGTCGTTGTTCAATTCGTAAGTTGGAAGCGGGTATATTTCCATCCAAACTGAATCGTATAGTGAAATACAGCCGTTGGAGGAAACCACTTCGAATGAAACATAGTTGCTTGTTGTTGAAAAGATCTCAATAGAATCTTGGCTGATGAATTCATTGTTCCAATTCCAAATGATCTCACTGAAATTGCTGCCTTGAACGCTTAGTTGTGTAGAATCGCCCCAGCAAGTAGGAGTTGCTTCAATTGAATATTCTGCTGCTGCTATCGGTAAAGCTTCAACGGAGACGGTAATGGGCTCCAATTCACAGCCGTTTTCTGTGCTGGCAAACAGTGTAATTTCTGTGTCTTCTTGAATGGTAAGCCACAATTCAGACTCAGTTCCCAATCCTGACCAGTTGTAAACGAGTGTTCCTGTTGATACCGCTTGAAATTGAACCAGTTCTCCGCTACAGACTGTGAGCTGACTTTGGGTAAGTTCCAATTCTGGTGGCTCATTCACTGCGATGTCAAAGAACAGGCTGTCGGTAAAGCAAGACCATTGATCGCTGGCAATAGCAGTATAGTTTGTGGTTTGATCGGGACTTACTGTTAGTGTGCTCGAAACTTGTCCGCCCGGTAGCCATCTCACTTCGTCATTGTTATTGACTGTGTTTGCGGTGAGGGTAATGCTATCACCTGGGCAAATGAGAAATTGCGTTTGACTGGGATTGAAAACCGGCTCCAGGGAAATTCCAACAAAAACGGAGTCATGGATTTCATAGCAATCATCGACGCCAATCACTGTATATGGGTAAAAGTTAGAGTTGGTAGGAATTGTGTTGAAGATGTTTCCGCCGTTGGGGTTGTCGTCCCAATAAGCCTCAACAATGTTTTCTCCGCTGAGTTCTAATTGAAGCAAGCTGCCGTTGCATACAACAGTGTCGTTGAGTAAGTCGAATTGCAACTCTGGGACTGGTGAAATTTCGGGAATGGTATCGCAGATGGTAACCGGGCAATCGGTAACACCATTCACATAAACGCAGTAAATATCCCCTGGGACCGGATTGCTGATACTGGTGTTATACGTAGTATCGCCGTTTGACCACTCGTAAGAGAGCAGTCCGGGTACGGTATTGAATTCCACCTGTGTAGCATCTTCGCAGAAAGCTTCGGATTCGATATTCAAAGCACCACAGTAACCATCGATGTAGGCATAACCAGCGTGAGCTCCTTGGGAGCAGTCGCTGGTGGTGAACCGAATGTTAACGGTTTGCCCTAGAAATGACCAAAGTTCCAATGTGACAGTTGTCCAGTTTCTGATTCGCCAATCGCCGCAATTTTGAAACCCTTCTATGGAGTCGTTGGCTACAACTAGATAAGAACCGCAGGTTGCCAAATCACCGTTTTCGTCGGTAATATCGATTTTGAAACGGGGTTGCTCTTCAGGGCTGTGGTCAGGATCTTCTAGAATAACGGCGTATCGAAGATTGAAGTAGGTATTTTCGGGTCCAACCGTGATGGTTTTTTCTATGGCTTCGGCATTGCTACCGCCCCAAGCATCTCCCAGTTTTAGTGAGTATTGTCCCCCAGGGGCAACAACAGGAACTTCGATTCCACAAGCAAGCGCTATGGGATCAAATTCTGTGGTGTCCCACTTGATGGTATGATTGGGAAAGCTAAAGGTGGAAGCTGGATCCAACACTATATTGCCTATACTATCTATCTCTCCTGTTAAGCCGTCCCAGCCGCTGAAATCTCCTTGCTCAAAGTCTGAGTTGAAGCAAGGGTCTTCCTGCGCTGCTATTGGCAAACAGATTAAGATAAATGACCATATAATAAAGGCTATTATCCCAGTACCATCATAGATTTTTACATGCCTGACGGGCATAGAACAGTTGTTTTGAGTAGTCTAGTTAGTTGAGCCAACTCCTCTCTCCCCCTTCAAAGAGATGTGAGCTTATCACCGTCCAAGATGATAGCGATTTCTCGCCCCAGAACTGATGCAAATACTTTGCCATGAGGATATTTTAAATGAGGGAAAAATATATGTCAACATGACTATGTATTCGTTTGAAACAAGAAATACTGACAAGGACGGTGATCGATTTACGGATTGTCCACAAAATCAAGACGTTGTGAGGTCTTTTGGAGCTTGAAGGGATCTTTCAATGCTGTATCTGAAAAATCTTAAATATTTGACTCTCTTGATCTTGGAAACTAAAGTCAGATTTTTGCGTAGGGGGCAAAACGGCAAAAGCATGAGAGTCAGGTGTACAGGATAAAGTACTGCTTTGCCTGTTTTAGGAAGAAGTTATTGTTTGCTTTCGCTTAGCTAAACGAGCTGAGCTTTGTCCAGCTGTAGTGCATGTATTGATGTCTTATTTCAATGGATAGTTCTTCATGAAAAAAATGACACAAGAGTCGGCTCAAAAAGGCGAGCGAATTTTAGCTTTGGCCAGAAAGAATGGCCGCCTATTCGGCTGAAATTTTCTCTTTAAAATATAGAAGTTTTAATTATGATTAAATATTGTGGTTTAAGTGCTTCAATCATCGTATTTTTGTAGCGTCTGAAAGCAAGCGCATTTTTTGGATCTTCCCGCAACAGCTTTCCTATTGGCGGAAATACGGAATTTAATCTTTCATGGGTCTTTTTGATTTTCTCACGCACGACATTGCGATCGATCTGGGCACTGCGAATGTGCTGATCATTTACAAGGGCAACGTAATTGTTGATGAACCCTCCATTGTTGCGGTTGAACGAAGTTCGCAGAAGGTGATAGCTGTGGGCAAGCGTGCGATGCAAATGCACGAAAAAACACACAAGAACATCGAAACCATTCGACCATTGAAGGATGGTGTGATTGCTGACTTTGAGTCGGCAGAGTCGATGATACGTGAGATGATCAAAATGATCTACCCAAAGAAGCGTCTCTTTTCTCCTTCTTATCGCATGGTAATTTGCATTCCATCTGGTATAACCGAAGTAGAAAAGCGAGCAGTATTCAATTCTGCAGAGCACGCTGGTTCGAAAGAAACCTACTTGATTTACGAGCCAATGGCAGCTGCTTTGGGAATCGGTATTGATGTAGGTGAGCCAGAAGGTAACATGATCATCGACATTGGTGGAGGAACCACCGAGATTGCGGTAATCGCCATGATGGGTATTGTTTGCGATGAGAGCATCCGAGTTGCTGGAGATGAGTTCACCATGGATATTGTTGACTACATGCGTCGTCAGCACAATATTCTTATTGGAGAGCGAACAGCAGAGAACATCAAGATCAACATTGGTTCGGCATTGATCGAGCTAGAAAGTGGTCCAGAGGATTACCCAGTCAATGGACGTGATTTGATGACGGGTGTTCCCAAGCAGATCATGATTGGATACGCAGAAATCGCCCATTGCCTTGACAAGTCAATTTCAAAAATTGAAGAAGCTGTTTTGCGAGCCTTGGAGAGTACACCTCCTGAGCTTTCGGCAGATATTTACAAGACGGGTATTTACCTGACGGGTGGTGGAGCACTTTTGCGAGGCTTAGACAAGCGTTTGATGCAAAAGACGAAGTTGGCAGTACATGTGGCCGATGATCCATTGCGAGCTGTGGTTCGCGGAACGGGTATAGCACTTCGTTCTCCTGAGACTTACCCATTCCTAATGACCAAGTAAGACCGTGGTGAATGCGAAAGCTATTCGAACTTCTTTCCAACTACCATCCTTTTCTCCTGTTTTTGTTACTGGAAGGACTGTGTCTTTTCATGATAACTGAAAGTCAGTTTTTCCAAAGAACTAGAATTTTACATTCTGCTAATTTTTTGGGAGGCTCCCTTTTTTCCTATAAGTCGGGATTTACAGAATACCTGGATCTAAAAGAGCAAAACGACAGTCTTGCTAAGATGAACTCTGAGCTGTTGAAGCAGCAGTTTGGTGAGTTGGTTATTGAAAATACTGTTTCGGATACGATTCGAGATACGACTTTTCGGCAGCTGTATCACTTTCAAAGTGCACGAGTCATCAACAATACTACCAATAAGCAATACAACTACATGACTGTAAACCGGGGGCAAAACTCAGGGATCGGTGTAGACATGGGAGTAATGAGCAAAGATGGAATTGTAGGTAAAGTGCGCTTCATTTCAGCAAATTATGCATCGGTGATGAGTTTGTTGAATAAGGACTTCACCATTCCTGCAAAGATCAAGAAGAACAATACTTTTGGCCCCATTAGTTGGGATGGTCGCTCGTCTGAGTTGATGCAATTGAAAGACATAACAGAAAGTGTTGACGTGCGAAAAGGAGACACCATTGTTACTTCTGGTCACTCTACTCTTTTTCCTGAAAATATTCCGATAGGAAAGGTGGAGAAAGTTGAAATGCAGCCGGGTAATTTATTTCACAACATTGAAGTTCGGCCATTTGCCAAGATGAACAGCGTGAAGCATGTTTTTGTAATTGACTTTGTGGACAAGGAAGAACTAAGAGCTCTGGAGGCGCAGCAAGATGAGTAATGACGTATTGATAAATATCATCCGCTATTTAGCGCTTTTGCTCATTCAGGTATTGATCTTGAATGAGATCCAAATTTATGGAAACATCAACGTTTACTTGTATCCGCTTTTCATTTTGATGCTTCCCTTTCGAACTCCACATTGGTTGCTGATTTTACTCAGCTTTCTACTGGGTTTCAGTGTTGATGTTTACGCAAACACGCATGGTATGCATGCAGCAGCTGCTACTTTGTTGGGTTTTTTACGTCCGATTATTATTAGGTTCAATCAACCTCGCGGAGACTACGATGACGATCAATACCCTACACTTCGTTCGATGGGAGCTAATTGGTTTGTGATTTACGCAGCAATTTCTTTTCTCATTCATCATTTCGCCTATTTCACCATTGAGGCTTTTAGCTTTGTGGATTTTCATGTCACGCTCTTGCGAATTGCATTGAGTACAATCGTTTCCATCACATTGGCAGTCGTTTATCAATTGATTCTTCGCCCAGCTCGCTAAAAAACGCTGTCAATTGTCCGTGTTTTGAAAATTAAGAGTCTCAAATGGGTTAGGGAGAAAAGAGTCTGAAGAATTCTGCGTTAATGTTGCATAGATTTGTACTTCAGCGCTTAGAAAATTAGGGAATGTCGATTGGTCAGGAAAGGAAAAGTTTGGTAATAGCGGGAATTTTCACGCTTGCATGTTTTGTGCTTGTAGCCAAATTGCTGGCGGTGCAGGTGCTAGATGACTCCTATTCCGAAAAAGCCGAAAACCGCTCTCGCAGGATTGAAACCGTACACCCCTCCCGAGGTCTTATTTACGATCGCAATGGAATTGTAGTGGTGAAAAATGTGGCGGTTTATGATGTGGAAGTAGTTCCTCGTCAAGTAAAGGGCTTGGACACTATGTTGTTCTGCCAGACCTTCAATCTAACCGTGGAGGAATTTGAGGAGAAAATGAAGAAGGCGGTTAAGCAATCTTCTTATCAGCAATCGCCTTTCATTAAACAATTGTCACCAGATGAGTTTTTGCCGGCCCAAGAACATCTGCACAAATTTCCTGGCTTCTATCCTCAGGTTCGTACGATTCGAGAATATCCATATTCAAGTGCGCCCCACATGTTGGGCTACTTAAGTGAAGTCAACAAGAAGGTGGTTAAAGGGTCGGATTACTACCAGCCGGGCGACTACCATGGCGTAAACGGGGTAGAGCGAACCTACGAGAAGGTACTACGAGGCAAGAAAGGCAAGCGTTTCATTACGGTAGATGCTTTGGGGCGAGACAAAGACAGCTTCAAAGGTGGAGAATACGATGAACAGTCGGAGAGGGGTAAATCGCTGAATCTATGCATTGACTTGGAATTGCAGAAATACGTGGAAAGTCTAATGCACAATAAGATCGGTTCGCTGGTCGCCATTGAACCGTCTACGGGAGAAATATTGGCTTTGGTGAGCAGTCCATTTTACGATCCGAATTTGTTGACTGGGAGTGAACGAGGCCGCAACTTTTCTCTGCTCAACAAAAACCCGTTAAAACCACAACTCAATCGCGCTTTACAGGCGCGTTACCCACCTGGTTCGACGCTAAAGCCTTTGGTGGCTTTAATTGGTTTAGGTGAAGAGGTCATCAATGAGAATTATTACCTCGCCTGTAAAGGGTATTATCAGTTAAGTGCGAGACGAAGACTGAAATGTTCGCATGGGCATCCCCCTTCTCGCAATGTACAAGATGCCATTGAGCAATCTTGCAATCCGTATTTCTGGACGATCTTCAAGAAGAGCATTGACAATCCAGCTTACGGAACATCTGCTGAGGCTTTGGATAAGTGGGTAGGCTATCTCCGTGATTTTGGGATGGGTGAGGCCATTGAAATAGGTTTATCAAACGAAAACAAGGGAAACATTCCTACGGTTGAATATTACGATAAGATTTACGGTGAGGGTCGTTGGAAATCATCGACCATTATTTCTTTGGGAATTGGCCAGGGAGAGTTCGCGATCACTCCCTTGCAGTTGGCAAACATCACTGCCATTATTGCCAATCGGGGAGTAGCGGTGAGTCCGCATATTGTCAAGCGACAAGATCGCATGAAGTATTCTCAGATAGTCGATGAGCCAGTGGGCAACGAGCAGTACCGAATTCCCATTGATCGTCGTCATTTTGATGTGGTTTGCGAAGGGATGCGACAGGTAGTAACCGATGGTACAGCGAGAGTTGCTCAATTTGGGGAGGAAACCGTTTGCGGTAAGACAGGAACGGCTCAAAATCCCCATGGCGACGACCACTCTATTTTTACAGGCTTTGCGCCTTTGGAAGATCCGGGAATTGCGGTGGTTTGCATCATTGAAAATGGTGGTTATGGAAGTAGGTATGCGGCACCGATTGCAAGTTTGGCAATGGAGAAATACCTCACCCGAACCATCTCTGAAGATCGTTTGCGTTTAGAAAAGAAGATGCGAGATGCCAATTTGATTGAGAAGGAGCTCGAAAAGAAACGAAAGGAACAAGAGATGCGCGAGCAAGAAAGAGCTGCGAAGGAAGCAAAAATGATAGAGCAAGAATGAGTAGGGCCGACACAAGAAGTATATCGGTTGATTGGTTTACAGTCTTGCTTTACCTCCTTTTGGTTATTGTGGGATTGGTCGCTATTTATTCAGCGGGTTTTGAGTCGATGCAAGACTCGAGCATCTTTTCTATGGACACGCTTTTAAAGACCCGCTTTGGAAAGCAGGTAATTTGGGCGATGCTTTCTTTTCTGATAATTATTTTCATCCAGTTCATCGATCGAAAGATTTTTCAGCAATTATCTCCTTTGTTTTTCGGAATTACGATTGTGCTACTTCTTTATGTGATGTTTTTTGGGCGAGTCATTGCGGGAGCTCAATCGTGGATAGACTTGGGTTTTTTCCGTTTGCAGCCCTCCGAGTTTGCAAAAATAACAACGGCTCTTTTATTGGCAGCCTATGCCGCCCAACGAACAGTAAATCTCGAAAATGTAAAAGATCTGCTTATTGCGGCAGTGATTTTTTTGATTCCTATGGGATTGATTGTAGCACAAGGCGATGCTGGAACCGCAATGGTTTATGGTGGTTTAGTTGTGGTTTTGTACCGTGAGGGATTACCAGGAATTATTCTGATTTTGGCATTCTCGGCTGTGGTTTTAGCTCTATTGACTTTCTACTTTGGAAAGTTGCCAGTAGGGCTATTCTTGTCGGCCTTTACCATATCGGTAACGGTATTACATCTCACCTATAAATTAATTACGCAAGCAAGTGATAAGAAATTTTCCTTAAGCAATCACTTCATTGTTTTGGCCTTGTCAATTCCTGTTTTGTTATTGAGCATCTTTTACTTCCGATTAAACTTGGAGGCGATGCCAAGCATTTCTGAAGCTACTTTCGGTCAACTGTCTATTGTGTTATTGGGATTGGGAACAATTTTGATGTTGGCTGGTTTCTTTGTTTCTAAAAAATCGGGTTTTTTAATCTTGTTTGCGCTGTGGACTTGCGTCTCTTTTTCTCATGTGGGGCAATATGCCTTTGACAATGTTTTGAAGACTCACCACCGAAATCGCATCAACGATTACTTGGGAAAAGTACAAGATCCTGCCGGAATTGGGTACAACCGTACGCAAGCCCTTTTGGCGATTGGTTCTGGTGGCGTTTCGGGTAAGGGCTTTCTCAATGGTGTTCGAATTCGAGGAAATTATGTTCCAGAGGAGGACACTGACTTTATTTTTTGTGTGGTAGGAGAGGAGTTTGGTTTCATAGGAACCGGCTTGGTGATTTTGCTCTTTTTGCTGCTGCTTTTGCGGCTGCTGTCCTTAGCCGAAAGGTCGCCTACTACTTTTGCACGAGTATATATCTACTGCGTCACCGCATTGATTTTTGGCCACTTATGCATTAATGTGGGCATGAACATCGGCCTCGTTCCCGTCATTGGAATACCCTTGCCATTTTTGAGCTACGGTGGTTCCTCTCTCATGGCATTTTCCATTTTGGTATTCATAGGTATCAAGCTAGATTCCGAGCGATTCAAAACCTTCCGCTAGTTAGTTACTGAGTTACTGAGTTACTGAGTTTGTGAGTTGCTGAGTAGAATGTCGAATTTGCATCTACGCTGCAATTTCTTATTCCAGCAAGGTTTGCATTTTCGTCGGGGCTGGGCGAATGCGATTTGCCCCTATTTGTTATATATATGTCATGCATTGTAAAAGCAATCACGCTTCGCACACAACTCAGGCTATAATTTAAAATCTCAAATTTAAAGACTAATAGCTAAGGGCTAATCACTCAGTCACCCAAGCAATTTAACAAAGTCTGGTTGATGTATATTTTCTCGCGCCCCACTTTTTGTGATCGGAGAAAGCCTTCCTTTTCTAATTTTTGAAGGTACCGACTAGCAGCTAATCTTTTCACTCCTACTTTGTTTTGCACGTATTCAATTTTGCAATAGGGAAATTCAAAAAGAAGTTCGATTAATTCCTTTCTATAAATTTTTGGTGTTTTGATTTTAGCTGATTCAATCGTTGTTGCTAGCAGGTCGTGAATTTCTTCAATTTTATGGATGGTAGCCTTAGCTGTTTGGTGTATTCCTTCTAAAACGTAAATGATCCACTCTTCCCATTTATTCTCAGAATTGACTTTATTCAGCAATTGATAATATTCGCTTTTATTTTTTATGATGTATGAACTGAGAAAGAGAATGGGCAGATCTATCAAGTTATTCAATGTGAGATAAATGACATTTAATATTCTCCCAGTTCTTCCATTGCCATCGTAGAAAGGGTGAATGCTTTCGAATTGTGCGTGGAGGATGGCCATGTTGATGAGCGGTGACAAGGGGCTATCGTCGGCATTGAAATGCTCGATGAAATTCGATAGTAAATCTTGAATTTCCTGATGGTCTTGGGGTGGCGTGTAAACTACCTCTCCCGTCTGTTCATTCTTGAGAACGGTACCTGGATTGGTTCTGATACCGGCGTTGTTTTGCAGTAAGATGGCCTGCAGTTCTACGATGTCGTTGATCCGCAGAAATTTCTGAGATTGGATGAGCTCATGGCCTCTCAAAATACACGCACGGTAATTGACCACTTCCCGAGTAGTTGAATTCGCGTTCGATCTGTTGGCTGTAATAGCCATGTAAATTTCGTCTTGTGTGGTGATGAGGTTCTCCACCTCCGAGCTACTTTTCGCTTCCTGGATGATGATGGCATTTACCAAGATTTTTTGGTTGGGAATGGTCCGCGCAAACCCCTTGAGTTCAGCCAATGAAGTAGCTGCCTCATTCGCCTTTCGCAAAATGGCGATGGTTTCCACCAGTTCTAGTGGGGGAGGTAAGGGAAGTAGTTTTTCTTGCATGGCGATTGTTTGAATGCCTTTTTAGACTTGAACCAGTATCGATTAGAAACCAAATGCATGTTTTTAGCTCTTTTCGATGCATATGGTCAATATAGGTATCAAATTAGTCATTTTTGATACACGTATGTTGTTTGTGTATCATTTTTTGGCTTTTTGATGTCATTTAGGGATGGTATCGATTTCCCCCAATTTTCATCAAAATAATTTGATGTGTATCACTTTTACTCGTTTTGATACATATTTTCTTGAATTGAAGAGCTTTTTCCATTGAAGGCAAGCAAGAAAGGCTTGGCAAAGCATTGCAGAAGCGAAAGACATAGATAAATCTAAAGGGAGCCTCTTAATTCTTATCTTTGCGCACTGTTTTTGTAAAAAAAACTAGTGTAGTGAACCCATTCGAGAAAAAGACGGTTCAGCTACTATTCAAAAGGAAAAAACGACACAAAGATGTATCGGACACACAACTGTGGTGAACTGCGGCAAGAACATGCTGGAACAACGGTCGAAATGGCTGGCTGGGTGCAAAAGACCCGCGAATTTGGAGGAATGGTTTTCGTTGATTTGCGAGACCGTTACGGAATAACGCAATTGGTGTTCAACAATGATACGGATCAGGATCTCTGCGAACAAGCAAAGAAACTGGGTCGAGAATTTGTCATTCAGGCCAAGGGCGTATTGAGCGAGCGAAGCAACAAGAACTCAAACATTCCAACTGGTAATGTAGAGGTTTTGGTGA
>Ga0114956_1002435_pt1 | contig 14597 bp, 16 predicted proteins | sample MaitaG_FD_87304 | JGI IMG/M metagenome (GOLD analysis project Ga0114956, IMG submission 87304) | Marine algal microbial communities from Maine, USA - Maine_Asex2 metaG | ecosystem: Host-associated > Algae > Red algae > Unclassified | place: Maine, USA | collected 2015-01-05 | reverse complement strand
GTCAAGTCGATCGCATTTCAGGGCTCGCCGCTCGCCGCGTCGGTCGGTGTCATGGCGCCCGGCGAATACGAGTTCAGCACCAGCCAGAAAGAGACGATGACCGTCGTCAGCGGCGAGCTTGTGGTCAAGCTCCCGGGCGCCGACAAGTTCGTGCCCTACCCCGCCGGGTCGAGCTTCGTGGTCGAAGCGAACCAGTCATTCAACCTGCAGGTCGCAGGCGACACCGCATACCTCTGCACGTACGAGTAGACGCCTCTGGTCAGTGAGCGGCGTGGGCGACGTCGTGGGGTTCGTGGCGCTGACCGATCGGCAAGCGCGAGACGATCGCTACAACAATCGCTCCGACGATGATGCCGACGACCGCAGACAACGCGGTGTTGACAAGCCAGGCCAGAATTCCGCCGATTCCACCGACACCGTGGACTGATTCTTCGAGTCCGTGCACAAAGTCGTACGGGGCATCCCAACCAAGCTCGTGCGCACCGACAATGAGAATGTGGCCACCCACCCACAACATCGCCGCCGTGCCGATGATCGACAGCCATTTGAGAAGGATTGGCATTCCGGCCACGAGCATGCGGCCGATGCGCTGCGATGACTCGGACTCACGGCGGGTCATCGCCAGACCGATGTCGTCCATCTTCACGATGAGGGCAACGACGCCGTAGACGACAACGGTGATGAGAAGGGCGACGGCGATCATGATGATCGTTCGTTGCACGAAACTCTCTTCGAGAACTTCCTTGAGCGCGATCACCATGATCTCGGCCGAAAGAATGAAGTCGGTTCGAACCGCGCCAGCGATGGTCGCCTTTTCGGCTTCTTCGCCTTGCACGACCGACGGTAGGTCGTGACTGTGATCGTCACCTTTGAGGTAGTGGTAGACCTTCTCGGCCCCCTCGAAACACAGATACGTACCGCCGAAGATCAGGATGATTTCGACCAGGATGGGCACGAAGTGACTCAGGATGAGGGCGACCGGCAGGATGAACAGCAACTTGTTCTTGAGAGAACCAGTGGCGATCCTGCGGATGATCGGCAGTTCGCGATCGGCGGCGAGACCCTGCACGTACGCGGGTGTCACGGCGGTGTCGTCGACGACAACCCCGACGGCCTTCGCGCTAGCCCGGCCTGCTGCGGCTCCGACGTCGTCGATCGAAGCTGCGGCGAGCTTCGCTAGCGCCGCGATGTCATCGAGCAACCCGACCAGACCACCAGCCATTTTTTACATCCCTATCGTCACGTTGGCGAACAGCCAGACCAACTCTTCAGGGTAAGTCGTCCGGGGCGTCTAACCGACGGTCAGCAAAACTCCGACGAGCGAGAATCCGGCGACGACGATCCAAGCGAGACCGCCGAGCACGAGGGGGCGAACGCCGAGGCGGCGCAGCCGGTCGATGCGAACGCCCGAGCCGAGACCCACAAGCGCTGCCGCTAGTAGCCAGCCCTCGACGGTCTGAGCTTGGGCGAGGGTCGCCGTAGACAAGAGCCCGGTCATGCGCAACGTGATCATGGCGAGGAATCCGACCACGAAGAGCGGAAGCAGTGGCGGTCGCTGATCGGACTCCAGCGAGGGCCCGCGGCGATTGAGATTGACGCCGGCAACGATTGGCGCCAACAAAGCGACGCGAGTGAGCTTGACGACGATGGCGACCGCGACGACGGCCGGGCCGCCGGTCGCTGCTGTTGCGACCACTTGAGCAACGTCGTGCACGCTTGCTCCGACCCACGTACCAAAGCCGATATCGCTCAGACCGAGGGGCCCCGCCAGCAACGGTAAGACCACGATGGCGAGGCTGCCAAAGAGCGTGACGAGGCCGATGGCGGCAGCCACTTCGTCTTCGTCCGCATCGGTCGAACCTTCGACCGCGGCGATGGCCGACGCACCACAGATCGAGAAGCCGGTTGCCACGAGCAGCGAGAGCGAGGGGCTGAGGCCCATCCGGCGACCGAGCCATTGCGTGCCGAAGAATGTCGCCGTCACCGTGGTGGCGACGACGACGAGCGTGGGTATCCCAAGTGCCGCGACATCGCCGAGCGACAGGCGAAGACCGAGGAGCACAACACCGACTCGCAGGAGCCGGCGGGCCGCGAACCGCAGCCCGGGAGCGGCCGCGTCGGCGGCGATGTCAAGGTTGCCGATCACGGCCCCGACGATCACGGCGGCGACCAGCATCGACAGTGGCCCGATCGTGGAGCTGATCGCGTTGGCGGCAAGCGTGCCGAGCCCGACGAGCACGAGACCCGGCACGATCGACCTCGCCGCCGTCGGTTGCGACGGGACTGACGGCAGGTTCGGGCCGAGGTCGGTGGAGCGAACGATGGACATGCTTCGATGGTGCGCCTACAGGACGATGACGGGAACCCTCCTTTGGTCTTGGAGGTCAAAGGTTTGATCTATAGGTACCTATAGATTGGATAGATGGCTCTAGCACCGACCACGCCGGAACTCGCGGCCCTTGACCTGTTCGTGTCGGTTGTTGAGCTCGGCAGCCTGTCGAAGGCCGCGGCCGCTCATGGCATCGCGCAACCGTCGGCGAGCAGTCGGGTCCGGTACCTCGAACGGCAGGTCGGGCTCACGCTCCTCGAACGATCGCCGTCAGGATCTTCGCCAACCGCGGCCGGACGGCTCGTCGCTGGGTGGGCCGAACAGGTGCTGCGGGCCGCGAACGAACTCAACGCCGGCGTCGACGCCCTCAAAGCTCGGCGCTCGGGCCGACTACGCATTGCGGCGAGCCTCACGATCGCCGAGTACCTACTTCCGCCCTGGCTGGAGACCTTCCTCCGCCATCGCCCAACCGACTCGATCAACCTCGACGTTGCCAACAGCGCGGCGGTACTGGAGCGGCTCTCGAAACGGCAAGCCGATCTCGGTTTCATCGAGTCGCCCGAAACCAGCGACGCGATGCACGAGCAACTGGTCGCGCATGACCGGTTGATCGTCATCGTCGGGACCAGCCATCCCTGGGGGCGGCGAGGCGAGGTGATGCTGGATGAACTCGCCAGCACGCCACTCATTTTGCGGGAGCGCGGATCGGGCACTCGCGAGGCGCTCGAAGCCGCGCTCGCAGCAATGGGATTCGAGGCGCCGCGCTCGGCGTTAGAACTCGGATCGACGGCGGCCGTCCGCGCCGCCGTCATCGCTGGCACCTCGCCAACTGTTATCAGCGAACGGGCCGTCGTCACCGAGCTGGCCGCCGGTTCGCTCATCGAGATCACGGTGCCCGAACTCGCCGTGCAGCGCCGTCTCCGAGCCGTATGGCCTTCGGCTCAACCGCTACCGCCATTGGCCGTCGATCTCCTCGCCAGCCTTCCCCGGCCCGAGGACGGCGGCTCGATCTGAAAGACTCGTACCATGGCGATCCATCATGTGGCCTATGCCACCCGCGATGTCGATGCGACGATCCACTTCTATGAGGATCTCTTCGGCTTTCCACTCACCCATAGCGAAGTCGAACGACACGAGACCGACGACGGAGTGCACCTCATGACGCATCTGTTCTTCGACGCGGGCGACGGTTCGTCGATCGCGTTCTTCACGCTCGACAACGTTGGCGAGCGCGACGACTGGGCGACCGATCTTTCGACCTCGGTCGGGGTACCGGTGTGGGTTAATCACTGCGCGTTCCGAGCCACTGTGGAGCAGCAGGCTGAGGTGACGACGCGGATGGCGGCCGAGGGAATCGAGCCACTTATGGACGTCGATCACGGGTGGTGTCACTCGGTGTACTTCGTCGACCCGAACGGGATCATGGTCGAGTTGTGTCGTGACACGCCCGGCTTCGTCCCCGATGGCGACGCCGCGAAGGCGGCGCTTGCCGGAGCACACGGTGGAATCAACGCAGGAGGTGGGGCGTAATGCCGCGGTTGGGGCAGGTCTCGCGAGCGGCAGTTCTGGCTCGCGGCCACAAGACGGGCGAGTTCATCTACAACCTCATGTTCGGCGACCGGGATCCGGTCGAAGAGCCGGGCACCGACACCGGGTCGCCTGGCAACTGGTGGACCGTGTTCGCCCAATCGCCCGACACGTTCGATCACGCGTGTGGCCTCTTCAGCTACTACCAGTCGTCGGCTCGCGAACTCGACCCGAAGCTCCGCGAACTCGGCCAGATGCGCGTCGGCTGGGCCTGCGGAAGCCAATTCGTCTTCAGTCAACACTGCAAAGCAGCACGCGACCACGGCGTGCCCGAGGAACAGATCGCGGCGATTCCGTCGTGGCAGGTCAGCGACGCCTTCACATCGGTCGAACGGGCAGTGCTGGCCTACACCGACGCGATGGCCTACGACCATGGCCGGGTGCCCGACGAGACATTCGCGATCTTGAAGGCCAACCTGTCCGACGTTGCGATCCTCGAACTGAGCTACATCGTCGGCTCATACCTCATGCACGCGGTCACAAGCCGAGCGATGCGTCTCGAGTTCGACGACGTCGACGACCGCACCGTCGAGGTACCGGACCCGAGCGGCGACTACGCCGGATTGTTCCGCATGCCCGACGCGCCCTGATGGAGCTGACCTTTCTCGGGACGTCTGCGGGCGCACCGACCGCGGACCGGAACGTGTCGGGCCTCGCCTTGCGAGTCGATGGACACTGGGACCTCTTCGATTGCGGTGAGGGAACCCAGCACCGGTTGCTGCAGACGCCGCTGTCGCTTCCGAAGTTGCGTCGGGTCTTCGTCAGCCACCTGCACGGCGATCATTGTTTCGGTCTGTTCGGGGTGCTTGGTTCGCGGTCGATGGACCGCTCGCCGACTGAACTGTCGATCTTCGGCCCGCCCGGCTTGCGCAACATGATCGACGTCGTGCTCGACGCATCGAGTACGTATCTCACCTACCCGATCGAGGTCCACGAGATCGGCGCTGAAGGCGGCCGGGTGATCGATGACGACGACATGACGGTCGATGCTCTGCCGCTCACGCACCGGGTGATGAGTTTCGCCTGGTCGATGCACGAACGGGATCGTCCAGGTCGCTTCGACGTCGAAGCGGCACGTGCTGCGGGCGTTCCCGACGGTCCGCTCTTTGGTCAGCTGCAACGGGGCGATGAAGTCGAGCTGGCCGATGGACGTCGGGTCGACCCGGCTGACTTGTCGGGGCCGCCGCGCCGCGGGCGTCGAATCGTCGTCGCCGGTGATAACAGCGCGCCGGTCGAACTGCTCGATCGAACGGACGGCGCCGATGTGCTCGTGCACGAAGCGACCTACACCGAGCCCGTGCTCGCGACGCTCGACGAGGACTATGGCCACAGCACGGCGGCCCGTGTCGCAATCGCCGCGCAAGATTCGGGCGTTCGCAATCTGATCCTCACTCACTTCAGTCCGCGCTTTGGGCCGAGCGGCAGCAGCGCCGCTTTGACCATCGACGACGTCGGCGCCGAGGCTCGGCAGCATTTCGACGGCGGTTTGCACCTCGCCAACGATCTCGACCGCATCGCGATCTCGCACGACGGCACCTCGATCGAAGCCGTCACGTGAGCGAGCCGATCGGGTTATCGGGCAGTTTCGGGTCGGCGGCTGGGAACGTCCTCTACCTGGTGGTGTGCGCGGTGCCAGGGGCGGAGCGAACGATCGAGCGGGTAGAGGCCGAGCAGAAGAGCGGATGGGACGTCTGCGTCGTGGCGACGGAGCGAGCATTGCATTGGTTCGATGCCGCCGCGGTCGAACAGATCACCGGGCACCCGATTCAGAGTCGCATGCGTCGATACGGCGAGCCTTTGTTCGAACCGCTCGGCGATGCCGTCGTTGTTGCCCCGGCGTCGTTCAACACGATCAACCGCATCGCGAGTGGCTTCGCCGACGACATGGCGTCCGGCCTCGTATGCGAGGCGATCGGCCGAACTGTGCCGGTCACAATCGAACCGCAGCTCGGTCCGGCGTTCGCGGCCCACCCAGCATTTGTTGGCCATGTCGCGCTGCTCGAATCGGCCGGCGTGAATTTCGTTTGGAACGACCCGGCGTCGATGCCGCGCCGAGCCGGCGACTAACGAACGTCGAAGGCCAAATCGAACGAGCGAACCGCGCGGGCGAAAATGTTCGGCTCGATATCGGGCTCGGTGACGACACGCAGGTTCGTGATGCGCTGCGTCAGCTGCTCGAACAGCAAGCGCAGTTCGAGACGAGCGACGTTCGCTCCAAGGCAGAAATGCGTGCCGTGTCCGAACGCGACATGCGGATTCGGATTGCGGGTGACGTCGAAATCGTCGGGCCGTTCGAAGACTGCGGGATCACGATTCGCCGCGGGGTACACCAGTGCGACGCGGTCGTCTGCGGCAATTGCGGTGCCGGCGATCTCGGTGGGAACCGTGGCCCGCCGGAACATGTTGTTGAGCGGCGTGACCCACCGGATCAGCTCTTCGACCGCGAGCGCGACTCGGGTCGAATCCTCGGCCAAGAACTCCCACACGCCGGGCCGATCGGCCAACGTGCGCAGTCCGTGCGCGATGACGGTGCGGGTCGTCTCGGCGCCACCGGCGATCATGAGCCCGGTTTCCTGCACCATGACGTTCGGGTCCATTCCCCCCGCCAACCAATCGGAGAACAAATCGTCTTGCGGTTCAGCAGAGCGTTGCGGCAACAGCTCGGTCATGACGTCGGCCCATTCCTGGATGCTCGCCATCAGGTCGCTCATCACGACGTCGTCGACAAAGCGCCGATCGATACGCATCTGCCGCTCGCTCCAGCTTTTGACCTCGCGCCAGCGGTCCTGCCCAAAGCCGATGAGCTCAGCGGTAACCCGGCCTGGAAGTTGCCCAGCAAGTGCGTCCACGACCTCGACATGGCCGTTGCGCTGGTGTTCTTCGATCGCATTGTCGATGAGGCTGGCGATCATCGCGTTGTAGTGATCGGCGTGCGACCGCACCGCCCGCGGCGTGAACCGCCGATTGATCATGCGCCGTTGGCTGAGGTGTTGCGGATCGTCGTGGCTGATCATCGTCGTTTCATCGATCGACGGTTCGAGGCGATAGTGCGACCGGCTCGAGAACGTCACCGGATCACGCTCGACCGCCAGCACGTCGGCGTGCCGGGCCACTAACCAGATGCCGCTCGCTTCGTCACGCCACAGCCCCGGGTAGGCCAGCAGATCGCGATACGCGTCTTGCGGATCGCGCTGCCACCAAGCCGGGTCGAGTGCGTCGGTCTGTGGAAGCTCGTGCGTCGCCATTGGCGCACAATACTTCGCGGCCCACGATCGACATGACCCGCGGTTTCCAATCACCTCGCAGCATCGGTCGCGTCTGGTCCCCGGCGGCGGTGCCACCTACAGTTCGACCGTGGTCAGCGCTGTTACCGAAGCCATCGCCCAACAAGCCATCGACGATGGCCCGACGGTCTACGCCCAGGCCCGCAGCGCGCTCGTCGCCCAGGTCCGGAGGCTGCCGGTCGAGGCGACGCAAGCGCCGGTGCCAACGTGTCCGGGCTGGTCGGTGAAGGACGTCATCAGCCATGTCGCAGGCCTCGTCGCCGATTTGCTGGATGGGGCCCAGCCGCCGCTTGGCACCGATGAGATGACGGCTCGCCAGGTCGTCGAGCGAGCCCACCTCGACCTCACCGAAGTGTGCGACGAGTGGGTCGCCAACCGCGCAGCGTTTGCCGACTTCCTGGCTGCGAATGCCCGCTACGGGCTCGGGCTCGCTGCCGATCTCGCTGTCCACGCCCATGACATCGCTGCGGCCGTCGACTCAGTTGATCAACCGTCGGATGAAGCGACCCGCAGCGCGTGTCATCGATATGTGCCGCTCCTGCAAGAGCGGGTGGCCGAGCGCGTCGACACCGCTCTGACCGTCACGGTCGACGACCTCGTGTGGGAACCGACCGCCGGCGCAACTGCGCTCTCACTCACGACAGCGCCGACCGACTTTCTTCTCGGCGTGACCGGTCGCCGCACCCGTCGCAACGTCGAACAGCTCAACTGGAACGGCGACCCGCGCGCCGTGCTCGACACCGCGTTCACGCAGTACGGGCCGTTCCAGAGCGTCGCCGGTTGACGCGCCCGACACCGCGCGATCTCACCTGCGGGTTATGGCCAGCTGTGGCATGATTGGGCCGCGAATTGGGAATGCAACCGAGTCGCCATGGTCTACTACTGGTCCGTGCGTCACTTCGGCCAGTCGGCCTTCGACAACCGGGACGCCAGCGGTCCTCACATGAGCCCGTGACCCAGTTCCGCATCGGCTGCCGTCGACCGCCCATGGCTCTGGCACGCCGCACCCTCGTACCATTCGACCGGTGGACTCCCGGCTGAAAGAACTGCGCGCCGCCACGATGCGGCGCGCAGCGAATCTCGTCAGCAGCTTCGACGGCATCGTCGAAGCCGCGAGCGATGTCGCCACCGACGACGAGCACGACCCGGAAGGCCACACAATCGCGTGGGAACGTCAGCAGGTTGCGGCGCTCCTCGACGAGACCAGGACCACGCTCGCCGAGATCGAGGCCGCCGAGCAGCGCGTGGCGAACGGCACCTATGGCACCTGTACCGAGTGTGGCGGCCCGATCGCGCCCGAGCGGTTAGATGCGCTGCCCGCGACGCCCACGTGCGTCAACTGCGTTACGTAACACGCGAGCTCGCTCCTAGCGCGCCGTCTACCGAGAACGATGCCAGCACGAGGTTGCGCCATGGGACTGCCTCCTAGACGCCGCTGGGGCCAGCGGCCACTTCGACTTCGAACTCGAGCAACGTTGCCCCCATGCTGACCGGCGGTTGTGGCGCCTCACCGTCAGGGGCGGCATGGCTGGCCCGAGCACCATCACCGTCGCGCCACGCGTCATACGACGCCTGATCCTGCCATCGGGTGTAGACGAACCACCGCGACTCGGTCTCGCCGGTTGGCCGTAGTAGCTCGAACCCCTCGAACCCGGCTACCTCGGTGAGGGAGTCGAGCCGGGCAGTGAACCGTTTGACGATCTCGCCTCCGGCCTGGGCGGGAATGTCGAGCGCGTTGATCTTCACCACAGTCATGAACCGTGTCTATCACTCGCGTCGACGGTGCGGCCGGGCGCCACTGACGTTCCGCGGCGGCTCCGGTCCCGAGACAGGACGCAATCGGTTCCGCTTCGATGGTCGGCGTGGGCTCCAGGAGTCGCCGACGGAACCGGCGTCGAACCGGAGTGGAGGGTGGAACCGGTGTCACCGAGGCAACTGTGTCGCAGAAGAAGCCGGCGTCCCCGTCTCAGATGCGACCTGCGTCGAAGAAGGATCCGGCGCGACGGACGGAATCCGAGTCGCCGAGGCCGGGCGCGCTGGTAGTACGCCGTGAAGTCCTCGGTCCCAGTCGGGATAACCCTGATGTCCGGCGCTGGTTCGCTCATCGTTGCCTGTTCGACGGCCGCTTTGGGCAAGGCGTTCGGCCGACCCGCGCCGGCAATTTTTCTTGGCGAAGGTGTCGAAATCCGCGCGAGCCGTTCGTCGTTGCTATGAACATGGACGGAGTGATCACCGAATCACCCGACGAAAGGATGAACAACTATGAAGTACGCACTGCTGATCTACTCGGCCGAGGATGCCGGTCCCCAAACCGACGAAGAGCTCGGCGCGGAAATGCCGTTGTGGTTTGGCTTCACCGAGGAGCTGGACAAAGCTGGCGCCAATCTTGCCGGCGAAGCTCTCCTTCCTTCCGAAACGGCGACGACCGTGCAGGTTCGCAACGGTGAGCGGGTGACCATCGATGGTCCGTTCGCGGAAACCAAGGAGGTGCTCGGCGGTTTCTACATCATCGAAGCCGCCGATCTCGACGCGGCGATCGCATGGGCCGAGAAGATCCCGGCTGCGCCCTATGGCTCGATCGAGGTTCGTCCGGTCATGGAAATCCCGGACGCCTAAAAGGTCGGAGCCGAGTTACCGGCAACGGTCGCGTTTGCCGCTGATCGACCCGGGACCCACCCATTGAACGGGTGGGCTTCGCGGTCGACGGCGGCTGCTACCGGCGGCGCACCGCGGAGAATCGGGCGATCCCCTTCGACGCGAACGCCGCCCGGGCCTACGGCCGCGTCTTCTCGACACTCTCCTGGAAGTCATCGCCATCTGACCATCGACCCAACAGCTCGCGCTGGTGGCGGTTCGGGGTTCCGTAGCTGATTACGGCATCGAGATCGAGATCGACGCGGTCGTTAGATCTGCTCGATCGCGATCGACAGCTTCATCGCTTTGGCACTGGGCCATTTCCGGTCAGTCGTGACGAGTCGATCAGCTCCTGCAGCGGCTGCGGTTGCGATGACGAGAGCGTCCGGCAATTTCAATTTCCGATGCCTGGCTCGGAGCACGGCGGCCTGGGTTGCGATCTCGGCGTCGAGGTCCACGACGAGCACCGGCAAACGGTCAACGACGGTGCGCACCACGTCGACGGCTTTCGTACTGCGTCGGGCGGGGCCGACCAAACACTCGGCAAGGGCCGAGGCGGCCATCGCAAGGCGGTCGCCGTCACCGAGCGCGGCAGCCAGCACCTTGCGAGCCTCATCGTGGTGGACATCGTCACCGTCGAGAAAACCGATGATGACCCCGGCATCGAGGTGGATCAGTCCCATTCGGAACGAAGCTCGTCCAGCTCATTCCGGCGGTACGTGCCGGTGAGCGCTCCGACAAACTCGGCGATGACATCGTGTTCACGTTCGAGGATGACCCGGCCCGCTCCATCGGTATGGGCTACGACCCGGTCACCGGGTTCGAGCCCGGCGCGGCGGAGTGCGTCGGCCGGAATCGTGATCTGGTTCTTCGAACTGATCGTCGCTGCGCCTCGTCGTCGTTTCTTTACTTCGCTCATGAAAGTAAGGGTACTGGCGCTGGAGTTCAGCCGCAAGAAGACTTGACCTCGAGACCGCCGCCAATCTGGAGGCGGGTTGTGACTCGCCCGATCCCGACTCGAACCTTGGCTTGCACTAGGTTTGAGAGCGCCGGCATGCTTCCGGCCGCAATCAGACCGCGTTGGGGGCAGGGTCGAGATCGTTGCCGAGGGCAGCGCTCCGTTCAGGTAGCAAACGCTCAAGTTTGCGCCCATTGCCTGAAAGGAAACCGATGGCCTCGACGCTGTATCGACCTTCGACCTATTCGCTCAGTGACCTGATCGGCGACATCGAGAGAGGCACGCTCGCTCTGCCGGACATCCAGCGACCGTTCGTGTGGTCTCCGTCAAAATGCCGCGACCTTCTCGACTCGATGTATCGAGGGTTCCCGATCGGCACGCTGATGTTCTGGGAGACCGGCGCCGACGTCGGTACCCGCCAGATCGGCGGAGGCGAGAACGACCGCGTTCCACGTCTATTGATCGTCGACGGCCAGCAGCGGGTGACGTCGCTTTATGCCGTGCTGACCGGCACGCCGGTGCTCACCCGCAAGTTCGAGGACCTGCGGATTTCGATTGCGTTCCGGCCGAGCGACGAGACATTCGAGGTCACCGACGCCGCAATCAGACGGGACGCCGAATTCATCCCGGACATTACCGAGCTCTGGGAAGGCGGCTACAAGAGTGCGCTGCGCGGGTTCATGGCCAAGCTCGAAGAAAGTCGGGACGAACCGCTCGACGATGACATTCAAGACGAACTCGAGGAACGGATCGATCGGGTTCGCGACCTGCGCAACTTCCCATTCCAAGTGATCGAGCTCAGTCCGAAGGCCGACGAAGAGCAAGTGGCCGAGATCTTTCGTGCGGATCAACAGCGAAGGCGTCCAGCTCAATCAAGCCGACTTCATTCTCACCCTCATGTCCGTGCACTGGGAGAAGGGTCGCCGCGAGCTCGAACAGTTCGCCCGCGATGCGGTCGACCCCGGCGTGAAGGGTCCATCCCCAAGGAATCCGTTCATCGATCCTCGCCCTGACCAAATGCTCCGACCGGCGGTCGGGCTCGCGTTCCGCCAGGGCCGGTTGCAACACGTCTACAGCCTCCTACGGGGCAAAGACCTCGAAACCGGCGATGTGTCCGAAGAGCGCAGGGTCGCTCAGTTCGAACAGCTCGCAGTCGCGATGGACGACGCGCTCGACCTCATCAACTGGCACGAGTATCTGAAGTGCATCACCCATGCCGGTTTCCGTATCCGGCGAATGATGGTCTCCGACAACACGATCATCTATTGCTACGCGCTCTGGCTCATCGGAAAGCGTGACTTCGGGGTCGATAAAAGAACCCTTCGATCGGTACTGGCCAGGTGGTTTTTCATGGCCACGATGACGGGGCGCTACACGAACTCGCCTGAGAGCAGACTCGAGCGAGATCTGAGGCTCATGGACGACATCGAACAGGGCAACCCAACTGCCTTCGTCGATCAGCTCGATCGCATTGTTCGCTCGGCCTTCACGAAGGACTACTGGGATATCACCCTGCCGACCTGGTTGGATTCATCGGCGGCCAACTCGCCGGTGCTCTATGGGTACTGGGCAGCCCTGTGTCTACTGGATGCCGAACTACTCTTCAGTGACCTAAAGATCCGTGACCTCCTCGATCCGGTCACTGTCTCGCCGAAATCGATCGAACGCCATCACCTGTTCCCGAAGAAGCATCTGACCGCGCTGGACATCAGGGGTGTTCGCCGCCAGAACGCGATTGCGAACATGGCCTTCCTCGACTGGCCGGAGAACATCAAGATCAGCGGTGATGCGCCTCTGGAGTACTGGCCGACGATGTCCTCATCGATCGACGCGGAGCGGCTGAAGCAGCAAACGTATTGGCATGCGCTTCCGGTTGGCTGGGAGCAGCTGGAGTACCAGGACTTTCTCGAGAAGCGACGCATCTTGATCGGCCAAGTCACTCGCGATGGATTCGAGCGGCTGTGGGAGGACAAGCCCCACAGCGATATCGAGACCAGCTTCGACGAGTTGCTCGCTGCAGGTGAGTCACAAACCGTCGAATACAAGTCGACGGCTCGCTGGAACGTGCGAGCCGAACAACATGACAAGAAAATCGAGCATGTCATCGTGAAGACCGCCTGCGGCTTCTACAACGCCGACGGAGGTGTTTTACTCATCGGCGTCGAGGACGACGGTGCGGTCTACGGGCTCGACGCCGACTACGGGACCCTCGGCTCGAAGGGCAACCGAGACGGCTTCGAACTCTGGCTACGCCAGCACCTCGACAACAACCTGTCGCTGTCAACAAAGGGTCTGTTGAAGGTCGAATTCCATGCTCTTGACGGGAAGGATGTCTGCCAGGTCACTGTGCCGGCGTCGGGCAAACCCGTGTTCGCCAAGCCCGTCGAAGGAAGCGGCGGCCCGTCACAGTTCTGGGTCCGCGACGGCAACCGCACAGATCAACTCCACGGGGACGACATGGTCGAGTACCAACAGAACCACTGGGGTTGATTGCCATGGACCAGCAGCCAATCGTCCTGCTCGGCACCGATGCAGCGATGAGGAGGCCCACTACCGCTCTTGGGAATGGTCACGGCCAGTCGGCGCCTGAAGGGACTGGCGGCGATCCCAACTTTCGTCCCCACAATCCGTTGGACAAAACGCAAAGCGCGGATTGGCGAGGGATTTGAAAGAACTTAGCGCCATTCAACGACAGGAAATCACAGTAAACGACGTAGCCAAGGGGTCCATGTAAATGCCAGGGAGTACCCATACTTCATGTTGTCTGGCACCTGCTGGTTTGTGTCAGAATAGCGATACCCGCAGGTGGCGGGTTTGGGGAAATTTGCATAACGCATGCCTGAGCGCAGTCGCAATGATTTCTTGCCGCGGATCGACCGATCCATAGCGGCCACGTCATCGCTGTTACGCGTCGCGCTCGCAACCGACGCCGTTGCTGTCTCCGTCAAACCGATGTCGATCGTTGGCACCGACCGAGAATCGGCGGTGCTCAATATCGTCGCAGTTGAGATCGCGGTCACTCATTGGAATGCAAACCGATTCGTAGCCCGGGTCACAGACGCCCGGGGTGATCGTAGGTGTGGGCCGGGTCTCGATCGGCGGATCCGTTCCGAAGCCCACCAGGTCCAGCGGGGCAGTTTCAGGATTGGTGGGCAGGCCGGCAGTGGCGCAGGATGCGAGTTCCTCAGTAGCCGCTTTGTGTTCATCTGGGCCGATTGTCAGTGCCCATCGCGTTCGCACTCTCACTCGTGCGACGAGGTAGCGACATCGTGCATCTGCATCAATCGGTATCCACGTCGTCGACGAACCTTTCGCCTGATTCACGGCGGCCGCTGTCACCGCCAACGTGGCAGGGTCCTCGATGTCATTGAAGTGCGCCCGTTTCCATTCCACTGGCCACACCCACGCACCAGCGTGATGGGCTTCGGCCAGCGAAACCACGTGATCTATCGAAGCTTGGTCGGCTTTTCGAATTTCGTCACCGGTGTAGGCATCAATCCAGAGCCCAGCGGCCACCTTGCATCTGTCGGAACCAGTGAACTCGACGGCTACGACAGAGGAGGCGACCAGGACTTCGTGGCGGGCATTCTGACAATCACCGTCGGTGTCGCGCCAGCTGTCGTAGTCGTTGCGATCGTACGGTAGCTCCGCGGGCGCCCCGGCGTCTACGACTCGAAGTTGGTCGAGCAGCCCGAGTGCCCAGTCGGCAGTTCCGGTTGCCGAGTGGGACGACAACACGGTCGCCGTATTCGCCCGCGTCGAATCGAGAATCGCCGCGAGCATGAGAACTGCGACGAACACCATC